>Ga0255771_1001634_pt1 | contig 23862 bp, 18 predicted proteins | sample 011ome_19_FD_179969 | JGI IMG/M metagenome (GOLD analysis project Ga0255771, IMG submission 179969) | Coastal salt marsh microbial communities from the Groves Creek Marsh, Skidaway Island, Georgia - 011510BT metaG (version 2) | ecosystem: Environmental > Aquatic > Marine > Intertidal zone > Salt...
TCTCTTTCTCTCTCTCTCTCCGAAAAGAAAAAGGAACGCAGAAACTCTCTCTCTCTTTTCCCTCTCTCTCTCTCTTTACGTTTGAAGTTTTCTCTCTTTCGTCCAAAGAAGGTGCGTTTTGAGCGCACGAACAGAGAGAGAGAGAGAGAGAGAGAGAGAGGTGATGATTTGCTCGAGGCGTTTCGTCTCTCTCTTTAAAAAGTGTTTCTCTTTGTTGTTGGATTTTTGAAAAAGTGACGAATTTTTCATTTGAACAGTCGGGGGTTGAAAAAAAGAGAAAATTTTTCAGAATTTACTCAACTGTCCCACGAGACCAACACACGACTGTGAATGAAGAAGCACAGAACGCTTTCTTGTTGACACGCGCTGCGCTTACTACTAATACTATACTAATACTAACACTTTAAAAAGAAGAAGAAGAATGGGCATCGGCACGCACAAAAACGACGCGCTCGTCTGCCTGAACGATTTCGCGTTCACCAACGCCTTGGTGAAGCAAGGGTCGAGACGAGACTGTTTTCGTCGTCGGAAGCGCATCGACGACGACGGAGAAAAAGAAGAACAACGAGGAAAGGATGCACAAAATTCGATTCGACAAATACGCACAGAAATCATCGACGAAGGGAACTGCGTGTGCACTTTAGGTGAACTCGATGGCGATTTGAACAACACGCAGACGAAAGTGCACTGCGTGGTGACGGGAACTTTGAATAAACCACACGGGAGGTCCGCGGAAGGGTCGTTGAGAGTGCACGTGAAAATGTCGCCCATGGCGCACCCGACGGACGCGCCGATCGAGAAGAATCGAGAACACGAAACGTGCGATGGTTTGTCGAGAATGCTGGAGAAATGTTTTCGAGACGCGAGGGCGTTGGATTTGGAGAGTTTGTGCGTCAGTGCGGGGAGGTACGTGTGGCATTTAAGGTTGGATGTGACTCTTTTAAATCACGGCGGGGATTTGCCGTTGGCGGTTTCGATAGGCGCGAACTGCGCGTTAGGGAGCTTTCGGAGGTACGAGTGTTCGATAGATAACGAGACGAATCGCGTGACGTTTCACGAGGAACGGGAGAGCGTGAAGTTGCAGCTGATGCATCATCCAGTGGCCGTTCGGTTTGCGTTTTACGATGGAAGTAACAGCAAAGGGAGCGGGATAGACGAAAACGAAGAGAGCAAAGAAGATGCGGACGAAGAGGACGAGAACAACAAACCGCATCAGAAATACGGCGTATTGGTGGACGCAACCGTAGAAGAAGAGGCGTGCGCGATCGGGTTCGCGACAGTTGCGGTAAATGAACACGGAGAGACGTGTTTCTCGACCATGGATTTTATGGGCGAGAGATTAGGGAAGAGCGCGACGCGAGGCGTGGACGCGACGGCGTTGGCGGGAGTACACTCCACCGCGAGCGACGTAGCTAAAGTAGTGTGTAAGGAAATGAAAGAGGCGCACGAAATATTCGAGCAGAAGCGATTGGAAGAAAAAACGAGACGACGGAAATACGATCCAGACGCGCTCGAACGGGCGGCGATGAAAGTCGGCGAGGACGAAGAGAAAGAGGATGGCATTAAGGAAGCGTTACTCGAAGACGCAGAAGCGATGGACGCAGAAGCGCGCGCCAGCGAAGATTCCTCCGATGAAGATGAAGATGATGATGCAGAAGATAAAGAACACGTACCGTTGGTTTCGCTGAAACCTCCACCGAAGAACGCGTCGTCTTCTTCCTCTTCCTCAGAAGAAGAAGAAGAAGAAGAGAAATCGAGCGACGCGGAAGGCGACGATATCGACGATATGTTCGATAAAGCAGAGAAGAAGCAGGCAAAGAAAAGAGCGAAAATTGCCGCGAAAACATGGGACGAGGCCTTACCCGGAGACGGGAAGAAATTATCCGACGCGGTCTTGAAGAAGAAGAAGTTGAATAAAAAGAAAGCGCCGGCCAAAGCGAAGAAATTAACATCATCGTCCAAGAAATGATTTCGTAGTAGAGTAGTACATAGCAAATACTACTCGTCGTAGGAGAACTAAAAACCTTACCTTTACATAGATTGATGAGGTAGTAGTAGGTATAAGAATAGATTTTTATTAGAGATTATACAACTTGGTATACTTTTCCGTCAAGTATTTCGTGAACGCTTCGGCATCGAGCGGCTTGCCCGTGACTAAAACCAACAAGTCATCCGCGGAATCGCATTCACTGCCCCGATCGTGGACGTTTACGCGCAACCATTCGCGAAGCGGCGCGAACGTGCCTTTTGCGATGTCGTCCTCCAACGTCGGCAAAGCTTTCTTCGCCGCTTCGAAGATTTGACACGCGTACATTGCACCCAACAGATACGTTGGAAAGTATCCGAACGCGCCAGACGACCAGTGGACGTCTTGTAAAACGCCTCGCGAATCGTCTTCGATGTCCACGTTCAAATATTGTTTCATTTTCTCGTTCCAAAGTTTTGGTAAATCGTCCACGGCGATTTCGCCGCGCATCAAACCAATTTCCAACTCCGTTCGCAACAAAATGTGCAACGGGTACGTCAACTCGTCCGCTTCCACTCGAATCACCGACGGGTTTCTCACGACGTTCAAAGACGCGTGCAACTGTGCTTCGGTCACGTTTTCAAATTCTTTCGGGAACGACTTCTTCAATTCCGGTAAAAGAAACGTGGAAAAAGACGGCGATAACGCGACCATGCGTTCCCACAACAACGATTGCGATTCGTGGACGCCCATCGAGTGCGCGCGCGATACGGGTTGATTCGCGTATTCCGTCACGTTTCTTCCTTGTTCGTACAAAGCGTGCCCGGTTTCGTGAATCGTCCCGGTCAAACCTTCCGACAAATCGTTTTCTTTGTATCGCGTGGTCATTCGTACGTCTCCGGGACCGCAGCCTCCCGTAAACGGATGCACGGAAACATCCAATCTCCCTTTTTCTAAATCAAACCCAAGCTTTAACGCGATCTCCTTCGATAACTTTGCCTGCGTATCCACGTCAAATTTTCCGCTCACCACGTTTTCGCCTTTTTTCAACGCCACCGGCGACTCTTTCGCGTACACTTTTTGAATCAAATCCACGACGCACGTCTTCACGACAGGAAATATCTCATTGAGACGCTCTGCGGTCATTCCTCTCTCGTATTCGTCTAAACTCGTGTTAAACGCATCCTCCCCGGGTTTGATCAACTCGCACCTGCGTTTCACGAGATCAACCCACTCTTTCAATATCGGCGAAAACGTCTGGAAATCCTTCGCCGTTCTCGCCTTCACCCAAATCTGGTACCCCTCGGATTGTAACTCCGCCGCTTTCTTCGCCATATCGCTTGGAATTTTCGCCGACCGTTCGTACTCCTCTTTCGCTCTTTTCACGTTCGCGATATCTTTCGGACGTGAAGGTTGACTGTTCGCGATGAGTTTCCCTAATTCTGAATCGATAGATTTCTGATGAATAACCCCTGCTAATACCGCGGACGCTTTCGAACGCAACAAAGCCGCGTGTTCTCCACTCGGCATCATCGTCAATTCGTCCCACCCGGCTAAACCCTGCAACGAGGACAAGCAATCGATTTCAGCGAGTTTTTCTTTCAACTGCGAATACGTCGTTTCTTCTTCTTCTTTCGTAGTCGTGGACGACATCGCTTTTGCTGCTGCTCGTAAAATTCTGAATGATCTTCTTCTTCTTTCCAACGAGGAGGAAAACGTTCGCGAGAGTGTTATTCTCGTTGTTGTTCTTCGAGAAAAGGCCAGTGCCATTCTACGGCTTCTTCTTCTTTTAAGACGAGAGCAGCGCGAGAGTACGCGAGAGTGTTTTGTGGTGTTTCGTGAAAAACAGATATGAAATTGAACACCCCAAGAGCTCTACGTATTCGTCGTAGAGGAAAAGAAGAAGCAAAAACAGACAGAGAGAGAGGAAAAGAAGCGCTTAAAAAATTTTTAGGGTTTGAATTTTTCGGATAAAAACCTCGCGAGGACACACGAGTCGTTACGAGACACAGACGATATAAAGATATATCATCATCATGGCGGACAGAGGCGGAGGACTGAAGACCTCGTCGTCCGCGAAGAACAACAAGGACAACAACACGAACAAAAAGAAATACTACGCGGTCGCGAGTGGACGAAAACCAGGCGTGTACGAAACCTGGGACGAGTGCAAAAAGCAAGTGTTCTCGTTCCCGAACGCGCAGCACAAGGTAAATACTATATACTTTCCCCCCGTCCTTTCCTCCCTTTGCGCGCGCGAATGCGCTGCTCTCTGATGAAAGAATCTCTCGAATCTGACATAAATGTTCTTTCTCTCTCCTATTCTTATTAAAGAGCTTCTCGGCGCGAGCAGACGCCGAGGCGTGGGTGAAAACAAACGTCGTCGAGAATCCATCGTCTTCCTCCATCGCCGCCGAGGTGAGACCAACGATTCCGACGAACACGCAAAAGAGGAAAGCGCATACAAACAGCACAAAACAAACTTCGATTACAGAATACCTAGACAAAAATGAAGAGGAGTTTGAGGACGACGACGATGGATGGACGACGGAATACGAACCGATGAAACCACTTTCATCACCACCGGCGAAAAGAACAACAACAGTTAGGGGGAAATCCAACGGTAACAACACCAAGAGAAAACTCAACACGTCCGCGAAAGCGAACGCGGAAGAAAACGTACCCTTCGTTTTGGAATTCGACGGCGCGTCGCGAGGAAACCCGGGACCGGCCGGTGCTGGAGCGTTAATTCGAGCGCCGAGAATACCGTCAGACGCGAGAGAGGAAGAAGAAGAAGAAGAAGAAGAAAGGTGTGGTGAAATCATCAAAGAGATTTGCACGTCGTTGGGTGTCGCGACGGTGAACGAGGCGGAGTACCACGCGTTAATTACCGGGTTGAAAGCAGCCATTGAACTCGGGATCGAGGATATTCGGGTCCGAGGCGATAGTAACTTAATCGTCAGTCAAGTGAAAGGCGATTGGAAAGTGAAAGAGCCGAGGTTGATTCCGTTGCACGCGGAGTGTAACGAGATGAAGAAGAAGTTTCGCAGGTTTGATATAGCGCACGTGAGAAGGGAGTTTAATAAAGACGCGGACGCTTTGGCGAATAGCGCTATAGATGATGGAACGCACACGAACGATTACGAGTATAAGATGAGTGGGAGCGGCGGCGGCGGATTTTCCGGCGGCGGCGGTGAAGGCTTGGGTGGCGGGAACGCGAACGCCGCGGCGCGAATGGTTCGACGAGCGCACTACGCCAACATCGCGAGAGCGACGTTGTGTACCATGCGCTTCGCTCGAATAGCTTTGCTGTAAAAAGATGTATAACAGAAGAAACTGTAGTAGTAGTATTAAGAGGACGAAGAAGATGTACTCGTTAATCGTATTGTCGTTGATGATGATATAAATACATGTGCTAAAATTTACTTCTTTGCCGCCGACGATTTGTTGAAGAAGCCTTTCTTCTTGGCCACAGACTCTTGTTTTTCAACCACCAAGCTCGTCGTCGTCACCTCTTTCTTCTCGTCTTCATCTTCAACTTCAACTTGCTCTTCTTCTTTGACTACTTTCGTCGGTTTGCTAAGCACGCGTTCCGTCTCCTCTCGCGCGATTTCTCTCGCCGCCGCCATGGCATCCTTCTTCGCTTGCGACAACTTGTTCTCCATTTCCTTCTCCTCCTTCGCGCGTTTCAGCTCTCGTTCTTTGCGTTCTCTCTTTTCTTTTCGCTTCCGATCTTCCTCTTTCTTCATCGCCTCAAACGCTTCCCGTTCTTTCTTCAACGCATCCAGTTCTTGCTCGAAACGCTTCTTGCGCTCCTCGTTTTCCTTCTCAAACTCGGCCCGAATGTTCTCCGCAGCTAACCGCTCGCGCTCTTCTTGCGCTAAGCGAATTCGTTCTTTCTCGGATTGCTTAAATTCAGGCGTTCTCGGGGAGGAGATTTTTTCGGAGTACGCCGCGACGTCGTTCGCGGTGCCGTACGCCGCTCGCGAAGGTAACGGCGGACGGCCGTTACCTTTCCCGCCAGTCTCTTCGTCCACGTCTTGGCGTTGTAACACGCCCGGAATCGCCCACGGGTGCGACACGGAGCTCGGGTACTTTCTCGCGATAGCTAACAAGGCGACGGCTAAAGCTACACACGCGGTACCGATGGCAATGAATGGCGGAGAGTATTCCGCCCACTGCACGAAGGCTTCTTCGCGGTTGCGAGGCTTTTCTCTCGTTTTCTTCCTGATGTCCATCTCGATGGCTTCGGTCAAGTCGTGCGGAGAGACAATCTTCTTGCTGCTGCTCGACGATTTGCTGCTGCTTTCGTTGTTGCTGCTGGATTTTACCGACGATGACTCTTTCTTGCCGACAGAAGGAGAGCTTTCCTTCGAGGATGAAGGAGCGCTCGTCTTGCCCGCGCGTCGAGGCGCTTTCGTCAACGGCTTATCAACCGTTCCGCTCGTCTCTTTCAAAGCCTCTTGTACTTTGGAAGAAGATCGAGAAGAAGACGAAGATTTCTTCGACGCGTAAGCTTTGCCGGAAGATCTTGTTGATCGATCGTTTCTTTGCTGTTGAACTTGTTCGACGAAATCTTCTCCTCGCGCATCTTCGTAGTCTTCGTCGGTGAGATCCTCGATTGGTTGCGCGTAAGAGGACGAGGAAACCAAGGTTTGTTGACGCGGCGTCCACGTGCGCTGCGGTAATTGCTGACGTTGTTGTTGCTCTTGCGCTCCCGTAGCAGGGACGCGAATAACGACCGGTCCGTTTGTTGCCGCGAATTCCATCTCCGTGTTCGCTCTGCGCAACACCATGGTGGATTTCTTACACGCATTCACCGAGAACGAGCAACTCGCGTATCGAACGGCTTGGCACTCGTACACTTCAGCGACAAAACTTCTTTCGAGCTCACTCGCATTCGCGCTCGCGTCTGGGCACGCGCGCGTTTGCTTACAACTCTGATCCGGGTGTTGCTCGGGGCCGAGTAAAACGCCCTTGGAAGATTCAACGCACGCGTTGACGACGCCAGAGGTTGGGCACTGCGCGTTTCCGAGCTGTCTCGCGGTATCGCACGCCATCGACGCGTCGCCGTTCGGCGTCTCGTCGACAACATCGTAACAGTGGTGCTCAGCCTCGTCGGCTTTGCCTGGGCACGCGCACGAGCACGAGCCGTACGCCGAAGGTGAATCTTCAAAGTTGTTCGAACGAATCGGCGCGTCGGTGAGTCGTTGTGGCGCGAGGTTTATTCCGTTACGCAATCGACTCTTGTCGTCGCCTAGCACGCTCTGTTCTCTCTCGTCGTTCTCTTCCCTCAGATTCCCGTTGTATTGTTGTTGTTGTTGTTGCCTTTGCTCTCGCGATTCTTCGCGATGGATGTTGCGTTCAATTCTTTGAATATTCTCGCTGTTCAACTCTTCTTCTTCTTCTTCTTCTCGCGCTTTCTCGTCGTCGACAATGTTGCGATTTCTCCTCGATGCGAGTAATCTTTGCTGCGTCGCCGCATCAGATCGAGGTTGGAGAAATACTCTGCGTTGCGCGTTGCGTTGTCGCATTTGGTGCACGTACGGTGACTCGCCCAAACTCGCCGCTTCTTCCGAAGACATGGCCCCGTCGCCGAGCTTCGCCGTATCTTTCTTCGCGCCCATCATCATGACTCTCACCGGGACGTCGCCTACGACAGCCATTCTCGCCATGTTTTGCGTCGGCGTCAACACTTGTCGGAACCAACTTGTCTTCTTTGTTTCTTGCGCGGAACCTAAACTCGGGACGGAATACTCGTGCGGCTGCGCGTGTTGCACCGCCGGATATTCCGGCACCGCGCTGAACTTTGCGTCCTCGTCGCCGGCTTTCTTCTTCGCCGCTACCGTTTTCGCCGCCGCTTCTTCGAGTTCCGCCATTGGCGTTTTTAAGAATTTCGGGTCGATGCCTTGCTCTTTGTAATACTCCTCCTCGACGACGGTCGGTTCGTGTTTGGACATGTGAATGGCGTCTTGCCATCTTTGCATGGACCCGTACACGTCTTGGCCGGCTTTGACCGCTTTCTTGTGCTCTTGCAAAAATTCCGCGGCCGAGTTCACGGCTTCTACGTAATACCCACCAATCATCTCTTTCCAAACTTGGTCGTGGATTTCGCGGTCTTCTTCGTATTCTTGGACTTTCCTGCCGTCCGCGGTGGTGACCACGGTTCCGTCGCCAATCGGCACTCTCTTCGGTCTGCCGCTTTCCGGATCAATGACCACTTTCGTGTTCATCTTCTCCTTCCCGTCTGGGCCAATTTGAATGCCGCTCTCTTGCTGCGCTAACGCCGACAAGTGCGGCTCCCCGTCCACCACGCGAAACTTTCCGTCATCTAAGCCTTTCATGCCAATCGTATCCGGCTCTAATCCAACCTTGGCGGCGCCCCACAACGCGTGCGCTAAAAACGTATCGTCTCTCTGGTAACTCTCGCAATTACCCGTTTCTCCGCTCGTTCGCCCAAAAGTCACAATCGCGATGTTTTCTTTCGGCAACATGAAAATAGCGGACCCTTTATCGCCGAGAGTCATCGCCACGAACGACGTCGTCGACGCGCCGAAAAGAGGACCGCGCAAATTCTTCGCCGCGTGGCCGCACGGGGTCGACCCCAACGCCACCGGCGAACAGCACGTCGCTTTCTTCGGGATTTTCTCGTCTTTCTCCAACGGTTGGTGCACCCACGTCAATAACCCGTGCTTATCGTTTTGCTCGGTTTGCGTGAACACCTCGTACGCGAAGTCTTTGTTGAACAACTGAATGGAATGCCCCGTTTTGTCTAAAGTCACGCCTTTGTTCAAAAACAGCTGCGCCAACTTCAACGCGTCTCTGCAAGACAAACTGAACCTCCCAGTGAGCGAAAATTCCCCGTCCGTTTGATCGTCGCCGTTCAAAAAAGCCTCTTGCAACCCGAGCGGTTCTAAAACCGCCTTTGTCGCCCACTCCTTCGCGTCTCTCTTCACCCGTCTAAACACCGCGTGCTGAATCGCATCCTCCACGACTTTCAAATACAACGAATTCCTGTGATCTCTATCGAAACTATCGTCCACGTCCCACTCTTGTCCGGGTTCGTTCGCTCTTTGGTTCTCTTCCACGGCGCCGCCGTGCGTTTGCTGCAAAATATGCCTCGCCGTCACCGTCGTATCTTTCCCGAAAATCTCCACCGCTAACGGCGTGTAATCTAACAGCGGCTGATCGAGTTCAATCAACCCGTCTTTCACCGCGGCACCAATCATCGCCAGCGATAAAAGCGCGCCAGATGTATCCGTCGTCCTTTTCGCGTTTGGACTCGAGGCAAAACCTGGGTAGTTTTCGTGCACGATGGCGCCGTCCTTGGCGACTAAGAAGCAGTCTCGCCCAGGGAGGACCGAGAGACGCGCGTCTGCCGTCTGTGTATTCGTAGTGTATGATGAATAACGACGCGTAATAAAAGAAACGTTCATAACGGTGAGTCGTCATCGAAAACGAGGATCGAAAGAAAGACGAGACGCGCGCCAAAAGATGATTTTTAAACGAGAGAGAGAGAGAGAAGAGGAAGAAGAGGACGACAAATGTTCCCCGACCTCCAAATGCGAGCCGCGGCTCTCTCGGATGAGATACAAAAAGAGAGAGAGAGAGACAAAAAGAATACGCGTACCTCTAAGCTGCTCTGACTCAAACCTTTGGACGCGGGGGTGGCGAATTGCCACTCTCCTCCTCCCTCGCTGCCGTGCGCGTCCTTTTGCGCGCTGTCGTCATCATCCTCCGGAGCGATGGTCTCGGGCGTTGTTCTCGTCGTCGTTTTCCCCAAAGAAGAGGATGGATTTTGTGCTTCGAACGATGCCAACGCTTTCTGCGCGTGCACACCTGTTATACTCGTCGCCTCAAAGAGAATAATAAGAAACAACAGCGAGGACGAAACGACGGCGAAGAAGAACGTCATCGTTCGTCCGTTCGTCGTCCTCCGCGAGTTCGTCGTCATTATCCTCTCTCTCCTGAACAACACGCGTGTGTGATTTTTGAGGGGAGTCTCGGGAGAAAAAGGTTCTTGTGTGTTCTGTTCTTAAACCCTACCTACGGTAATAAACCCTAAACAAAAAGTGCTCTAAAAATTTTTTGTGGGGAATATGCACAAAAAGCAGAAGAATTTCATCGCATCACAGAACACACATATTTAAGACATAGCACACGCGCGCTCATTATTTAACCAAGTCGTCGTGCGCACGGAAGAGCGCAACACTACTCCAGCAGTGAGATTCGTTTTTTATTATTAAAGTTCTCTTTGAATGATTTAAAGTTCTTTTTACGTTGAGTAGAAAAAAAATGGTGGCGGTTGTGGTACCCTCCCCTGGGGGTGTTCCTTTTTTTTCTTCCTCGTCGTCGAAGGCTTCTTCTTCCTTTGTGTTCGCGACGACTTTGACGACGACGGCGTCGTGGTGTTCTCCTTCTCGAGGAGGAGGATCAGGTGCTCGTGGAGGAAAACGCGCGTTTCGTTTTAAAGCGGTTTTTGTTGCGAAAGGAGGAGGAGAAGGATTTGTTGGACGAGAATGGATAATTGGAGAAGAACAGAAAAGCTCTCGTGGTGGTTTTTTAACGAACTGTAGGAGGAGGAGTAAAAAGAGGAGTGGTGCGACGAAGATCACGAAAAGCGTTTTAGACGAGGAGAAAGAGGAGAAGAACACAGAGAACGGCGATTTTACCGCCAAAAGTGTTGGTAAAAATCAGTGTCACTATTGCGACCGAACCGCGTCCTCTCGATGGTACAAGAACAAGACCCAATGCAACGCCTGCTATAACCGAGCGAGACGAATTCGGATTAAGAATGATCTCCAAACGCACTCGTGCGAAATGTGTCAAACGTCGAGTTCGGTCGAGTGGTACCGAAACAAGTTCGTCGGCGGGAAAACTGGGCGGCTGTGTCATTCGTGTTACTGTCGGGAACGAGCGACGGCGCTCGACGTGAGGTGCGCGCAGTGTCAGAACGAAAGGACGAGCGGGAACTGGGCGATACCGAAGAATAAAGGCAAGTTTAAACACGGAGATCGGTTGTGTAACGCTTGCTACAGAAGGGAATTAGTCTCTTTGAAAGTAGAGGCGCGACGCGAAGAGGAAAAAATTACGACGAGCGAAGGAGGAGGAGGAGGATCGCATATGTATTCGCGTCGATGATTTATTTATCATTATTGTACAAATATCTATTATCTAATGTTGATGATGCTACCTACGTATGTAAAAAAGCTCTATCTAATCTCTCATCACAGCTTACTCCTTGATCGTAAAGAAGAAGAAGAAGAAGGACTCGTCCACGATATCACCTTCCCCGGGTTCATTATGTTCAAAGGATCCAACGCTTTCTTTATCGACCTTTGGATATCAATGTGCGCCTCGCCGTGTTCGCGGACGATGTGTTTCATCTTCCCGACGCCAACGCCGTGTTCGCCCGAAGCGACACCTCCGACGTCTAACGCGGCGTTGACTAACTCCTCTTCTAATTTGTGTAACTCTTTTTCGTTGTCGTCGTTGAACGGAATTAAGCAGTGGTAATTGCCATCCGCGATGTGGCAACACATCACGCACGGGAATCTCGCTCGTTTAAACAACCTTTCTGCGTTGGCGATCGAGTCCGCGAGTTTCGAAATCGGTACGCACACGTCCCCGACGTAAACTTTCTCTTTTTTGTGCGTGCCCAACTGTATGCCGCGATATCGCATCGCCCCAAGATAGCATCCTCTTCTCGCTTCCCAAATTGAATCCAACTCGTCGGCGTTTTTCGCAAACTGTATCGTGCTCTTTCGACAGTTTTTCGAGGTCGCGAGTTCGATGAAACGGTCGTAATCTGCTTTCGCTCTCTCGTATCCGCCTTCGTCGGGTAGCTTGGAATCCACAAACTCTAAAAATAACGTAGGCGTTTCAATCATTTTCGTCTTAAACACGACGTTTGAGACTTGCACGCCTTCCGAGTTTAACATTTCGCACCTCAACAGCGTCTCCAAATTGGCGTTTCGCGCCAACACGACTGTTTCCGCGGCGTCGCGAACCGTTTCAAATTGCACCACCGCCCCGACTCTCGTTTTTGGAATCGGAAACAATTTCACGGTCAGTTCCGTGATCACGCCTAAAGTGCCTTCCGCGCCTAAAAACAGAGCGTTTAACTCGTACCCCGTTGAGCTTTTCCTCACGTTTCGTCTGGTTTCGATGCACTCGCCTTTCGGCGTGACGACTTTCATGCTCACGATATTTTCCTTCGACGTTCCGTACTTGAGCGTTGACAATCCGCTCCCCCCCGTGCTCGCCATCCCGCCGACGCTTGGATTCGAGGACGGATCCGGGCCGAATATAAACCCATACGGTTCTAAAAACGTATTCAACTCGTTCTTCAACACGCCCGCGCCGACCGTCGCGGTGCGTTGCATCTCATCCATCGACATCGTTTTCAAAAGCGACACGTCCAAAACAACCCCACCAAAGTACGCCACGCACCCGCCTTCCAATCCCGTCCCGGCGCCTCTCGGGACCACTGGTTTCTTGAACTCCGCGCACGCGCGGACGATATTTTCAACCTCTCGCGTTGTTTTCACTCGCACCACAGCCTCCATGTGTTGTTCTCCTCCTCCTTTACGTCCGTGTGCGTTGCCCATATCTCTTTTGCACGATTCAAAGAACTCCCCCGTCGTGTGCACTCTCGACGACGCATCGTTTTCGTCGTCGTCGTCATCATCTGCGAGCGCTTTTCGTAATCGCTCGAGAAAGAACTCATTATTTTCCTCACACTCTTCCTTTCTCGACGATGATGATGATGATGTGACGCGCATTCTTTACGACGAGACGTACTAATAACTCTCTCTTTGTTCCGCGAATAAGCTTTTCTTCGTGCACGAAGTGTACTCTTTTCCTCAAACTCTTCCTCCTTTCTCGACGACGACGACGATATCAGCTCGTTCTCAAAAACGAGAGACGTCTACTTAGTAAACGCTCTCTTTAGTGTTTTATTCATGCGGCGTCGTTGCTTTGAAGGAATCCCGATGGAAGCTTTTGGAAAGTTTTTTCAATCGTCACATCTCGTCTTCGTGCGTATTCGAACACAACAACGCGCAGATAGTACGAACGCGTTTGTCAAAGAGATCTAACAGAATATACACACACATATATATTAAAGCAACGGAGGAAGAATGAATTTTGGAGGCATGCCCCGCGGGGGCGGACGGAAGGTAACACAGATTTGTTCTCGGATATATATGCGTTTTCGTCTTTGACGCGACTACTCTTTGTGGCTGCTGTTCTCGTGCCGCAATGAGAAGAAATCCAATCCATCTTTTTTTTCCTGCTTTCGCGCGCGAGTTTATCTTCTTTCTCAGAGATGATCATCCCTCTCTCTTTTTGTGTCCTGCGGAGCATTCGAGAGGGAGATCGGGTTTTCCAAAACGCGCGCGCTTCGTAAGAGAGAGAGAGAGAGAGACAAACTTTGGATGATGTGGTTTCCGATCTCCCCTGGAAGGGAAAAAAGAGAGAGAGAAGACCAACACTCTTGATCTCACCCAATACGAAAAGAAGTGCACGAAAAGAGAGGAAGAAAAAAACGAATCGACAGCCAAAACAAAACATATCGAAGAAAGAAAGAGAAAGAGAGAGAGAGAAAGAGAGTGTTTTTTAAGAGAAAAGAGAGACATTTTTCCTCCTTTCTCTCTCTCCTTTCTCTGACTTCCCCGGAGGGAGGAGCGAGTTGAAAAGCAGACAGACATTTTTCGTATCACCGCGTGACACTGACCTCATCTCTCTCTCTCTCTTTTATTACTTCACGCGACGATGAAATAATACTTTATTATAGTCCAACGATACGAAACTGTACGACGTGCTCGGGATTTCGAAATCCGCGGACGCGACGGAGATTAAAAAAGCGTACAGAAAAGCGGCGATTAAGAATCATCCGGATAAAGGCGGCGACGAGGCGAAGTTTAAAGAGTGCACGCACGCGTACGAGGTTTTATCCGACCCAGAGAAGAGAGAGTTGTACGATAACTACGGCGAAGAGGCGTTGAAAGATGGCGGGGGCGGTTTCGGCGGAGGCGGAGGGTCGCCGTTTGATATTTTTGAGCAGATGTTTGGCGGGAATCCGTTTGGCGGCGGCGGTGGTGGGAGAGGAGGCGGGCGGTCGAGAGTGAGAAGAGGAGAAGACGTCGTCCACGGGTTGAAGTTATCGTTAGAGGATTTATACAACGGCGTGACGAAGAAGTTATCGCTGGCGAAGAATATTATTTGCCCGAAGTGTACCGGGACCGGGTCCAAGTCCGGCGCCTTGGGTACGTGTCGAACGTGTTCCGGTTCCGGCGTGAAGTTGGTCGTTCGACAAATTGCTCCGGGCATGGTGCAACAAATGCAAACCGTCTGTCCGGATTGTCACGGAAACGGTCAAACGATTTCGGAAAAAGACAAATGTCCGGGATGTAAAGCGCAAAAAGTGGTCCAAGAGAAGAAAGTTTTGGAAGTGCACATCGAGAAAGGTATGATGCACAACCAAAAGATTGTGTTTAACGGCGAAGCGGACGAGGCGCCGGATACCGTTCCCGGGGATATTGTTTTTGTTGTTCAACAAAAAGAACACAAGACGTTCACGAGAAAAGGAAGCGATTTGTTCTTTGAGAAGAAGTTGACGTTGACCGAGGCGTTGTGCGGGTTCAAGTTTCAAATCGAACACTTGGATGGACGAAAATTAATCGTCGGGTGCGAGCCGGGAGAGATTATTCGCCCGGGAGATTTGAAATCCATCCAAAACGAAGGCATGCCAATCCGAGGGAACCCGTTCAACAAGGGGAAAATGTTTGTGAAGTTTACCATCGAGTTCCCGAAGAACGGCGAGATGTCCGGCGATCAAATCCAAGCGTTGGAGAACATCTTACCGAAACGACCGACGGTTGAATTAGACTTGGAACACGGCGAGGAATCGGATTTGCACGACGTCGACCCGCAAGTAGAAGCGAGAAGGAGAGAAGAGGAGAAGAGAGCGGCTGGGAACGCCTACGATGAAGAGGACGAGGACGAGAGAGGAGGCGAGAGAGTGCAGTGCGCGCAACAATAAATGAAAAGAGAAAATCCGGGTCATCATCATCATCACTATCATCATCATTACTATCACCACCATCATCATTACTATCATTACCACCATAACGAAAGATGATAAATACGCGAAAGAGAGAGAGAGAGAGAGAGAGTGAGAGAATAAGAGTAAGAGTTAAGAGTGAATATATATAAAATAAGAGAGCGATTACACAAACAAACAAAAAGTAATATTACATCGCGTGCGCTCTCTCTTGTCGTCGTCATCATTTGATGACACTTGAACTTTACAAATCCCAAGACGTTTCTCAGTCTCGCAATTATCATCGATAGGAAAGAATCCATCCGATTTCCTTTTGTACGTCTTCACGTCGAACGGTTGTTTGATCGTAACAGCTGGATGATTTCTCGCGTCCGCCGCGTACATTTTCCTCCCCTCGTTTCGATTCAGGAATACCTCCGAAATCTCCCCGTCTTTTGAGGCGACTCGGCCTGCTTTTCTCTTCTCGTCCTCGTCCTCGTGAAAAAAGAGACCCTTCTTCTGAATCCTTTTCATCATTCACGACGCCGGCGCGAGAAAAATCCGTTCGACCCATTCGCCTCGAACGACCGATAAATTCTCCCACGCGTTCGCTCCGAAAACGTATTCAAACGCGCCGCTGTACCACACGAGAGACCATAAAACGCAAACCCCGACGTAAATTTGTACTCCGAATTTCATTTTCGAGACGTATTCGTCCACCACTTTATCCGTTTTGATTGATGAAGAAGCCTTTGGGGAAAAGTAATACGCGCACGCGGCCCAGACGAGCGGTAAGAAAAAGTACCCGAGGTGGTAGGATTTCCGGCACAAACGCCGAGCGGTTAACGTTTGTTCGCCGAAACTGATATCGTCGATGGTGGAGACGTGTGAAGGTGGTGCGTCCTGTGGAGTTTTGAGAAGATCAATGAGGGTAAGAAGAGAGAGAAACCGCGCGCGTTACGAGAGAGATGAGAAATCCAATCCAGAGAGACGAGATGTGTTCATGCGCGACTAAAAACGATGATATCATCGCGAACGAGTCAGAAAACGCACCTCCACGTCGTCGTCGTCCTCGACGACAGCCATGAATTCGTATATCTTCTCGTTTTTTTGCGCGTTCTCTGTCCTCGCCCGCGCGAAACGGAGCTGCTTTCAGAGAGCGTCGAGAGAATGAAGAACTTTTGCTCTCGCGCTTCACTTTTTCCCCCGTAAGCTCTCGAGGGATTCTTTCCCGTGCGAGTCTACTATGAGCGGAACGAAAGAAGAATCAGACGACGCGTTCCACATCTGGCCGCAACTCAAAGGCGACAAACACTTCGTGCACTCCTTACCGTTATCCGACGTGTATTTAAACAACGACTCGACTTGGCCCTGGGTCGTTCTCGTTCCACGGGAAAACGATATGGTTGAATACCACGATTTATCGAACGAAGCGCAGATGCAACTGATGCGAGAGATGAGCGCACTCTCGAGAGTTTTATTGAAAGGGTGGCCTGAGATTGCAAAACTGAACACCGGGATGATTGGGTGCGTGTGCAGGCAATTACACTGCCATATTTTAGGACGATTCGAGAACGATACGTGCTGGCCAAATCCAGTGTGGGGAGCCTCCGAGGCGAAGAAATATAGCGAGGAGGAGGCGAAAGAAACGAGAGAGAAACTAGAGAAATTGATTAAAGAAGAAGAAGAAGAGTTGTTGTTGTTGAAGTCGTCTACAAATTAGATTTACAAGTGCGGGTAGTATTAAATTTTCCTCCACGTCGCGATGATTGCGTTCCTCAAAAGACGCGCGCAAAAGCGTTGTTTTTTCTCATCGCGCGCCTCGGATTAAATGGTCCCCGAGCGCTTTTTTCGCGGGCGATAACGTCATTATCTCGCACCCGGTATCGGTGACGAGTAACGTGTGTTCGCACTGCGCGGTCCACTTCCCGTCCGCGGTGACGGAAGTCCACCCGTCTTTCCACATGATGTCTCTCGTCCCGCCGATGGTCAACATCGGTTCAATCGTAAACGTCATTCCGGCTTCGATCGTCCCCGGATCGTTGTTTCGGTGATGCCGTATCGTTGGCCCGGAATGGAACTCTTTCCCAACTCCGTGACCGACGAATTTATCCACGACGCCGAATTTGTGCTTATCAGCTATCTCGTGAATCGTCGCGCCGATTCTTCGTAAAGGCACGCCCGGTTTCACAATCTTTATCGCCGCTTCTAACGCGTCCTCGGTCACTCTGCACAACGTCTCCACTTGCTCGGAAACCTTCCCAACCCGAATCGTTCTCGAGGTATCCCCGTGATATCCGTTCAAATACACCGTCACGTCAACGTTGATGATATCCCCATCCAACAACGTCTCGTCCGGCGTGGGTATCCCGTGGCATATGCACTCGTTCAAGGATGTGCACACGGATTTCGGAAACTCGCCGTAGTTCAAAGGACTCGGGTACGCTCCCGCGTCGATGATCATCAGATGTACTTTTTCGTCGATCTCCTCCGTCGTCACTCCAGGTTTACATAAACTCTCCGCGTAATCTAAAACTTCCGCGGCTAATAAACCCGCTTTGCGCATCCCTTCGATTTCATCCGGCGTTCGAGCGAATTGATACTTCGCGTCGTTATACGGTGGTAAAACCCCGGTCTCGGCGTAATGTGGTTTCAACGTGTCTTCGTACACTTTCCTCATTTTGGTCACCGTGCCTGGTTTCAGCGCTTTCCTGTTTTGAAACCCGTTTTCCTCGCGTCCGTTGACTGTGTTTTGGACTTTCTCTCGCGTTTTGTTGAGGATTTCCGAGGCGAACCCGGATTTCTTTTTGCACTCGATCGCCGTCTTCGGGGTTGAAACCGTTCTCCCCGGTTTTGGTCTCCCATTTTCGAATCCTAATCCTCCGCCTCGGTACGCCGTCGATGCCCGCAAGAGTCGGAACTTTGCCACCAAAGGGACGTTTTTATACGTCGTGCGCATCTGATGATATTTCTCTCTCTCTCGCTCTGTTTGTGATGCCTGCGTCGTGTAGTATCTGTGCGTCCGGAAAAGCTTTGAGAATGGAGCAAATTCACTTTCAGATAAAATGGAAAAGTGACGAATTTTTCCCCAAACATCCATCTTCTCTCGGGTGGTCGGGAGATGATGACGACGAGACCCTTTTCCTTTTCCTCTTCCTCTCGCGCGGGAGGGTGGTCTCGAGTGAGAAGCGAGAGGAGGTCGTTCTTTGCTTCTTTGAATTCTAGAAGACAAAGAGGAGGAAGAAGACAGAGAAGAGGAGGAGAGCTCGGGGTTGTTTTTGCCGCCAACGCGGAGGACACGAACGCGAAGGAGGAAAAGCAGAGCGTAACGACGACGACGACGACGACGACGGTACTAAAAAGCAAACAGAGGCAGAGAGACCATCGGAAACGAAATCGCGCGCGGAACAAAGAGAAAAACGACGAGGTTGTTCGAGAGGTTTTGGAACGGTTTTTACAGGTGTTGAAACCGTTGTACGAGGAGGAAAAGGAAAAGGAGGAAAGTTCGTCGAAAGAACACCAACAACTCGATTCTTCGTTTCGAGCGATGTATAATATGAGACAAAGAAGAAACGAGGAGGAGGAGGAAAGTTTCTCTCCTCCTCCTAATCCTTGGGCGATGACGACGACGACGACAATAATAGATTGGTCTCGGTTTCCGAAGAGCGCCGATCCGGCGCGGGCTATAGGCACGGCGAAGAAAACGTCGGCGGCGAGAGGCGTTCGGAAACGGAAACAGATTGAACAGATTTACGAAGCGTTGCGCTCGCGAAACGTGTTAGGCGGTAGTGATGGTAGTAGTAGTGGTAGTAGTAGTGGTAGTAGTAGTGGTAGTAGTAGTAGTGAGCATAGCTGCGGTAGTAGTAGCGGTAGTACGAGGAGTAAAAAGAAGACAATCGTGGATTTCGGATGCGGGACGGGGAACCTTCTCTTAGCTCTGGCTTTCCTGTTTCCCGAACACGACTTTATCGGCGTCGATTTGAACGAAACGTCCATTCGTATGCTCGACGAACGCATAGAAAGCGCGAAGTTAACAAACGTGCGATCGAAATTATCTTTAATCGAAACGTTCGACGAGGATTTTGACGTCGCGTTGGCGTTACACGTGTGCGGTAAAGCCACAGACGTCGTTTTGCAGACGTGCGTGGAGAAGCAGAAAGATTTCGCGTGCGTGCCGTGTTGCGTGGGGAAAGTACAAGCGAACGGACATCGCTCGGTTGGCGGAATGCGCAAAAAATTAATAAACGTGGACGTCGTCGGTTCGAAGAACAATGATAATAACAACAACATCGCCAACGAGAACAACAACAGCGAGAAAGAAATTCGACATCCTCGGTCGAACTTAATGCGCGCAATTTGCGACGAAGAAACGTTCATGGAGGTGGCAAAACTCGCCGACTGGTCCGGGAACGACCAGGTCTCCGCCTACGAAGCGTCCAAACACTCTCTTTTGCCAAGAGAAGCCAAAAGCGCGGTCGAACTCGACCGACTCTATAGGTGCGTAGAGAAAGGCTATCCGGGTTCGGTGGAATTGATAAAGCTCGACGACGAATGCGGGTTGAGAAACGATTTGATTTTAGGCCACATCGTCCATCGTCATCACGCTGTCGTTTAATATATATGTACTACTTTTCGTTGTTGTTGTTGTTGTTGTTGCATTTGTGTGCACTTTACCGCACAAAATCACACACACATACTACTCCTAAATGTTCGACGATTTTGAAGACAACGGAGGAGAAGAGGAGGACTCCTCGGACGCGGAATACGCGGACATCGACGCCACCGCGGACGATAACGTGTTCGGAGGAACCCAAAAAGACAAGACATCGGTTTCGGAAAAGGAATCGATCGTTTTTCTCGTCGATTGCGCGAAAACGAATCGACTGCCGATTTCGAAAAACTACTTCTATTACGGCGACGATGCAGACGATGAAAACACCAAAGAAAGCGAACAAACGCAGAAATCGAGTAATTACGTCCAAGTCGCGTTAAACGCGTACCGAAACGTCCTCAGAGACCGAGTGGTGTGCACTCCGGACGATGAAATCGGATTAGTGTTTTACAACACGAAAAACCGTTCCGGCGAGTTGGAGTTTGATAACATTTTCGTCTTCCACGAGTTGGCGCCGATTACCGCGGAAAGAGTCGGCGCGATTGCAAACTTCATCGATAACGGAGAGTTTGGAGAGATGTTATTCGAAGATCAAATTGGAAGCAGCAATTACGGTGAAGAAGAAGACAAAGAGAAGGAAGAAGAGAACGCGATGAACCACGCGTTGTGGACGGCGTCGCACATGTTGAGTAGGAACGCGAAGACGCGGAGGAGCGCGTACGTGTTCACGAACGACGATGCGGTGTTTAGGTCGAAGAAAGAGGCCGAGGGGACGTCCTCGATGGGCACGCCGAAGAAGGAGAAGAAGAAGAGCAAAAGTAATAGGAAGACGGCGAAAGAAGCGACAATCGCGAGGTGCGAAGAGATGGCCAACGCGGGCGTGAAGTTAGAATTGTTTCCGGGACCGAAAATCGGCGACGACGGCAAACTCGTCGAACGCGACGGAGAGAAGGAGTACGCGTTTCAAAATTTTGACGTCTCCGAAGGGTCGTTTTGGCGAGAGGCGCTGAGGAAGTTCCGTTATGCGAGGAAGAAACGAGAGAAGAAGGAGATGACTCGCCGAAGGAAGATTGTGATGCAAACGCTGAAAGACGCCGGAGACGACGAGGAGGTACAGAGGATGTTGAAAGAAGAAGAAGAGGCGTGGATGGAGAGACGGAAGATTCGGAACAAGGGCATTGAGTTGCAACAGCACAAAACGGTCGTGAAAGATACTTTGAACAACAACAACGAAGATGAAAGAGCGTCGGACGAAGACGAGTGTTTAGATATCGTGCTCTCGTCGAAAACGAGAGTGGAAAACTTGGAGGTGGTCTCCAGACGCAAAGTCACCCGACGCCGACCTCGGAAAACGAAAGTTTGGTTCAACGACGGCACGTTCGCGTTGCCGTTTACTGTGGTACACTTGGTACAAAAGACAACTAAACCGGCGCCGAAATACGTGGACGCGGAGGATCATCAAGATTTAAGAACGGAAACGGTGTATTTAGATAAAGAATCCGGAGAAGTCGTCGCGCCGAAGAAGTCGTATTTAGAGATTGGACCAGAGAAACAAAAAGTCATCGTCAAGAACGCGGAGAAGCAAGCGACGTACGCGGCGAGTAAGAATTTCCACGCGAACGCGTGTAAGCTTGGAATGCACTGCTTAGGTTTCGTGGATACGAGTGAAGTGACGCAACGAGATCGACTGTTGAAAGGACAAGGTAAATTTGTGAGAGCGGACGAAACCGTGTTTGGCGGAAAAGAGGCGTTTAGCGCGTTGTTAACGGCGTGCGCGGAAAGGCACGTATCGGTGCTGTGCGCGGACGTGTACAACGCGAAGTCTCAGGTGAAGTACGTCGCGTTGATCCCACAAGTTGAAAACGACGCGTATTTAGGCGTTCCCGCGGGATTCCACGTGGTTAAAGTTCCTTTTCGAGACGATTTGCGCCAACCGGAAAAGGCAATTGGCAAATCTGCGCCGCAAACGAGCGCGACGGAAGACCAAATCCAAGCCGCGGAAGCTTTGGTAGAATCTCTGGAACTCCAAGAGTACCACCCGACGAGAATTTCAAACCCGGAGTTACAGGCGCACTATAAAGCTTTAGAAGCGATCGCGTTGAACAAACGCAAAGTGGAGAAAATCTCGGACGATACCGCCCCGCCGATTGAACAGCTTTGGAAAGAGCACGGCGTCATCGCGCACATTCGTAATTTCAGTCAAACGACGTACGGCATCGAACAACAAGACCGAGTTGGTGGAAACGACGAGGACGCGGACGAGGACGACGATGGGAACGGCATCATTGGTCTTAAACGAAAAGCCCGCGGAGGTCCGTCGAAAGGCGGCGAAAAGGCTCTCAAAACGGTCGTCCAAGAAATCCGTCCCGGATTTGAAACTTTCGTCAAGAGAGCGAAGAAAGGCTCTCTGAGCGAATTAACCGTCGATGTGCTGAAAACGTACCTGGACGCGCACAATTTACCGAAAAGTGGGAATAAAGCGAGCATAATATCGCGCATTGAAAAACACGCGAAAGATCTCGATACCGCCAAAACCGTAAGTGGTTTCGAGGAGGACGGAGCGGCGAAAGAGGACGACGACATCTTCTTCTAAAAAACATACGTAAAAAACACAGCCTTTTAATACTAAAGATGATAAACACAAGAAAAGAGACACACTACTGTGCGCACAGTCATCATCATCGTCATCGTCGTCACGCGAAGACGTGAAAATTTTCCTCACTTTTTCTCTCTCTCTTTTTGGGAAAAAATCACACAAATATGAGTCGTCGGCAACAACACGCATCCGCCTCGGCGGCGGCGGTAAAGAAAGAAGACCAAGACCAAGAAGACCAAGCAGACGAGGAAGAAAACGAAGAGGAACCCGAAAAGGCTCAAAACGAGGAAGAGGACGAAGATCGTGATCCGTTGTATCCGCCTCTCGATTACTCGAAAATCTTCCATCGGAACGTCACCGACGACGACCTGGAACTCGCCGCGCTCGCGGCGGAATTCCGACACTTTTACCGAAACTCTCCGTATTACATCGAAAGTAAAGACACGACGAATAGAGATTTAGACGACGAGTGGACGAAGAGTTGGAAGGATGTATCACAGAAGAAAAAGGAAACGAAACCTTCTTTGAATCCTCCTCTTGCTGCGGAGGAGGAGGAGGAGGAGGAGGAGGAGGAAAAGAAGACGAAGAAGAGCAAAGAGGGAAGTAAAAAGAAGAAGAGCAATCAACCGAATCGAGAGGAGGAAAAGGAAGAAAAAGAGAAAAAATGGACGTTAGAGGACACGGTGGAAGATTGGATGTTCGACCCGAAGTACGGGTTCCCGGCGGAAATCATGGAGGAGTTCGCGCGTTTGCGACCGCCGGCGATGAATCGGAGGATGAATAGAAAGGAGCGAGAGGAGGAGGATTTGGAGGAGAAGGAAGGAGAGAAGATCTCTGGCGGCGGTGGGAATAGTAAGAAAGCGACGACGACAATACCGGCGAAGAGGAAAGGGAGCGGCGCCGGCGCGGCGAGTAAAAGCGAGGACAAGAAGAAGAAGAAGAAGAAGTCCGCAGCCGCGGAGGATAATTTTGGCGACCGGTTGAACAAACTGGAAGAGTTGGAAGCGGAAGAAGAGGACGAGTATCAATCCTCCTCCGAAGACGACGAGATGGAAGGGTACGAGTTTGACGACGACGACGAGGAAGAAGAAGAAGAAGAAGAAGAGGAATATCGCTCGTCCTCGGACGACGAAGATAAAGTGGCCACCGCGAGCGGGAAGGCGAAATCCGCCGGGAAGGATTTGACTCGACTCTCGAAAGCGGCCAGAGACGCCGAGGAGAAAACAAGGAAACGAAGAATCAAACGGAAGTTAGAGAAAAGAAAACGAGGCGGGAAATCGGCGACGACGTTAGACGACTCCACGGACGAGGATACCGAGAGACCCGAGGACGACCGCGGCGGAGTGAAAGTCGAAGACGACGACGACGATAACAACAACAACAACAACAACAACAACAACAACAACAACAACAACGCGCGAAGAAGTGGCCGACGACGACACGGAGCAGGCGGAGGTCACGACGTCATCAAAACCAACCAAACGAGCAGCCGCTTAAAAAAGAAAGACGACCGCCGCCGCCGCGACGACAATAACATCAAGAACGACCGCCACCGCGGGGCCAGCGACGACGACGACGCGAACAACAACAACAACAACAACGAAACAGACGACACCGACGACGACGACGGTCCTGAAGATTTC
>Ga0255771_1001663_pt1 | contig 23613 bp, 20 predicted proteins | sample 011ome_19_FD_179969 | JGI IMG/M metagenome (GOLD analysis project Ga0255771, IMG submission 179969) | Coastal salt marsh microbial communities from the Groves Creek Marsh, Skidaway Island, Georgia - 011510BT metaG (version 2) | ecosystem: Environmental > Aquatic > Marine > Intertidal zone > Salt...
GGCCAGAACTTACATGGAATTTTTACTGCGGTTATGACAGCTATGCTGATTTTGCAAATAAAGTAGCAGCTTTAATGGTAATTCATGAAAAAGAACTCGCCGATGCTAAATTGGATGTTTTGGATCATTCTGATCATTTGATGACTCGGATTGAAAGGTAAGTGATCTATTAAGCGTTAGATAGGGGGGCTTTTAGCTCCCTTTTTTCATTGAATCAAAGCTTAAACCAGAAATAAAAAATTAAATTTTTGATAACTTGACAACATTGTCAATTTATCGATAATCTAAAGGTAGATATATCTAATTTTGGGGAAAATCATGAAATTTCTAAGACTTTATTTATTAGCATTGCCATTAATTGTAATGGCCGACAGCCCACCTTTACCTGCAGATGTTGACTCTGCCGATTCAAGCTCTGATTCAGCCAGTGCTCAAGTCGAGAGCCTGTCAATGGATGCACAATCGTTCGAAACATCATCTACTTATACGACTGATGAGAGTGGTGTTGAGGAGGTAGTGGTAACAGGCATTAAACGAAGCCTCTTGGATGCTATCTCAATCAAAAGAAGTAATACAGGTATTGTGGACGCAATTACCTCTGAAGATTTTGGTAAATTTCCTGATAACAATTTAGCTGAGTCTCTTGCAAGGGTCGTAGGTATCGGTATTGATAGAAGTAATGTTGAGGGTGAGAGAGTTGCAGTTAGAGGCTTTGGTCCAGAATATAACCTTGTAACACTTAATGGCAGACAAATGCCAACAGCGCCTAATCAGTGGGACGGTGGAAGATCCTTTAATTTTGGCGATATATCTTCTCTTGGAATTTCAGCTGTTGAAGTGTATAAATCTTCTAATAGCACTTTACCCTCTGGCGGCATTGGATCGACTATAAACATGGTTACAACCAAGCCCCTTTCTATACCTGGCCAATTGACTTCATTCAGTGTTGATTATTTACTTGATAGCACCAATCCAGATGATGAATTACAGCCAGAGATGAATTTTGTTCATAGTACCAATTTTGGTCGATGGGGCATAGCTGTTTCAGGATCATTTCAAGATAGAACCAATAGAGAAATTGGCAGCAGAGAAACCAATTGGATGACATTTCCAGATCAACAGACAGCCGATGGCTATCTAAGAATCACAGATAGTCAAGCGACTGTAAATAACAATAGAAGAGCTGATGGAAAAACATTTTTTCAAGAACCTTCTGCTTATCAGTTTAAGGATAATGATCGTGAACGAACCAATGCACAAGTTGCGCTTCAGTATGAATTCAGTGATAGACTCGTTGGAACACTTGATTATACCTATTCAGAGGTAGATTTTGCATCTACCGGTCAAATGTTTGGTTCATGGCTTGGAGCCTGGAACACGCTTGGAGGCACCATCAATGAACGCGGTGTCTGGACCGATGTCATAGTGAGTGATAGAGGTTATGATCATCAATATATTTATGGGTCAACGGTTAATGAGAATGCTTCAACCGGTTTAAACTTAGAATTTACAGTGAGTGATGCTCTTGTATTAGAGCTGGATTACCATGATTCAACTGCTGAAAGAATCGGTACTGAATTACCAAATGAGATCGGTCTCGGAGCTCCATCTAGGGCTACAGTTACTCATACAAGTTCTTCTTCAGGTGTTTATCTATTTGATTATGATCAAGATTTCTATCCTGATGACTACAACATCGGCGGTGTGTATGTAAGAGATGCCTACAAAAGCAATGACATGGAACAACTTCAACTCAAAGGAGAATGGCAAAATCTTGACGGCGCTTTTTTAAACAGTTTCATAACCTCAATTGAATTTGGGATCTCTATGGTTGATTCCATCTATCAAGATAATAGAGCTGAAGAAACACCTTCACCAAGCCCTTTACCAGGTACCGATAGTTCTGTTCCAGCTTCTCTCATGAAAGCTATGAGCATGAATGGATTCTTTGATGGCTTTAGCTGGAACACTGCTCAAGCTGTAGATTATTATTATGAGATTCAACCTGGCATCGTAGATTTTGCTTCAACTTTAGTTTCTTTAGATGCAGGTAGCTGGGATACCATGAATACCGTTGACGAGGAATTTGAATCTGCTTGGCTTCAAGTTAACATGGAGTTTAGTCTCAATGATAAGCCTCTAAATGTAGTTTTAGGTCTTAGAAATGAAAAGACTGACAGGACTTCAACGGGTCTAGAGCTCTCACCCACAGCTTTGGCGTGGAGTTATAACAGCATTCAATATGACTATGCTGCGGAAATGAAACCTAGCTCTAGAAGCGGTGTTTCTGAAATATTATTGCCTTCATTAGCTGTTGCTTATGAAATCGAAGACGATAAAGTTGTCAGATTTAGTTACAGTGAATCAATGGCGAGAACAGGATTGCAAAATTTAACCAGTGCATTAACTTATGGTTCTCGAGGATACACCCAGCCTACTGTGAGCGGTGGAAATCCTGATCTGGAGCCTTTAACTTCAGAAAATTTTGATCTCTCATACGAATGGTATTATGCCGAGGGAAGCTATCTAGCTATTAATTACTTCAGAAAAGAAATTGATAATTTCGAAGATGCTGGTGAGTTTGATTTAGGAAATTTATACGGCTTAACTAACCCAGCTTTAGGTCCAAGGGCTGATGCTGCAAGAGCATGCGTTCAAGCATGGGTTGACGCTGGTTCACCAGTAGGTGGAGATGGGGGCAATTGGTGGAATCAAGGATTCTTTAACGCTCCAGTCCCTACTGATAATTGTGTAAATGATAGACTTCGTTATGCTCAGGGTTGGTTCGGTGTTAATGAGTTAGCAGCAGTTGCTGCAGCAAACCAAAATGCTTTTGAGCAAGGAACCTTGTATGAGTGGTGGGGAGAAGGCTATTGGAATGTTGACTATGCATACGGTGCTGGCCCTATTAACAATGGTTTCTCATGTTATGGTGGTTTCTGGTATTGCGATCATGCAAACATCAGAGGTAATGCAGATGATCCTTTGGCTACCTTTACACTAAACACCACAGTCAATAAACGTAGTGGCACTGTTTCAGGCTGGGAGATAGCATTGCAGCATTTATTTGGTGAAACTGGATTCGGTCTACAATTCAATGCAACTTTAATTGATGGCGGCGATACTGAAATCGATCGAAATGCTATTGGCAGACAGTTCCTATTAGACGGTTTGGGTAATTCAGGTAATTTCTCAGCTTTTTATGAGGATGATAAGATTACAGCTAGAATTGCTCTTAACAATCGTGGTGAAACAGTCGCTGGATTTGGTGCTTTCGATCAACCTCTCTATGTTGAGGAAAGAAATCAAATCGATGCCTCATTTGCTTATAGATTAAATGATCAAGCCAGCGTTTTCATGGACTTTCAAAACCTAACAGATGAAACAACCAGGCTTCATGCTAGACATAAAGAAATGTTATTCCTAGCACAAGACCATGGCGTCATTTCAAGAATTGGTTTTAGATATAAATTTTAATCTTGATTAGTAACTAAAAAAAGAGGGCTAAGCCCTCTTTTTTTTTGTTAAAATTATTTTATGAAGTGCATTCAAATTATTTTTATTTCTTTGTGTTTTTTTGGATGCTCTCAGTCGGCTGAAGTTGAAACCAGTTATCTTACTGAAAAGATTGTTTATCAATCTAAAAATATATTAGGTTTTGAAAATTTATTTGGTGATGGTTTAAAAGATCAGCAAGATAAGGAAATATTTGGAATCCTACATTTTCCAGATCACTACGATTCAACAAAAAAATATCCTGCTGTTGTAGCAGCTCATGGTTCGTCAAACTGGAGAGCTCATCATTTAAAGTATTTAGAACAAATGCGACAAGCTGGATTTATTGTTCTTGCAATACATCCATTTGATTCTAGGGGCGTTGATAGTACTGTTGGCAACCAAATTAATGTTACCAGTGAAACGGTAATTTATGACATGGCTATGAGTCTTAACTTATTGTGGGATGACTCCAGAATTAACAATAAAAAAATTTATGCAGCAGGCTGGAGTCTTGGAGGTACTGCGACTTTATTTAACGCATGGTTGCCATTGCAGCGCTCAATTAATAAAAGCGATGCATCCTATGCAGGTTATCTTATGTGGTATCCAGGATGCTTAGCATTACCCGACCTGAATGAATGGGATAAAGATTTGATGCAAATATACATTGGTGAAGAAGACAACTGGACTCCACCTCAACCATGCAAGGAATTGGTTAGAGATATTAATGCGCAAGGAGGCAATGCATCCATTGAGCTTTACCCTAATTCTTTTCATTCGTTTGATGGCCCTAAGCCTCTTAGGTTGATACCAGATGCCTATAGTTGGGCTGAGTGCAAATTAAAACTCAATGCAGATACCAAAAAAGTCTATGATCCCCTAAATAAATTCTTGGATTTTTCTGATCCCAAGCTTAGAAGAGCTGCGTATGAAAGCTGTGCAGTGAAGGGCGAAGTTATGGCCGGAGCTAGTCCTGAGTATAAAAATGCTGCTTTTGAGCACCTCAGTGGTCTGTTACCTAAATTGGATTAACTAGAAAACTCTTTCCAGCCCCTGTAACCACCTTCAAGGTTCTGGACATTTTTAAATCCAAGCTCCATTAATGTCTTGCCAGCAAGGGAAGCTCTGCTTCCTCCGCCACAGTATACGATAATGGGTGTATTTGCATTTAAACCTTTGTCATCATTGGTTGGCGCAAGTTTCATTTCAATCAAACCTCTGGGGATATTTACAGCATTAGCAATACTTCCAGTTTCAAGGATTTCAGTCCCCTCCCGAACGTCTATCACAAAGTATTTCTCTGAGTTTTCTAGAAAACTTTGACAAGAAATTTTAGGAACTACGGTGTGAGCCTGTGCAATTAAATCCTTGAGTGTCATTAAATTATTATCTTTTGAATTCACTTTTCGTGCAATCCATTTATTTGGCACAGTAATTACATTTTACAAGATATTAAATTCACATAATTGTTGCAATGTTAGCGCTGTAAACATACTATGATTAGCGTTAATGTTTACACTGTAAACATTATAAAAATTATGTATAAATAAAATTTATAATATAAAGGAGACTTATAATGAAGAGACTATTACTAGCATTAACAGTAATTACATTGCCCTCAATAGCGAGTGCTCAAATTGCTATTCAGAATGACTATAAAATTCAAGGCAAAATATTTGCTGTTAAAACAGCAAAGAAATATTCATCAGTGGAGGGCTGTACAAAAATCGCTCTCTCAAAGACCAAGGTTGAAGGGTTTACTTTTGAATCTAAATCTCAAAAATGTACCTTATTTAAAAAGGTGCGTAATCTCAAAGAAAAAAAAGGCTTTGTTTCAGGTACAAAGTAAAATATTGTCTTAATATATAGAAGGGAGTTTTATGCTCCCTTTTTTGTTTTTAGAGCGTTTTATCTGTAATATCACAGCTGAAAAACAGCTTTAATATTATGTTAGATAATAAACAATCAAATTTGTTGCTTTGCATTACAGGCAGTATAGCTGCATATAAATCTGTGGATATTGCTCGTTTATTTATAAAAAATAATTTTGATGTTCGGGTAATCATGACGGAGGCGTCAAAGGAATTTATAACACCCCTTACCTTGCAAGCTATTAGCGGCCATCAGGTGCATGAAAATCTCCTTGATACCGAAGCAGAAAGGGCGATGGGCCATATTGAGTTAGCTAAATGGGCTGATTTAGTAGTAATTGCGCCTTGCAGTGCTGAAACTATTTCTCGAATGGCTCAAGGAAGAGCTGATGATCTCCTTGGTGCTGTTATCTTAGCCTCTAAAGCCAAAAAATTTATAGCTCCTGCTATGAATATGAATATGTGGTCAAATCAAACCACTCAACAAAATGTAGAATATCTATCATCTATTGGTATGGATTTTGTTGGTCCTTCGAAAGGAGAGCAAGCATGCGGTGATAACGGCTATGGAAGAATGTCTGAGCCTGAAGAAATATATGAGACGATTATGTTGACTCAAAACAAACCTTTGGCAGGTAAGAAGATAATTATTACAGCTGGCCCTACCCGAGAGCAAATTGATCCTGTAAGGTTTATTTCAAATAATAGTTCAGGAAAAATGGGCTTCGCAATGGCTGAAGCTGCTGCAAGGTCTGGTGCTGAAGTAATTTTAATTTCTGGACCTGTTTCACTTTCTTGTTCACCCCAAATCCAAAGACTGGATGTCCAAACAGCAGATGAGATGTATAAGGAAGCTCAATCATCAATGTCAGACGCTGATATTTTTATAGGGTGTGCTGCCGTCGCTGATTTCAAACCAGCACATCAAAATATACAAAAAATAAAAAAAACAGATGAGGATCGTCTCAATATAGAGCTGCAAAAAAACATTGATATTATTTCATCGTTAGCTGCAGAGTTTACTGATAAAAGGTTTATGGGTTTCTGTGCAGAAACCGAAAGAATTGAAGAGCATGCAAAATCAAAATTAATCAAGAAAGGTTTGGACTTTATTGTTGCTAATGATGTATCTAAGTCAGATATTGGATTTGATTCTGATTATAATGAAGTTAGCGTTTTTACAAATAATTCATATCAATTTTTTCAAAAAGCATCAAAAAGGCTTCTAGCTATTCAATTGATTAATTTGCTGAGTCAGGATACTCAATCACTTCACTAATTATGTCAGCTCATCAATCCCAACCATTGGTTACTATCAATACTTTACAAAGCTTAAAGGCAAAGGGAGAAAAATTTACATGTTTGACCGCTTATGAGTCTACTCTTGCAAATGTCATCAGCCAGGCAGGTGTTGAGGTTATTTTAGTTGGCGATAGTTTGGGGATGGTTATTCAGGGTCATGAGAGCACACTTCCAGTAACTATGGATGACTTAATTTATCATTTAAAAAATGTTTCCAGAGGTAATGTGAACTCCCATCTGATGGCAGATATGCCTTTTATGAGCTATGCAACCAAAGATGCTGCTTTATCAAATGCAGGCCTTTTAATGCAAAATGGAGCTCACTCTATCAAGCTTGAAGGGGGCCATTGGATTTGTGATTTAACTAATACATTGGCTGAAAGAGGAATACCAGTTTGCGCTCACATGGGTCTCACACCTCAATCCATTAATAGGATTGGAGGATATTTTGTTCAGGGTAGAGATACAGATAAGAGGGAGGAGATGATTTCTGAGGCAAGGGCTTTAGAGTCTGCAGGAGCCTCGCTTTTGTTATTAGAGTGTGTTCCTGAGGACTTAGCTAAGGAAATCACTCAATCTTTATCAATTCCAGTGATTGGTATAGGTGCTGGAGTTTATACGGATGCCCAGGTTATGGTAATTCATGATTTACTAGGAATTTCGTGCTTGGATAAATCACCTAAGTTTGTTAAAAACTTTCTTGCTGAAAATGATTCTATTCAAAGCTCTATAAGTGCTTATGTGAAAGCAGTCAAAGAGAAGCAATTTCCTGCAAAAGAACATACTTTTTTTTAAACTTGAAAGTTTTTAATTCACTTAATGATTTGAATCAATTTCTTGACTCTTCTGGAGAGGTAAATTTTGTGCCAACTATGGGCAATCTTCATGATGGCCATCTTAAATTAGTGACTGAAGCTAATAAGTTTGCAGGAGTTACCTTAGCTTCTATTTATGTGAACCCTCTTCAATTTGGTCCGAATGAAGATTTGGATGTTTACCCAAGAACCCTGGATCAAGATCTAAAGCATCTTGAAACAATTTCATGCGATGCAGTGTTTTGTCCAGGATCTAATTTTGCAAAAAATGCGATAGAATTAAGTGCGAATTCAATGCTTTCAAAAAAACTATGCGGAATCTCAAGGCCACATTTTTTTGATGGAGTCATTACAATTCTTAATCATTTTTTTCAATTGATTAGGCCTAATAATGTATTTTTTGGGCTCAAAGATTACCAACAATATTTGATAGTTAAAGATTTTTTAATCAATTCAAATCTCAATATAGACATTCATGGAGTTCCAACCCAAAGAGAGGAGGATGGATTAGCAATGTCTTCAAGAAATAACTTGATGTCTTCTCAGCAAAGAGCAAACGCAAAACATCTGTCAATTATTTTAAAAGAAATTGCACAAAGATCTAAGAATGAAAACTTAACAAATTTAAAAATAGAAGGTATTCAGAGACTTGAAGAATTAAATTTTAACGTAGATTATTTTTTATTTTGTAATTCAACTACCCTTGAAGAACTATTTGAGTTTGAACCAAATACTTTAGTGGCTATTGCTGCAAAGCTTGGGAATGTAAGGCTGATAGACAATTATATTATTCAATAATATTGGATTTTGGGCGTTTTTCTTGCATACTTCTCAACCTATGAAAAGAGTGCTGCTAAATTCAAAGCTCCATCGCCTTCACGTAACTCAAGTTGAGATTGATTACGAGGGCTCGTGCGCTTTGGATAAAGACTTCATAGAAGCGGCCAAGATGACTGAATATGAAAAAGTTGAAATATATAATGTTACGAATGGAGAGCGTTTCTCCACATACTTAATTGCTGCTGAAGCTGGTTCAAAAACCGTTTCAATCAATGGCGCAGCTGCTCATAAAGCATCACCAAAAGATATTATTATTATTTGTTCATACGCATCAATGCCTAAAAATCAAATAATTGATCATGCTCCTACGTTAGTTTATTTTAATGAATCGAATGAAATTGTTGATATTAAATCTTCAATTCCAACACAAAGACTTAGATCGCTTTAATAATCACCAGCAATGGTGTAACTTCAATGTCTATCATGAAAAATTTTATTACTACGCAGAATTGGTCTCGCTCAGAGCTTCAGGATATAGTTGATTTTGCCATTGAGCTTAAAAATAAACCACATCAACCTCTTTTAAAAAATAAGTCAATTGCAATGTTGTTTTTCAATCCTTCGCTTAGAACAAAAACTAGCTTCGAAGTTGGAATCAGCGAGCTTTCAGGCACAGCAATAATCTTGCAACCAGGTAAAGATGCATGGCCAATTGAATTTGAAGAAAATATTGTCATGGATGGAAATGCAGAAGAGCATGTGAAGGAAGTTGCACAAGTTTTATCATCCTATTGTGATTGCATTGCGATTAGAGCATTTCCTCAGTTTATGGACTGGGATTACGATAGAACAGATTCAGTTATTAACAGCTTTGCAAAATACGCTTCAGTGCCCGTGGTGAACATGGAGACAATTGAGCATCCATGCCAAGAACTTGCTCATATCTTAACTTTGCAAGAACATTATGGTGACCTTCAAGGCAAAGATTATCTGCTAACTTGGACGTATCACCCCAAGCCTTTGAATACCGCAGTTGCTAATTCTAGTCTTATGATAGCTAGCAAGTTTGGTATGAATGTTAAATTATTATGTCCCTCTGAGGATTATCATCTCGATGATAGATACCTTATAGCTGCAAAAAAGAATTGTGAATCTGAGGGAACTTCGTTTGAAGTGTCCTATGATATTGATAGCGCTTATTCAAATGTAGATATTGTCTATGCAAAAAGTTGGGGCAGTCTTCAGCACTACGGAAAACCAGACGATCAGATGGCTAGCAACAACAAATATAAACATTTTATTGTTGATGAATCAAAGATGAGCCTCACCGATAATGCTGTTTTTAGTCATTGCCTCCCTTTGAGAAGGAATGTCAAAGCAACCGATGGAGTTATGGATGCTGATTACTGCATAGCAGTTCAAGAGGCTGCAAATAGAAAGCATGTTCAAAAATCTATGCTTAGTAAAATTTTATAGGAAGTAATAATGAATAAAAAAGTTGTATTAGCATTTTCAGGGGGTCTTGATACCAGTTTTTGCATTCCATACTTAATTGATCAAGGTTATGAAGTTCATACTTTGTTTGTTAATACAGGTGGCATCCCAGCAAAAGAAGAACTTGCAATTACAAAAAGAGCCAATGAGCTGGGTGCAAAAAAACATATCAATATTAATGTTGAAAAAAGCCTATGGTCCGAGATTCTCATTCCTTTAGTTCAGTCTGGAGCTCTCTATCAAAACAAATATCCTGCTCTATGTTCTGATAGATACTTGATAGTTAAGGAATCAATTAAATTATGCAAAAAATTAAAAACAAAAGATATTGCTCATGGTTGCACTGGCATGGGTAATGATCAAATTAGATTTGATCTATCCATAAGAGCTCATGGTAATTTTAACATTATCACTCCAATCAGAGAGATCCAAAACATCACTAAAAATGTTAGAGGTTACGAAGAGGATTATTTACAAGAAAGGGGCTACAAAGTTTCTTCCTTGCACAAGAAATACAGCATCAATGAAAACCTTATGGGTGCAACAATTTCGGGAAGTGAAATTGATGAGTGGGAAGAGCCCTCAAACGAAAGTTATGTTTTGTGTAAATTACCTCATCAATACCCTAAACAACCAAAAACTTTAAAAATAAAATTTCTTAGAGGGAAAGTTATTTCTATCAATGATAAAAAAATGCAAGGAGCTGATTTTTTAAGATCTTTAAACACGCTTGGAGGCTCTTTTGGAATAGGGCGTTCAGTTTTTTCAAGCGACACAATCATTGGATTAAAAGGTAGATTTGTTTTTGAAGCTCCAGGTATTACGATTTTGATGTCAGCTCATAGGGCACTTGAGGAAGCTGTCTTGACTGACAAGCAAAATTTTATGAAATCTCAAGTCGGGCAGGAATGGGTAAATCTTGTTTATCGGGGATTTTATTTTGAGCCACTAAGAGAGAATTTAGAGGCATTCTTATTTGATTCTCAAAAAACTGTTTCTGGAGAAGTCACCTTGAAGCTAACTCCTGGAAGAGTTGATGCAGTCACAGTCAAATCAAAAAATATACTCAAGAGCCCAGAAGGAGCTTACGCTCAATCTGCAACATGGTCAGAAGCTGAATCGAAAGGATTTATTAAGCTGATTGGTCAGAGCACTTCAACATGGGCTTCTATTCATAATAAAAAATGAACACTGATCTAGAGCTAACTCTTCGACATCTCAAAGCTCTAGTTGCATGCGATACCTCAAATCCACCGAGAAAGATCAAACAATCAGGATTAATTGAGTATCTAAGTTCTTTAGACTTCATTACTCCTCAGATAACGGATTTAGGAGAGGACTCTTTAAATATTCTCCTTACCAAAGGCTCACCAAACTATCTTATCAATGTGCATTTAGACACAGTGCCGGCAGGTGATGGTTGGCAGTCTGATCCATATGACTTAACGATTAATAACGGGAGAGCTTTCGGTTTGGGTGCCTGCGACATAAAGGGAGCAGCAGCTTGTTTATTAACTTTAATTGAAAAAGGTTTAGAAAATTACGCAATCTTATTTTCCACTGATGAGGAGGCAGGGCAAAGCACTTGTATAAAGGAGTTTATTAAAACTCAACATCCCTATGAAGGAGTAATCGTTGCAGAACCAACTCAAAATAAGGCTGTTACATGTCACAGAGGTATTTTGACAGGTACGCAGGAATTTTTTGGTTTAGCAGGCCACAGCTCTGAACAAAGAGCACTAACTGATAATGCTATTCATAAATTAACTAGATGGTCAGATGCAGCTTTGAAAGTAGCCGAATCATACAACAACAAATCGTTCAAAGATTTACAGGGCATTGCTTTTAATTTGGGGCTAGTTGAAGGCGGTATAAAACCAAATATCATTGCAGACCATGCTCAGGTAAAATTTGGCATGAGACCGTTGCCTGGACAGTCTTTTGATAAATTATTAGGTGAATTCAACACTACAACATCTAAAAACAATGCAAAATTTACTGCTGGATTTATAGCCCCTGCATTGCCAGCATCTGGAGATGTTAGCGAAGCAGAATCTTTTGCAGATGAACTTGGCTTAGCTTTATCTTCTCCTGTAAATTTCTGGACAGAAGCTTCGTTATTTAGCGAGGCAGGTTACCGAGCTATCGTTTATGGTCCAGGCAACATTGCAGATGCCCATCAGCCGAATGAGTCGGTGGATCTAGGAGAGTTAAATCAAGCATTGATTGATTTTAAAAAGATAATCCAATGAGCAAACCTTCTAATCAATTTATAAAAAGTACCATTTTAAAACTCCTTGGCGCTATTGGCTCTGAGAAAGAAATAAATAAGTACATTGAAAAATTTTCTTCTCCCGAACAACGCTTTGCTGTGATCAAAGTTGGCGGATCAGTGGTTGAAAATGATATTGAAAATCTTATTTCATCTCTAGTTTTTTTAAATCAAGTAGGTTTGAAGCCTGTCATACTTCACGGAGCTGGTCCAATGCTATCTGAAGCCTTGCAAAAGAAGAAAATAGAATTTTCTTTTATTGATGGCCAAAGGGTGACTTCCCTAGAAGTAAGAGATGTTGCTTATTCAGTTTTCAAGGAAACTAATAAAAAGATTGTTGATGCCTTGGAGGCTCAAGGAGCAAAAGCAAAAGGTTTGATTTCCAATATATTCAAATGCACTATGGCTCACCCTGATCTAGGATATGTAGGATCCATCGAATCTGTAGATGTCAATCTTGTCAATGAAGTGCTGGAATTAGATTCAATACCAGTAATTGCTCCTGTGGGATTTATGGGCAATGAAGTGTTAAACATTAATGCAGATATTGCGACCGTTGAATTAGTGAAAGCAATCAATCCATATAAAGCTATTTTCCTGTCAGAAATAGGCGGTATTTTTAACAAAAGCGGTCAATTAATAACAAACATTAATCTGGCCTTGGAATACAATGAATTTATGCAAGAAGAGTGGCTGCATTCGGGAATGAAATTAAAATTAGAGCAAATAAAATCTTTGTTAGATGATCTTCCAAAAACAGCATCTGTGTCGATCACAGAGCCAATCAATCTACCTAAAGAATTATTTACGGATTCAGGTTCTGGCACACTAATTAAATATGGTTACAGAGTTGATCGGCATGAACTCCCAGACAAAGACATAGAGGATCAATTTAGAAAAATTATAGAAAGTTCATTCAATGGGAAGCTAGTTGATGACTTCTTTCGCTCCCCAAAGGATTTAAATATTTTTATGACCTCATGCAAGCGAGCTACGATAGCTATATCAAATGATTTTGCTATTCCGTACATGGATAAATTTGGAGTAATTCCTGAGGCTAAAGGCGAGGGTTTAGGAGCTGGCATTTGGCACGAGATGCGAAAAGCTTATCCTCAAGTTTTTTGGCGATCACGACCCAACAATCCTATAAACAGTTTTTATACCTCAATTTGTGAGGGTTGTCAGAAACAAGATGATTGGCATATTTTTTGGATTGGTATATCTGATTATAGCGCCCTTAAAGATTGCATTGAGTATGCTATCAATAAACCAAAAAGTGTAATTTAAATGGAAGTTAAAAAAGTAGGTTTATTAGGCGGCAGAGGTTATGTTGGTCAGGAAGTGATTAAGTTATTGGCTCAACATAAGCACTTAAATATAAGCTCAGTTTTTTCTACATCTAAGGCTGGCCAACCATTTGAACCTGATGCTGATAGTGGTTTGTTTTATCAAGATTTAAGTTTAGAAAATATTGTGTTAGCTGATGAAGATGCTTTTATCTTGGCTTTACCAAATAACGAATCTGCAAAATATATTGATTTAATTGTTCGGCATAATCCTGAAGCTATTATTATTGATTTAAGCGCAGATCATCGTTTTGATGATGCTTGGGAATATAGAGTGCCTGAGCTGTCAAATAGAGTGGTGTTAAGTAGAATCAGTAATCCAGGATGTTATGCATCCGCAATGCAATTTATGCTTGCTCCCTTAGTAGATATTTTGGTTGGCTCTGTAAATCTATATGGTATCTCAGGATATAGTGGAGCAGGAGCCTCGCCAAACCCAAGAAATAATCAGGAAGCCCTTAAAGATAATATTCTTCCTTACTCACTCGTGTCACATCTGCATGAGCGAGAAGTTAAAACTCATAGTTACCCAAATATATTATTTACACCTCACGTTGGCAATTTTTTCAGAGGAATAATGATGACTGGTAATTTTATTCTGTCAAAGACTGTGCTGGCAGAAGAAATTTATAATTTATTTATTACCTATTATGATCAAAAATCACTAATTTCTATACAACGAGAACTTCCAAATATGCAAGATGTACAAAATACATCTAATGTAATAATTGGAGGCTTTGAAGTAGATAAAGAAATTAATAGGCTGACATTTTGTTGTGCGCTTGATAATCTCCTTAAAGGTGCAGCAACCCAGGCTGTGCAGAATTTAAATTCTGCTTTTGGGTGGGAAGATAACTTAGGAATAACATAGACATGAAAATTTGGAACCAAAGCTCAAAAGGTAAAAATTCTATCATTGATAATTTCTTATCTGGTGAAGATATAGTTTTAGACCAAGAATTATTTTTGTATGACATAGAGGCATCTATTGCTCATGCCAATGAATTACAACATATTAATATTTTAAATAAATCTGAAACCAAGAAAGTTATTTCAGCTTTAAAAAAGCTTGCCAAGTTATTTCAAACAAAGAAATTCAAATTAACTTCTAAATACGAAGATTGTCATTCTGCAATAGAAGATTTTTTAACAAAAGAACTAGGATCGGTTGGAAAGAAAATCCACACAGGTAGAAGTAGGAATGATCAGGTGATGGTGGCTATGCGTCTTTATGCCAGGGCAAAGTTAGATGAAATTCAATCTATCAACTTACAGATTGCTAAATCATTTTTTGATAAAGCTACAAAACATTCATCTGATCCTATGCCTGGCTATACCCATTTACAAAGAGCTATGCCTTCGACTTGGGGTTTGTGGTTCGGAGCTTTTGCTGAATCTTTTCTTGATAACATCGATTTGATTTCAAGTACTCAATCCTGGATGAATGTAAATCCTTTGGGCACAGCAGCTGGATACGGAGTTAATCTTCCTATTAAGCGCGAACTTTCAACCAAGGAATTAGGTTTTAAAAGAAAGCAATTAAATAGTTTGTATGTTCAAAATAGCAGAGGTAAGTTTGAATTAGAGCTTATTGGTTCCCTTAAGCAGCCGATGCTTGATGTGAGAAAATTTGCATGGGATATGAGTATTTTTTTAGCTCAGGAGTTTAACTTATTGAGCATTGCATCTAAATATTCAACAGGATCATCTATCATGCCAAACAAATCTAATCCTGATGTAATAGAGATTATGAGGGCTAACTATGCAGAGATAGCAGGATATTATTCAGAATTAGAAAATTTAATATCTCTTCCAAGCGGATATCATCGTGATTTACAACTGACTAAGAGATCACTGATATATTCCACTCATTGCGTGACAAAGACCTTAAGTCTGCTTCCGGATTTAATTAAATCAATCAAAGTAAATACCCAGCGTTCAAATGAATTTATAGACCAGAACATGCTCATGACAGATCGTGCCTATAATTTGGTTCAATCAGGAGTACCCTTCAGAGAGGCTTATGTTAAAGTAAAGTCCGATCAAGACCCTCAATTAATTACACAACCAATTTCAAGAAATAATTCTTCATCTGGTTCTGCCTATAATTTAGAACTAAAAATAATTAAATCGAGGCTGCAAAAACTTATCATTAAAAAATAAACTACTTTTTGCTTTTCTTTTTTCTTTATGAGATTATTTAAAAAGAATGAATAAAGCTATCAGAATTCAAAAATCTGAAGCAGCTAGAAATAGACGGCATCGAAGGCGTGATTTAGCAGAGAAAAAGCTACAAAATGAATACGCTCGTCTTCGTAAGCTTAGAAGAAAAAAATAAACTTCAAGCTGCTTTTTAAATTTTAACAATTCAGTTGCAGAGGCTTCCTTTATCCTAAAACACTGCTTGCATCCTCCCCATCAAAGGTTTCTAATACTCGAATGAATAAAACACACTCATATTTAAAAAAGTGGCACGAAGGTTTAATATCCAATGACCCAAAATTATTAGATAAAATTCTTGATGAATCCTGTGTATTCACATCACCAATCGTTTTCAAACCTATTGAAGGAAAAGAAATGTCAAAACTTTATTTAATGGGTGCCGGTCAAACTTTTGACATGGATAGATTTGAGTATGTTCGTGAGCTCGTCGATGGTCTTGATAGCGTCCTAGAATTTGAAACTTATATCGGTGACATTTCCGTTAATGGTGTTGATATTATTCGTTGGAACGAAGAGGGTAAAATTATTGACTTTAAAGTGATGATTCGACCATTGCAGGCCATAGGAGCTTTGCAAAAAAAGATGTCAGAAGCATTAGAAAATTTAAGTAAATAATTTTTATATAAAAAAAAGGAGCTCTTTCGAGCTCCTTCCATTACTAATCTAAATAACCACAACTAAGGGGGAAATGATCTTAGAAAGAGTAACTAACCGTGACTCCATATGTTTTGGGTGCATTAGGATATCCTTCAAAAGATGATGCGAATGGATCTCCAACTGATGAGAAGGCTGTGTGAAGATATTTGTCATCGTTGATATTATTACCCCAAAAAATAATATCTAAATTACCTCTTGTAATTCCTGCACTAAAATTTAGAGTATCTTTTGTCTTTTCACATGTTCCTGCAGCACACATAGCTGCATTTTCAGCAGGATCTATTCTGATAAATGTTGGGCCTGAATAAAGATGATTTAACCTAATGTAACCATCTGTATTACCTCTGTTCCAGTTCCAAGTAATGGAGCTAGTAAAGGAATCATCATGAACATTTTCAGGCTTAGTTCCACTTACATCACCTGCTGCTGAGCCAACAAATGAGTCATAGTTTGAATCCATAACCAATCCTCCGAAAGTGATATCTATACTAGGTACTGGAGAAAACATTAGATCAAACTCAAATCCTTCTGAAGATTGTTGTCCAGCATTAGCTAATATAAATCCTGAGCTAACGAATGTATTTGACTGAAAGTCTTTTATCTCTTGCTTGAATGCAGTTACATTTAAATATCCAGTAGACAGCCTCATTTTTACACCCAGCTCTAGAACTTCAGCTTCTTCTGGAGATGCATACCTTTGACCTAGAGCTGTATTTTCAGCTACTGGAGTTCCTGCGGCAGCCAATGCAGCAATTTCAACTGCATCAGGTGTTGAGTCTACAGAAAGATTCCATGCAGTAGATTTAAACCCTGTAGAAATGCCTCCATAGATTGAAGTATTTTCATTCAATGCGTATGTGAGTTTTGCAGTGTAATCAACATTGTCATCGGAGGATTTACCACTTTGCCCAGCATTTGGGAAGGCCTGCATTTCAGGTAAAAATTGAAGAGCTTGAAATCCTAGCAATGGATTGAATTCGGGATTTGTTGCTAGGACAGCTGCGGTAGCAGGATCAATTCCAGCTTGAATTAATCCGACGGTTCCAATTCCAACAAAACCAAGGTTTGAAAAGATATCGGTATTAACATTTAAACCGGTAACTTCTTTTTCATCTTCGATATAACTTGCTCCAAGAACAGCGCTTAAGTTGTCAGTAATATTAATATCAACCTGACCAAAAAAAGTTGTTGTTTCTGTGTCTTGGGTAAAATAACCCGTGCTTTCTTGACCTGTAGCAAATAGAAGTGATCCTGGAATACCAATTAAACTTCCAACATCATTTAAGGTAAAAGTACCCCCAGTTAATCCATCTACTAGAATATCAGCATAAGTCCTCCACGCAGGTCCAAAAACAACGCCTGAGTCATTCTTAAGATCTTCTTTGTAATAATAGGCGCCGATCAACCAGTTAATTTTTTCATTACCTTGTGAAGCAAGTCTAAATTCTTGAGATTTTGCAGACAAGTTTACATTGGTTGTATTTGGATTAAGTATCCTTGAGCTATCAAAGTCTATATCTTGACTTTCAAGGCTATCTGAATCTCTTGAGGAGGTAATACTTGTAAATGTCATGTTATCCATTTCTTTAACGACATTGATTGAAATTCCGGAATTCTCACCTTTAGCAAATGAGTCAAAATTAAAATATACAGAATCATCATATGGGCTATTTGGAGCAGCTTGACCACCAAGTGCGTATACAACTCCCTTTGCAGGACCAGCAGAAACATTACTTACCTGACAACAGAATTCATCATATTCATCATAGTCAGCTGTTATTCTAATCTGAGTATCATCACTGGCTTCAATGAGCAAATCAGCTCTGAATGAATACCTGTCTCTATTATTGGTATCATTGCCTGTGACCTTATTCTTAGCATGACCATCAGCCTGATGGCTATCTGCACTAATGCTATATGCAACAGTATCGCTTAATGGTCCGGTATAATAGGCTCTTACTTTTTTTGAATTAAAGTTACCCAGAGATGATGAAATTTTTCCAAAATTTTCAAACGATGGCTTTTTAGTAACAATATTTATTACTCCAGCTGTAGCATTCTTACCAAAGAGTGTGCTTTGAGGGCCGCGCAGGACTTCAACCCTTTCTACCATGGGCAGGTCGCTAATTCTGCTTTGCATTTTTGATCGATATACACCATCAACAAACAATGCTACCGAAGGCTCCACACCATTATTATTTGAACCATTTCCAAAACCTCTAATAAAAAATGCAGCATTTTTGGATGATTGATACTGCCTTGTATCCAAAGAGGGAACCACTTGCATTAAATCAAAAGCATCAACGACGTTAGCTTTATCGATTTCATCAGCGCTGATAACTGATACAGCGACAGGAACTTCTTGTAGAGTTTTTTCTGTTTTAGTAGCAGTTGTTATGATCTCTTCGACTTCATTTGATTGTGCCAATGTGTTTAGCGAAAAGACAAAAATTAAACTTAAAGATAAGATATATTTGTATTTATTCATGGAAATTCCCCTCAGAATTTAATTGTAAAATAGTGACTTTATACTATATTTTAGAAAATTAAAGGTACATATATTTTATCAATAATACTTTAATTTAATATATAAATTATTTATGTTTGAGTTGAATTTAAACATGATTTTAAAATATAAAAGGTACACCCTATTAAATATATTCTTTATGATTTCTATTGGAATACTATTTGTAGAAACTTATGATATTAATTAATAAAAATTATATGGGGTGACTAAATGAGCAATGAAGTAAAAATAGGTGGATGTTTATGCGGCAAGATCGAGTATAAATTTGATAGTTCCAAAGTTATTTCAGCACATCATTGTCATTGTCAAGACTGTCAGAAGTCCACAGGAAGTGGCAAAGCTACAATTGTAATGATCCCGGAAGAAGATCTAACTTTAAATGGTAGTCTCAAATATTACACCGTGACAGGAACTGCTGGCTCTCATATCAGCAGAGGTTTCTGCGAAGAGTGTGGCTCGCCGGTAATAAGTTTTGTTGAAGAAAATCCAGGAATCAAATTCATCAAAGCTGGCACACTAAATGACTCCTCATGGCTTTCTATTGAATCTAATTTCTGGAGCTCGACGGCAAACAAATGGTCGCCAGCAGATGAGAGCCTGCATAGTTTTACCCATAACCCAGACCTCGGTTAGCTTGATCAGCTACTAGGTGATTTTAAGCCTTGTAAATATCAAGTTTTAAGCTTGAATGCTTATACTCTTGGATGTATATTAACGAACTCAAAAGCGGGAATAGCTCAGTTGGTAGAGCGCAACCTTGCCAAGGTTGAGGTCGCCAGTTCGAACCTGGTTTCCCGCTCCACTTTTAATTTTCAAAGATTTAACTTTTATTCACAGAATTGTAATTCAATTGATTCAATCAAAGTATTAAATAATTATCATATGAACTAGATAATCACGTTCTCCCCAAAACTGGTTAATTCTACCCTATGGTTCATATTAAATAAGGGGGCTTTTTTAGCTCCCTTATTCTTATTCAGAAAGCACTTGACGCGAGGCTACTATGATCTCTTTAATTTTATTGTTTTCAATCCGCACATCAAATGATTCTCTTGCAACCACCTCTTTTCCGTCAATGGTATCGGTTACCTTGTATGAAGAGGTTACCCAATGATGAATAGAGCCATCTGCTTGAGGCACATCATTAGCCATGGCATAGACGAATTCCCATGAAGGGTTAGATGTTTCAAACCAATTCTTAAGAAAGGCAACATGCTCAGCAGAACCATTCACGATAACCCCATTAGGAGCCTTGCCTACTATGTCGTCAGCATTAGTTTTATCAATTGCCTCAAGATCTCGCTGATTGTGAGCTTCCACATAATCAACCCAGATTTTTACAAGAGATGGATCTCCAGCAACAATATCTAACTTTTCACCATCTTCTGATATCTCATATCCAATCACGGCTCCTTTTTTAATATGACCTGATTCGTGATGACCAGCATATGTGATTTGAGTTAAGAAACACAAACTTATAATTGTTAGTAACTTATACATAGAATCTCCTTTACTATTTATATACCTTTATTAACTAATGCCAATAACTTTAGCATAGTAACAAGTGATTATTTTTTGTCTTTATGAGTTTTGCATCATTTAAATCATGAGTCTGCTTGCTATGCCATGAGAGGTATCAGGAAGATGAACCGTTGCTTCAGCATGCAAGATAAATTACTTCGAAATGTCATAAATATATTTATAATACTTTTAGATTTCTTAAGACTTAACTTTATGAGCCGATTACTTTTAGTATTTTACTTTTTTTTCTCACTCTCATCAGCAGCAGAGCCATCTAAGGTGATATGTGAGTTAAATGGTGAGTATTCTATTACCTATAAAGATCTCAAAAAAACCTATCTTTCTGAGGGTATAGAATTTTTTAAAAACCTAGCAAGACAAACCCAACAGTCTTTATTTCTTTTAAACAGAGCGAAAACTAGTTTTGCTGAAAGTGATTGGTCACGAGATAAGGTCTATGCAGTCCAGTATTGGGACATTGATTCTGATAATGAGACGCTGCAATCATTAAAGTACTCTATCGAACCATCACCTATATGGATTTACCCTGAGGCTTCTTCCCGCATTGAAATGCATCCTGAAGGATCATCGGTAGTACATTTTTTAAACAATGAAGACAAGCATCCATTCTTTGATGATTTGCTTGTAGATTTCTACCAAGTCAAGAACTCGATTAATTGGTTCACGGGCAGAGGGAAATTAAAAGTTGACATCTGGCTTAAACACAAAGACGGAGCTCGGGGCAAAAGTCCAAAAGTAGAGATTGATGCTCGGGGAAAATGCGAGCCTCAAAAGAAGAAATTTTAAGGTTACTTGATTGTCATTTCTTTTGCTGAATTAAACACTTCCACACCCCGAGAAAAGGTTGCGACCACATTGACCTCTAAGAGGTTTTTGGTATCAATGCTTAGGGGGTCTTCGGACAGAACAACTAAATCAGCTTGTTTGCCAACTTCAATACTCCCTTTAAGATCATCCTCAAAGTGTTGATAAGCTGCATTAATAGTGATTGCCTCAATTGCTGAATAGGTAGAAATTCTTTGTTGCTTTCCAAGAATTTTCCCTGATCTGGTTTGTCTGTTAGTTGTTGCCCACAGCAGCCTCATCATGTCAGGAGGAACAACAGGGGAGTCGTTATGAACAGTAAAAGGCATGTCTCTTTCTAGTGTAGATTTTGTTGGGCTGATTCGCATTGCTCGATCTGGGCCAAATACTGAGTCTCTGTGCCAGTCTCCCCAATAAAATGTGTGAGTCGAAAAGTAAGAGGGGATAATTTCGAGTTTCTTCATGAGATCTAGTTGATCTTCTCTGACGGTTTGAGCATGAATCATGATGGTTCTGTGATCAGATTCTATTTCTGCATCTTTAACTGCTTTGATTAGCATATCTGCTGCAGCATCACCATTTGCATGAGCCATAATCGGAATACTTAAATCAGCATATTTTTTAACTAACCCTGAAAGATCTTTCTGAGGGATTAGAGGATAACCCTTATAGAGTTTTGATTCATTATGAGGAGGCTTATAATAGGGTTGAGTTAAGTAAGCAGTCTTTCCTTGTGGCGAACCATCTAAAATTAGTTTAATGCCACCAACCTTCACCCTTCCTTGATAAGCACCAAAGCTAATTGTATCTAGGTTTTCAATTAACCCATTTTGACCAATAGGATAACTAATTACATCTATATTGATCATACCTTGTGCATCCGCTGCATTCATCAAGCTGATTGTTTCAAGACTGGAGGCACCATCTTGAGCAGTTGTTATTCCATTCCTTGCATAAATTTCCATTGCTTTTTTAACGCTTCCAATCGGATCCTTGTAAGCGCTCATTGCTAGTTGTTGAAGGGGATATGCTGCAGTTTCCTCAAATACTCCGTTAGGTTCCAAAGAGTTTTCATATCTTCGAATTTTGCCTCCGGGGGGATTTTGAGTTTTAGAATTAATCTTTGCCAAAGAAAGCCCCAGAGAATTAGCCGCACCCAAATGAGCTGATACATGTATAAGGTATATAGGATGCTCAGTACTAACTTCATCTAGATCATCTCTGGTGGGATGTCTGCGTTCAGTTAACAAAGAATCGTCGTAACCAAGACCTATCAGCCATTCGCCTGGTTGTATGTCGGAATCTTTTATAAAATTTTTAAGCTCTGTTTGTAGATCGTTGATGTTATTTATTTTCCCGACTGGAGGCGATGCTATATTTGCAACTTGTGTTGCAAATGCTAAATATGATGCATGACCATGAGCATCAATAAAACCAGGTAAAACCGCTTGATTGCCAAAATTAATATGCTCACCCTGAATAGTTGCTCCATCTTGATGAGAACCAATCCATATGATTTTTTCATTTTTAATGGCTATCGACAGGGGTTGAGCTTGCTCAACTCCCGTCATCAAAATAACTTTGTTTGAGCTGATAATCAAATCTGCTTCTTCAATTGCTTGAAGCCATAGGCAGGGGTAGAAAAGAACTAATATAAATAAATTTCGCATATAAGGATTCTAAGTAAAAATAATTATTGTAGTACTAAAAATTTTTTTTATCGGCTACATCCTTAAATTAATCTATTTACGGCAAAGTAAAAAAATACTTTTTTTTGTTGCATTCATGACATTTATTATGTTTACTAATAAATATATAAATTATTTATGTCTAACCATTATTTTTTATATATATTTTTAACTTTATTAGGGGGAGTTAAGTTATGAGAATTACTAATCTGATTTATGGTCTAAAGACTGCTGCAATTGCAGGAGGTTTATTCCTTTCAATTAACCCAGTAGCTGCACAAGATCAAGCAGTGAACTCAATTGAGGAGGTGATCGTTACTTCTCAAAGGGTCGAGGAAAGTCTGCAAGATGTGCCTATTGCCGTTACAGCGCTTACAGCTGACATGTTGGAAGACCAACAAATTCAGTCAGGATCCGATTTGCAACTTATCACTCCAAGTTTAAATTTCCAAGGGAATGATTCCGGAGGAGGAGCATTCAATATTCGAGGCATTACTAACTTAGCTGTATCATCAACTGCTGAGTCTGGTGTTGAAATTCATCTCAATGATTTACCTGTTGGCTCTACGACCATGCAGGATGGTGAGTTTTTAGATATGGAGCGAATTGAGGTTCTTCGAGGTCCACAAGGAACACTGTATGGTAAAAATTCTGTTGGAGGCGCGATCAACCTTATAACAGGGAGACCAAAATTTGATGAACTTACTCAAAGGATTTCAGTAGATTTAGGTGATTATGATTTAGAAAAAATTAGATACACGGTTAATTATCCTTTGAGTGATACCATGGCCGCA
>Ga0255771_1001683_pt1 | contig 23392 bp, 15 predicted proteins | sample 011ome_19_FD_179969 | JGI IMG/M metagenome (GOLD analysis project Ga0255771, IMG submission 179969) | Coastal salt marsh microbial communities from the Groves Creek Marsh, Skidaway Island, Georgia - 011510BT metaG (version 2) | ecosystem: Environmental > Aquatic > Marine > Intertidal zone > Salt...
AACGATCCAACCATACAACGTAACTACATCCATCACCGCCACTTCGCACGCCACACCAAACTCTTTAAAACATTCAGTGGCTAAAACGGTCGCTACTTGGGCGCTACCGACAGAGAACACGCACGCAATACATAATAATACGCGTTGGCCTTTCGGCAATTCCTCCCACTCGGAAACTTTTTTGTACGCTGCTTTCATTTCCTCTTGCGACTTCTCGTATTCTTCGACTTCGACGTCGATTGGGACGGCGTCGATTTCATCCTTCCGACTGATTAAAGCTTTATCCATGAAGTAGGCGAAGCCAAACATGGTGACGCCCATGCTCACGGCGGAGAGCGCGAGCATGACGGCGTTTAAGAGCTGCCAGTAGTTCTGCGACATGTCTTCCTCAGTGACTACGGTAGATACCGTTGTCTCAGCTTCGCACCCGCCGATTTTCAACTGAATGGCTCCGGAAACGACGACGTACATCAAATATAAAACAATAACCGGGGCAGTACCTAACATGGCCTCGTGTAACGGAACGCGTATGATGCCGCACAAGACAGAGGTTGGCCAATCCGGCCCACCGCACAATACCGCGAGTTTATCGAGCGGTAAACCTTTCTGTAATAAGATGACTTTGATCGCGCGCATTTGAGGCGTATTCACCGCACACATAGCTCTAACTGAGACGCGGTTACCAAGAGGCTCGCCGATAGCTTTCTGTTGCAACATGCACGAAAAAAGTTTGACGAACCAACACATGGCGCCGCAAATCATAACGCCCGGCCAGAAACCCATGGAATCTTCCAAGGCACCGACGATGACGATGCCACCGGTTAAATACACCGGAGGACCTGGAATTGGCGGGAGCAAAAACATGAAGACGCCAATGCCAAAGAACACGAGAAATACTAACCAAACTTCTTGCGCTTTCAAATAGGAAACCAACCACGCCAAGAAAATCACCGCACCTTTACCGACGCCGATGGAGATTATGAAGTAGGAAAGAGCGATCCAAGTGGCGTAAACGATTGTCGTCGTCGGCGAATCGAAGAGCCACCGCAAAACTGCGCGACACTCGTGCGTAATTAAACCATCCTTTTCGCTCTCCGGAATTTTCTGGTTCAAAATTTTCGGTCGAAACGTGAGACCGATCCGTCTGCAGGCGGACGAAACGGCGGAAATTAAGATGCCGGCCGGTAATAACGGGCCAATCGCGCATAACAGGAAACCCTTCATGATGGGATGGTTCGTCGCCGCGGCCACTTTCGTCTCTACGCCCGTGGCTTTGATAATTTTGGAAATTTTCTTTCTCCCAGCTGCGGCGAACAAGAGCATGAGAAACATTCCGACGAACAACACGACAAACTGAATAATATCATCCGCGATACCCATTTCTACTCCCGAGATGGACACTTGGATGTACGTGCCAAGACCAAAAATCATCATCAAAACTGCAATCATTCTCACTGCCCCACCTGGTCGGGAGAGAAAATTCGCCGTCGCGCCGAAGAGAAACTCGAGGAACCCAGTCGCCCCGGGTAACATCCACATCATGTACACGCTGACGCAACCAGAATCGGTCCCATCCGCGGCAGACGTGTCACACTCGAACACGCGGTTTGGAAACGTATATTTTGTTTTATCCCAATTATTTTCCATAGCGAAGACCCAAAAGAACCACGCGCCGATAATCAGACTACCGGCGAAAAACGAGCATCTCGACGCGGCAACCATAAACGAACGCGTAGAAATACCTCTGCAAATGCTCTTCTTGTACACCGCGGTTAAGCCAATCTTCACCAACACGTAAATAACCACTGGTGCGGTCACGTACCTCCCAGACGCTAATAACGCCGCGCAGAATAGACCGACCCCGCAAATCAAAATGACCAAGTTCAAAGCCATCGCTTTCATTTTGTAATCCGTCTTCGCGTCTTCGCTTGCTTCGAGCAGATCGTTCTCGCTCAACTCTCTCGCGGACGGCAAAATTCCTCCAGAAGAATTACTCTTCTTCTGTTTTTTATCGTCGTTGCTTTTATTCTTACCCTTATTTTTCTTTGCGTCGCCGGCAACGTGCGTCCCCACACGTGCGTCGCCGTCCTCGTCGTCGCTACTCTCAGAGTCGTGCGTTTCCGTCACTTGTATCTTCCTCTTCCGTTCGTGTCTCAAAATAACATCCGCATCTAACAACCACAAAAGGAAAAACACGCCGAAGCAACTCACTCCGATGTACCACGCGGCGTCGTAGTGCGCGGGTTTATTCAAAAAGTCGTACACGTGAACGCCTTTCCCCATCAACGTGTACCCGCAAATAAACGCAATCGCCAACCCGAGCTCTAAACACAAGAACCCGAGCGATTTCAAAAGCGTGATCTTCGGTTTCATGGACACGTACCTCACGAACAAATACCCGTCGTTGACGTTGTTCTCCGCGCCCAAGTCCTCGTTTCGTTTTTGAAACGAGTCTATTTCTTCTTCGCCCCCCCCTCGCTGCTTTTGCTGCTTTTGCTGGTCGTTAACGAAGGAAACGCTGCTCTCCTTTTTCTCCTTCTTCTTCTTCGGAATCGAAACCACTCTCTCCACGCTCGTGAACGGGTTCACCGCTTCCTCGCGCTCTCCGAGACTGTTCATATCCGCGTCTTCTTCTTTGAATTGAATCGGTGGTGGCACGGTCGGCGGAGGTGGGCGCTTAGACTTTTTGCGTTTCAATTCCTTCGTCGTCGTCGTCCCTTTCCCACCAGCGTTGGTGGTGTTGGGTTTTCCCGAGGACGACATTTTCTCCCTCCGTCACAAACGCAGACAGACAGACAGAGACAGAGACAGAGAGAAAAAAGCGAGGAGCAAAAAGTCTCTTTTTTTTTTCTCTCTCTCTTTCTCTGTGTGCGTGCGTGTGTGCGTGTGCTGCGTGTCAGCCCCCAGCGCGCGCGTTGTTAGTTTATGTGATGATGTTGAATTGATCGCGCTTTGTTTTGGGTTGTTGTTCTTTTTTACAACGACCTTTTTTTTTAAATTTTTTATTTTTTTTTGCCTTGGATTTGGACGCGCCGACACACGAGTCGTATGTACGATTTAGGATTTAGATATTTTATAATGCGTAAAATGCCACGCGCAGCAGCTTTTTAAAGTCAAGAAGAAGAAGAAGAAGACAAAGAAGAAGAAACAGAAGAAGAAGAAGAACTGCGAGAGAGAGAGAGAGACGCCAGCGAAGAGAGAGAGAGAGAGATTACGAGAGAGAGAGAGAGAGAGAGCGCTTTTTCTTTTTGACTTCACTCAGCGTTCGACGAGTTCGTTAGAGAAAGCAACTAACTACGCGCACAGCAGCAGCAGAAGATATACGCGCGCGCGCAGAAGACACAACCGCGCCGCGCAGAGCGAGAGAAAGATGACGACGACGACGAGAAGAGGGAGAAGCGGGGACGAAGAAGAGGACGAGTCGTTCGCGTCGTCGTCGTCGTCGTCGTCGTCTTCCTCGGCGGATTCGGGCGAATTCGCGGACGAGGGCGACTGGTACGAGTCTTTAATCGCCGGCGAGCGCGTCGGGGAGTGGCTGGACGTCGTCGAGAAAAACACTACTCGCGGCGGCGGAGACCACGGAGAAGAAGACGAAGAAAAGTTGCGACGGGCTTTGGAAGATTTCGCGACGCGCGTGGAAGAGGACGAGACGTACGGGGAAGAGGCGGAAGTCGCGGAGGCGGAGAAGATACTGAGAGAAGCGCTCGGGAGAGTGCGCTTGATGAGAGACGACGACGACGACGATGGAAATAATACGAACGAGAAGAAGAGCGGTAGGGAAAGCGGAGGAGAGGAGGTGCGACGGCTGGTCGAGAGAAGCTTGAGAGCGATGGAAACGCACAGAAACAAAAAAAACGTCGTCAAAACGTACGCGATTAAAAACGGACGCGTGGAAGTGTCGATAACGGAGACGAAGTTATCGAACGGCGTCGGTGGGAAGCTGTGGAAAGCGGCTTTGTTGTTGGCGGAGCAGTTGGAGGATGATTCTGAGAAGCGAGGAGGAGGAGGAGGAGGCGTTGAAGACGGAACGATGATCGACGTGAAAGACAAGACGGTGCTGGAACTCGGCGCGGGAGTTGGATTAGTCGGGTTTGCGGCGGCCAAGTTAGGCGCGAAAGAGGTCGTGTTGTCGGACTTTGAATCGCCACTTTTAGAAGCTTTGCGAGAATCCGTAGAAAGGAACGGGTGTTCGGAAGAGACGACGAAAGTTCGATGGCTCGATTGGCGCGCCGACGGCGCGACTTCTTCTTCGGACGAAGTAGGCGCGTCGTCGAAAAAGACGAAAACCTCGCTCCTCAAACCGCCAGAACATTTCCTCGAGCTCGAAGATAAAGACACGTACGACGTCATTCTCGGTTCCGATTGCCTCTACGAGTCCCACCACGCCGCTCTCCTCCCAAAAGTCATCAAAAAACGCCTCTCTCCGTCCGCGGACGCTCGATGTCGGCTCCTCGGCGCCGTGCGCAACCGAGAAATGTTGGACGCGTTGATTGAAAATTTCCGAGCCGAAAATTTGCGCGTTCAAGAAACCCCGGTCGCGAAAAGCGAGAGGTTGAACTACGACGGCGGGTACGTTCGATTAGACGTTAATCGATGTTAGATGTATGCGTGTTTGTCCGAGCGCGGATGTTAGTATTTTATGTTTAGAGCTGCGTGTAGATTTTGTTTAAAAAAAGTTTCACTTCCTCACAAAAAAAGTCGGAAATACACACGCATGTCAGCTTCATCTACTAAAAGTTTACTCTTTGGCGTCTTCGCTTCGGCGATGATTGCATCTTTCGCGCTCGCGTCGGAAAACGCGCACGTTTTGTTGCACCAGGTGCGCGCGTTTCGTTTCGTTTCTTTCTTTCTTCTCCTTCTTCTTCTTTGCAAAAGTTTAATAAAGACGGAGAAAATTGGATCCGATTTTGCTCTCTTCGCGCGATCTCTCTGAATTTTTTCGCGTCTCGTTGCTCTCTCTTCTCTTTTGCGCTGGTGGTTTTACGTTCAAACGCTGACGACACGTTCGTGTTTTCCTCTCTTTCTCTCTTCGTGTGCGTGCATTCATATAACTATCAATGAACAAAAAACAGACCGTATCGAAAGATGCATTCGTTCAAGGCGAAAACGTGACCGTGGCCGTGACGGCGACCAACGCCGGGTTGGCGAACGCGCGAAACGTGGTCATTAAAGCGCCTTCGAACAGAAACGGCGGGAAATGGACGCAAGTGAACGAAGAGAGTTTGGAAACAAAGTTGACGAATTTAGACGTCGGGGAGACGAAAGAGATGACGTACGTGTACAACGTGAAAGACGCGGGGACGTACACGGTGGAACCCGTCGCTATTCAATACTTTGCGAGCGAAACGAGAGAGGTGACCAAAGGCGAGTCGAACGTGGTCAAGAACGTCAAGGTGTTGACGCCGATGCAAAATAACGCGAGAAAGGTGCTCAGAGTGACTGGTTTCTTCTCCTTGGGGGCGTTGAATACCGTGGAGGATTGGGTAAACTTTTCCAAGTGGATCGCCGGGACGATTGCGTTGTTATTGTTGAATTGGGTCGCGTTGAAAATAAAATACGGCGTGCAGTCGCTCAGACGCATGGCCGCGGTGAGAGGTTTAGAAGGCGACGCCAAGTTAGAATAATATAAATATATACTGAGGGAGGATATATCACATCGTAACAACAACCTACCATATAAACTAGACGCGCGCTCTTTCTACGCTCTCTCGTTCCCGCATTCTTCTTCACTTTTTTGTCACACACGTGTAGGGAAAACAACAAAACACATCGACGAGAGAGAGAGAGAGATGGCAGCGGCGAAACGCCGATCGCGATCGAAATCCGCCGACCCACCACCACCACCACCCGAAGAGGCTGGAGGCGGCGCGATAAAAATAAGTAAAGAGCTCTTCGCGTTGCGCGAGAAAGCCGTCAAAATCCAAGACGCGCTCGACCATTGCCACCATCGCGTGTTGAAATCGCACGTCGAATTCCCCAAAAACGTGAGCGTAGAAACCGTGCTCGAATACGCGCGCAGAGTCGCGTACACGACGTCCGCGCCGTTAAACTACCAACCCATGGACGGTGGAATGCACGGACAACTGTGCGGACAACTCCCACCGGCGCCTCAGGAGGAACAGTTTCTCGTTTCAAAACTGAAACGAAGACACGAGGAACGATTGGTCCAGACGCAAGCGATGGAACGAAAGCGAACGCGAGAGGAAGAGGCGAGACAGAGACGAAGAGACGCGGAAGCGATGGCCAAACTGCCGAAAGAAGAAGTCATCGAAAGACTGATGAAATGGAAACCAGGATTGCCGTGGCCGGAAGGCGTGCCAAAACCACCGGTCGGGTGGAAACCGGGGGATCCGCTGGCGTTTCTTCTGAGTAGTAGTAGTAATAATAGCGCGGAAGAAGAAGCGAAGAAGAGTCCGGTCGCCGCCGAGAAGCAACCGGACGCGGCGCGACTAGAACGAGCACAACATCAACAACAATTGAGCTTAGATTTTGAGGATGACGAGATAGACGACGACAACGACGACGACGATGGTTTAGACGACTTTGATTTTGACGTCGTGTCCGCCTCAGACGGCGGCGACGACGATAGCGACTAGCGAGTGTACACGCACGCCTTTAGATTTTTGAAACAACGCGCGAAAAGTAATTTAGACGAATCACGAAAAGACATCATCACTCTCTCGACGCGCGAAGAGTTTATACTTTAATAAAAAGGATGGTGGGTGGTTCGCAGCAACCACCGCTCTTCTCTTCTTCCGGCTCGCGTAAGAGCAACAAGAGATTCACGAAGCTCTGCGATAAACACGCCGCGTTTCAATCTTTTTTCGCCGCGTTGTTCTTGCTCTTGTTGGCGCTCGTCGCGAACTCGCCTTCGAACGAGGAGATTTCATCGTCTTCGTCTTCTTACGATAAAATCGACGCGAAAAAGCTGATGAAATCCATCCAAAACCGACACGGAGGGGAACACGAAGACGAAGACGCGAAGAAAGCGGTGAATTACGCGGTGCAGTTGGATATTTTATCGCACGACGCGGAGTTGAAAGCGATGAGATTGATGCGAGAGAGAGACGCTTTGTTGAGAGCGTTGGACGCGAGCGATAAAAACTCGGGCGCTTTGGACGAATTCGCCGGGGAAGATTCGAGCGGGTTCGGGATGTCCTCTTCGAGCGGGAAGAGCTTGAGCTATAAGAAAATGAGCAAACAGGTGAACTTATGCAACGAAGATGGGACGAACGTGAACTGTCCGAAGCGCGCGAACGTGATCGAGGAGGAAGAAGAAGAGTCTTTGGCGTTTCCGAAGGTTTTCGTCTACGACGTGCCGAAACAGTTGACGAGCGAGTTAGCGAAGAAGTACGGGCGATGCGAACGCGACCAGTACGGGACGGAGATTTGGTTCCACAGAAATTTTAGAGACGATAAGAATGGCGTTCGAACGATGAACCCAGAGGAGGCGGATTTGTTCTTCGTGCCGCAATACGGCGAGTGTTTCTTGTGGTCGAGAGAGATGCTGCGACACGAGAATCAAGGACAAGCGATGGAAGAAACGAACGAGTATTTTTTGGAAGTTTTATCGCACGTGAAAGGAAAATGGCCGTATTTTAATCGCACGGACGGGAGAGATCACGTTTTCGTCTTTGCCGGAGCGAGAGGACCGACGATTTTTCGAGATTGGCAAAAGGAAATACCGCACTCGATTTATCTAACGCCGGAAGGCGATCGGACGTTACCTCAGTTTGACACGTGGAAAGATATCGTCATTCCGGGTTTAGAGTACGATAAACGAATGTATTTGGAAGAACATCGAAACGAGCTGGTGAAGAACCCTCCGAAACGGAAAATCTTAGCCATGTTTCGAGGCACCATCGACCACCCGGCTGGGTTCGCGTACAGTAAAGGTTTGCGACCGAAACTGAAAAAAATCTTCCAAAACGCCACCGACGTCATCTACGGCACCAAAATCAAAGACTGCGACCGGGACTGTTACGTTCGCGAAATGACGGAATCCGTATTTTGCTTAAACCCGTTAGGTTGGACTCCTTGGACGCTTCGTTTCTACCAAGCCGTGATGACTCGATGCATCCCGATTATCATCGCCGATAACATCGAGTTCCCGTTCGAATCCGAAATCAATTACAGCGAATTCGCGTTAAAGATCCCAGAAAAAGACGTCTCAGATATTCTAGAAACCATGAGAGACATGCCAGAAGAAGAGCGCGAACGACGTCGCCAATACATGGACAAGATCTGGAAGAAATTCACCTACCAACGACCGGCGGAGCTCGGCGACGCGTATTACAGCACGGTGAAAGAGCTGGGGCGCAAAGTGCGCGCGCAAAAGAAATACGGTCGCAAAAGCTTTTGGTGAGAAGAGAGAGTGGTGGTAATAATAGGTATCGTTAGAGTAGTAGCAGTTAGTTAGCTTTTTTAGTAGTTGCGGCGGCGTATTTAGAGCAAAAATGATTCAGAGAAGACGGCGGATTAAAACGCGAACCGCGTAATAGGCTTCCTCTCCTTTTTAAAGCTTTTTTTCCCTCTCACTCTGTCACAACTGTTGGTATTTGAATTTGAAAAACACACTTTGCTCCATTTGAACGCGCTCGAACGATACTCGCGCTCACGCACACACGCACACACGCACGCGCGCGCGCGCTTTGAGAAAAAAAGATGGCGATCGCGGCGAAGGCGGCGGAGGTTCCGAACGCCGTGGCAAAGCCAGATGCGAATAATAATAACGCTAATAATAATAATAACGATAACAACAATAACAACACGAACGACGCGAGATCGAGGCTCATCTCGAGAAGGGCAACTCGTTTTCAATACCGAACGATGCAAGAGGACATCAACCGTAACCGGGACGAGTTGAAAGATGTACACAATCAGCGACTGGCTAAACTCATCGATAGAGTCGAGTCAGTGTACACGGATTCAAACGTCGCGAGGATGAAAACGAGAGAGCAAGAGTTAGATTTGAAAGTCGTCCGCGAGTTGGCCGGCATTGGTTTGGATATGAGTAAAAATTTGAACAAAACTGGAATGAGTCGATACACGGTGGGACAAGTGTTGAACGGGCTGACGAGTTTGTTCATGCGGAACAGGAGACGCGACGAGCAGACGCTCGCGGAGGATGACCCGGATTTCATCAGCGAAGGGAAAATGAAATGGGGAGAGTTGAGCGATTTCGCGAGTAAATATTGCTTCGAGGTGGAGACGCTGGATTTCATGTGAGCGCTTTTTCTTCTCGTTTTGCGTAGTCCCGCGTTTCTTTTGTTTCGTTATATGCGTATAAACATACTCACTTTCTTCTTTTCACAACGACACAATCACACAGGAATGGGGTCATGAACACGGAAATTAAAGAGCGGAAAATGACTCAACGACAACAAAGGGTCCCTCTCGGCGAATTGGCGAAACCTGAGGAGTTAGAATCGACGAAAAACGACCACGAGAAGACCACCGCGAAGATCATGCAGAAAATGGTCAAGGAATTGAACAAATTTCCAAACAGCGAGTGTCCAGTCGTCGACTTGGTGTTCAACGGTCAATCGTTCGCGCAGTTCATAGAAAACGTCTTCACTTTGTCGTTTTTAGTCTCGCAAGGACAAGTGTCCATTAGAACAGAGGAAGGCAAACCGTCGATGGTGAAAAGAAATACGAAAGAGGAGCAAGAGAAAGCGGAAAAAGAGGAAAGAGCGGCGCACGTCATGGCGCTGGACGTGCAAGGATGGAAAGATTTGTGTAAACTGAGAAAGAACAAACCCGGCATCATGCCGCACAGAAAAGAAGCGACGCAAGACGAGCTGATGGGAACCGGAAAGCTCACCTCGCCGGCCAAGAATAAAGAGCCGAAACGAGCCGACGGCGGCGCCGGAAACGACGCCGAGTTTACGATCCGGTCCATCGTAGAAGAAACAGACGACAGAAACCAAACGCAAAAGAAAAAGAAACCGATGTCGGCGAGCACTAAAAAATCGCTCCTGGACTTGACCAACAGCGACGAAGAGCGCGCTTCGTTAGAGCCGCCCGCCAAGAGAAACAAAAAGAAAGCGACGCAGCCAAAGAGAGCCGCCATCGTCGAAGAAGATGAAGGCGAAGAAGAATAGCGGGGCAGAAAAAGCCCTTGGTCGCGAATTGTAGAAAAAGAGAACGTCGTCGCCGTTGGAGTTGTAAATTTAGAAAGCGACGCGGAGATACACACGCTTACACGCAGAACGTAATAAACACTTATATTCTCAACCCGCTTATTTTCTGAATTCTGATTTGAAAAAAGTGTCCGTCCGTGTGAGTCAACAAACATTTCTTCTTCTTGATATTTTTTTTGCGCGCGGGGTGTGAATTCTCTTTCACGCACGCGGTATTATTCACTTCGCAAAAAAGTAAATGCGCGCGATCGGTGTTCAGAAGACGTCTTTTCTTCGCGACGCGTCGAAACCGAGAGGAGAAAGAAGGAGAACGACTCTTTCCACGGAGCAGCGGCGAAGAAATCAAATCGGATTCGCCGTCGCAACGACCGAATTCTTCCTCCGCCATCGGCATCACCGTCAGCATCATCATCATCAAAACCGACGCGGCTTGACCTCCACTTTGGCGATGGCTGCCTCGTCGTCCTCACCAAAAACCACTCCAGAGTCGCTGAAGCGTTTACAAAATGGATCGGACGTGCGAGGGGTCGCGTTAGACGGCGTCGAGAATGAACCGATCACCATCACGCCCGAATCGGTGTTTTGCTTAGGCTGTGCCTTTGTGGATTGGTTGCGAGAGGAGAAAAAAGTGGACGGTAAAAAGCCGGTGACGATTGGCATAGGTCGAGACCCGCGATTGTCTGGACCGTCGCTGAAAGACGCGTTCGCGCGCGGCGTGCAATTTAAAAGCGGCGTCGCGATTGATTGCGGGTTATCGACGACGCCGGCGTGTTTCTTCGCGACGGTGGAGGACCGCGAGCTCGGACCGGCGTACGAAGGATGCGTGATGCTCACGGCGAGTCATCTTCCGTTCAACAGGAACGGAATTAAGTTCTTTACGAAAGATGGAGGATTGGATAAGAAAGATGTTGCGTTTATGTGCGAAAGAGCGGCGGATTACATCGCCGATGCGGAGAGAGAGATGGCGAAAGGCGGCGAGGCGAACATCGAATCGAGGCCATACATCGACAAGTACAGTTCGATTTTGAGAGACAAAATTATCGAAGGTATTAACGGTGGGACGAACGAGCCGTTGAAAGGTTTTAAGATTGTCGTGGACGCTGGAAACGGGAGCGGTGGTTTTTTCGCGACGAAAGTTTTAGAACCGCTAGGGGCGGATTGTACCGGGTCGCAGTTTTTAGATCCGGACGGAATGTTTCCGAACCACGCGCCGAATCCGGAGGAGAAAGAGGCGATGGAATCCGCGACGAAAGCGGTTTTGGCGAGTAAAGCGGATTTAGGAATTGTGTTTGATACCGACGTCGATCGATCCGCAGTGATTGATTCGCACGGGAAGGAGATCAATCGGAACAAGTTAATCGCGGTGTTATCGCACATTGCTTTACAAAAAGAACCTGGAAGCACGATTGTGACAGATTCAGTCACCTCTTCCGGGTTGAAAACATTCATCGAAAACGGAGGAGGGAAGCACCTGAGGTACATGCGAGGGTATAAAAACGTGATCAACAAAGGCATCGAGTTGAATTCGAAAGGTATCAACGCGCCTTTGATGATTGAAACTTCCGGCCACGGCGCGATGAAAGAAAACTACAACTTGGACGACGGCGCGTATTTAGCGGTGAAGATAATCATCGAGGCGGTGAAGAGAAAGAACGCGAACGGCGGTGGCATAGGAAAGATTTTAGAGAATTTGAAGGAACCGTTGGAGTCCTCGGAAGTTCGATTGAAAATAGCAAACCCAGAGTTTAAAAAAGTTGGTTCAGAGGTCATCGAACAGTTTAAACAAGCGATCGAAAGCGGGTATTTCGAACCGAACTTTGTCTGCGCGAAGGAGAACTTTGAAGGCATTCGAGCTGAAAGTGAAGGCAAAGGATGGTTTCTCTTGCGTTCGTCGTTACACGACCCGGTGATGGTTTTGAACATTGAAAGCGACGAGGAAGGCGGGGTGAAAAAATACGCCGAGCAAATCGTAAAATGGTTCGAGGAGAAGAAGTTTGCCGACGTGGACGCGTCTGCCATCGCAAAGATTTAAACGAGTAAAACGCGCATGAAATGCACCGCGCATAGAAGAATAAAAAGAATAAGCGCAGCGCGCGAGAGAGATACTTAAGCAAAAGTGAATACTTTTAAAATAAATGTGTGGTGATCTTCTGTTTTAATTATTCGAGAAAATACTGATCGAATCGTCTTTTTGGCACGCGTCGCGCGAGTACTTACGTATTCAATATAGCAAAATTATATATTTCAATCCGTTTGTTTATATAAGAAGTTAAAATAACCTCGTGGTAAACGCGAAACACAGTCTCTTGTCGTTTAACCGCCTCTACCGAACGCCGGTCTTTCCGATCTGTAGCCTTCGCGTCCGCCGCGGTCTCCTCTGCCGCCGAAGCCGCCTCTGCCGCCGCCTCTGCCGGCATCGGCGCCCGGTCGTTCCCCAGCCGGTCTCGCGGACTTCTTCAACGTGTCCGGAACGACGTCCGGGCCCAAGTTCAAGTATTCTCTCAAGTACTCGATGCCTTCGTTGGTCAAGTAGTAGTAATAGTACTGCCACGAGAAGATTTCCTTGACGTACTCTTTGCTCTTGAACGATTGCATGAGCTTGATGACTTGCAAGTTCGGCACCGGAATGTCCGGGTGTTGCGGCAAAGAGTAATCTTTCTTCGCGTAGACGACGCCCTCTGTTTATCGATAGATGGTAAAGGTGAGAGAAAGACGCGAGGTGAGCAAACAAGAGAGAGAGAGAGAGTTTTGGATCCTATCGATAAAAAAATTTCTAGGGCCGCAAAATCACAACAAAAATCGGTCGTCATTCATCCGCACCTTTAAAGAGGTACTTGTACACCTCGTTTCTGTTCGCTTTGGAAATTAACATATTATATAAATTCTATGTTTTTGTTCAACAAGACAATGCGTGAAAAGTCTCTATGCCTTTTTGTATACTAGCAACGAAGGCTGGCGTGTGCGTGTTTCTGTGAAGAGTTGGAAGAAGTGTTGTTTTGTGCGATTCAGGGCTTTCCGATTATTTAGGGTTTGATTTCAATAGGAAAATTTAGGGTTTTGGTAAAATTTTCAAAAAACTCCGAAACAGCCAAACAACAACGAACCCGCACAAAAAAAAAAGATGGACGAAGACGACGCGAACAACAAGAAGAGCAACGACGTCGTCGTCGAGCGAACGCTCGCGAAGCTCCGACTTCGACGAGACGAGGCGAGAAACAACAAGCACGGCTTGCGCTCTTCCGCGTTATTTTTCGCGGAGAATTGTCTCGTCATGAGCAGCGCTTTAGCGGTATCGTCGTCGTCGTCGTCGAAAACAGAGCAAGACGAAGACGCGAAGAAGGAAACGTTGGAAGCGATGAAGAAATCGGACGCGTACGCGTTCGCCTCGATCCTCCACGAGGACGGGCAACACGTGCGAGCGATGGAAATCATGAAGAAAGAGAGAGAGTATTTAGAGGCGTTCGGGGAGATGAGCGTGTTAGCGAGCCGGTGCTTGTATAAATCTCGCAAGTTTGACGAGTGTTTGAAGATGTGCGAGTTGGATGGGCTGGTGGATTTCGGGTCCTCCGGGGCGTCGAATCACGCGTTCGTGGGAGACGTGGTCGGCGCGAATCACGTCGGGACGCCGTCGGTGTATAACAACAACAGCGCGGGAGGCGACGACGGGGATACCGTGGCGATGAAACAAAACGACGGATTGGACCAGTTGCGAGCGGTATCGGCGCACATTCGAGGTAGAGTGCACGACCAGTTGGACGCTCGAAACGCGAGCGCGAGATGGTTTCAAATATCTCTCATTTTAGATCCGATGTTGTACGACAGTTACGAGGCTTTGACGAAATCGCACGCGCTGCCGATGAAAAAAGAGAAAGAGGTGGTGCAGAATTTACGGTTCGAAGAGGGCGACGAGTGGATGCGAGCGATGTACGACGCGATGGCGGGACGGTTCGAGGAGGATGATTTTGGCGCCGCGTTGAGAGATTCTACAAACGCTACTTCTGCGAGAGTAAGAGGAGTGAGAGATAGGCAAAAGACTCCGGTGAAAGGAAGTCCCTCAAAAACACTTTCGCCGTCTAGGAGAAGTCCGAGGAAGAAGACGCAGATGCAATCGCAACAATACGATCACTCGACGCCGGTGTCGGGAGTAGCGACGAGGTCGACGACGACGACCTCCTCTTCGTCGTCGCCGGAGCTCGAAATCTTGCGCGACGCGCCGTTTTTGCGCGCGAAACGTGCTGAATGGCTTTACAACAGAGGTGAAACGCGCAAATGTTACGAAGAGATGCAAAGAATAGCCGCTAAATCGTCCGCGCCGTCGAGATACGACGTTGAATCATTGCCTGCATACCTCGCCTCGGCGGTGGACTTGAAAAAATCGAACGATTTGTACAAGATTGCGCACGATTTAACCGCCTTATATCCCAAGCACGCGATTTCTTGGTACGCTGTCGGGTGTTATTATCTCGTTGCGAAACGATTCGACGACGCGAGACGGTATTTCGGGAAATCAACGGTTGCGGATCAAGCGTTCGCACCGGCGTGGATCGCGTTTGGCCACGCTTTCGCCATGCAGGACGAATCCGACCAAGCCGTCGCGGCGTATCGAACCGCCTCGAGACTGTTTCCAGGCATGCACGTGCCTGTTTTGTGTGCCGGGATGGAATACAGCCGAGGTTCGAACAACGCTTCCTTCGCGCGAAGCTTTTTCGAAAAAGCGGCGGAGTTGAATCCGAAGGATGCGTTGGTCCAGAACGAGCTGGGCGTTTCCGCGTACAAACGTAAAGAGTATTTAGAAGCCGAACAGTTCTTGAGAGATGCGTTATGGTTAGCCACGGGAGGAGGTTCTAGTACGAGCATCAGCACGAGTCCGTCGCCTCAACACGCCATGATCAAATCGGAAGAACACGACGTTGTCGCGTTAGCCTCTCGGTTGAGCTCGCAAAAGCTGGAACGATGGGAACCGTGCGTCGTGAATTTAGCGCACTGCTTGCGAAAATTGAAGCGATTCGAAGAGTCCATCGCGTGTTACGAACAAGCCATCGCGTTGCGGCCGAACATTTCGTCCACACACAGCGCGCTAGGTTTCGCATACCAAATGAAGGCGGATTTTATAGACGTGACGAGTTTAGAAAACGCCGTGGCGAGTTACCACAAAGCGTTGGGTTTGAATCCGTCGTGCGAGTTCTCTCAAGAGATGTTAGAGTTGTGTTTGATTGATATTGCTGCGGTAAAGTTACCTCGACACGTGCCAGGGCACGATGAGTACGACGATAACCCGATCGATTTGAGGGATTTAGACAACGAGGACGGAGGATTCGAAATGTACGACCAAGACGACGAGGAGATGGAGGATTGAAAAGAAAGTATCGAGACGTACAAAGGCGGCAAGAGAGCAGGAGCAGAAGCAGTAGTAGCACAACGCAGTATTTAGAATTAGCAGTTAATCAGTGAATAACGTATAGGTTTTATATTAGTACCAGTAGTATTAATTTTCTCTCTCCTTTTTTCTCTGAGTGTTCCCGAAACCCCCAACACACACTACTATCTCACCTCACCAGTCGTTCTTGTCGTCCTCGCAAATCGCGTGAGAAAATTATTAGATCATTTCAATCCACATTCTCTTCAACAACGGCGCCATGACTAAAGCGATGACGCTCATCAACTTAATCAAGATGTTCAAACTTGGTCCACTGGTGTCTTTGAACGGATCACCAACCGTATCACCAACTACCGCCGCTTTGTGGCACTCCGAGCCTTTCCCGCCGTGCGCGCCAGCCTCGACGTACTTTTTGCAGTTATCCCACGCGCCACCGGCGTTGGCCATCATGATCGCCATCGTCGATCCAGAGACGATACTGCCCGTCAAAACGCCCGCGAGTGCTTCCGGGCCCATAAAAATACCAACCACGATTGGCACAATCACCGCCATCACGCCCGGGGCGACCATTTCTTTCAAACTCGCTCTCGTCGCGATGTCGACGCACGCCGCGTAATCCGGTTTCACTAAACCTTCCAAGATACCGTTGCGGAACTGTCTTCGAACTTCTTCGATGATTGACCCCGCGGATCGACCGACCGCTAACATGGTAAACCCAGAAAATATAAACGGCAAGACCCCGCCGATTAACAAACCCGGCATGACTTTCGAGTTGGCGATGATATCGACCGACAAATCCGTGCCTTTCACCGAAACGGCTTTTTGAAACGCCGTCAACAACGCCAAAGAAGTCAACACCGCGGATCCAATGGCAAAACCTTTGCCAGTTGCCGCGGTGGTGTTTCCTAAACCATCTAAAGCGTCCGTTCGGTCTCTGATTTCAGGCGGCATCTCCGCCATTTCAGCGATGCCGCCGGCGTTATCCGCCACCGGTCCGTACGCGTCGGTGGCTAACGTGACGCCCAACGTGGACAACATCCCAACCGCAGCAATCGCGACACCAAACACGCCCGTCAAAGTCATCGAAATAACAATCGCAATCACAATAATCACAATAGGCGGCGCCGTGGAAAACATACCGACGGCCAAACCTTGAATCATAACCGTAGCCGGTCCGGTTTCCGCAGCCGCGGCGATACTTCTCGTCGGCCAAAACGCGTGCGACGTGGAATATTCCGTCGCCGCTCCAATCATGACACCAGCCAACAACCCAGTCAAAACCGTGAAGTACACCTTCAACGGCGCTGCGATCCCAATCGCCGGAATCACAAACCCGCAGAACATCAACACGCACAAACTCGCAGAAATTGTCCCGTTGCGCATAGCCGTCAACAACTGCTCTTGGCTCGCGCCTTCTTGCGTTCTCACGAACAACGTTCCAATAATCGCGCAGAAAATACCTCCGCCGGCGATATAAAACGGTAACGCCACCCCTCGTTGCCCGTGGACTTCTAATCCTAACGTTGCCGCGGCGATAATCGACCCGACGTACGATTCAAACAGATCCGCGCCCATACCGGCGACGTCCCCGACGTTATCCCCGACGTTATCCGCAATCGTGGCCGGGTTTCTGGGATCATCCTCCGGAATCCCCGCTTCCACTTTACCAACTAAATCCGCCCCAACATCCGCGGCTTTCGTATAAATTCCCCCGCCAACTCTCGCAAACAACGCGATTGAACTCGCGCCGAACCCAAACCCGGCCAAAGTCGTCAACGCCTCTTCCGCGCTATTCTGCGTGTATTCGAAGAAAATAAACGCCACGGCTAAACCCAAAATACCAAACGAAACCACCAACATCCCCATGACTGTCCCGGTGTTAAACGCTACGCGCAACGCCGGGTCCAATCCGTGCACCGCCGCAGCCGCCGTCCTCACGTTGCCTCGCACCGCGATGCTCATCCCCATCCACCCGGTCGCCGCGCTCAGACCGGCTCCAATCACGAAGCAAATCCCCGTGCTAAACGAAATACCAGCGCAGACGAACAAAAACGTCACGCCGCAAAACACCGACAACCATTTGTACTCCGTCGCGAGAAACGCTCTCGAGCCTTCTTGAATAGCCGAAGCGATCTCTTGCATCTTGCTGTTCCCAGCCGGTTGCGCGAGCACAGATTTCGCCAGCTGAATCGCGTACACCAACGCCGCCACCCCACTCACCGCGGCAAACGTGCACGCCCACGCCGCCACGTTTTCTTGCGGCATCAAAGACGACGAATATTCAATGTCTTGTTTCGAGCGCATCGATGCGATTTGGACGCACGACACTATCCCCCACGCGACGAAGAGGAGCGTCAAACCTTTCCCGGACTGCGTGACTTCTTTCGAGATGGTCTCCAACGCGTTCCCTTTCCCGATGACGCCGGAGTTCGAGGCGACCATCACCATGATGATGTGATTTCTTCTTCTTCTTCCTTTTTTATGCCGCGTTTATGCGTTTGTGTGTGTGTGTCAGAGGAAAGATTATCTCTCGCGCGTCTCTGCGGTCTTCCGGTGGTGGCGATAAATTTTTGGATTTCTCGAAGAAGAAAAAGTCGAACAACACACACACGCATAACATTTTTTGGTTTAGGGTTTAGGGTTTAAGAAAGAGTCGGAAAAAAAAAGTTCACAACACGAACGACAGACGAACACACGCACCACCTCTTCGTTCGAGTTTAGAAAAATGCCAACACCGAAAAGAGGGAAGAAAGGAGCGACGACGGCGGTTAAAGACGACGACGAAGAAGAAGAAAAAGAAGAAACGAACGCGTCGCTGTCTCTGAAACAACCACCGCCGCCGCCGGCGCGCGTGGTGACGACGATCACGGAGAAAAACGCGACGCACACAAAGTTCATCTCTCCGAATTCAACGCCGAAGAAGAAGACGACGAGAACGACAACAACGACGACGGGAGAAGAAGGAGGAAGAAGCGAGACGCCGGAACCGGTGCCGTTTGTGAACGAGGACGATGAAATCGAAGAGGAGAAGATGGAAGAGGAGGAGCCGGTGACGACGACGTCAAACGATGGAGGTCAAACACCGGCAGAAAACGTTCAAATCCACGCGAAGTTAGTTGAAATGTTGAAACATCAGATGAAAGTGGGGCAAGCGTCGGGCGTTCCCGGGAAGGACGTGCCGGTGGATTTAATCGCGAAAGCGTTCGTGGCGTTAGGGAAAGCGATCGGAAGCGAGGAGAATGAAGATGTCGTGCTCGCGCATCGGAAAAACTTGGAAAGAGAGATTGCAAAGTACGAGCAAGACGTGGTGAGGAAGTTGAAACACGCGGAACGGGCGCGCGAGAGAGAAGACGCGTCGTACGAGAAAGAGTTGGTTCGTTTGGAGAAGAAATTCAAAGACGCGGAAGAAGAGGTGAAAAAGTTGAAACTAGAGGTGAAAGCGCTGAGAGAAGACGGGAAATCAGAAGAGCGACGAGAAAAAGTGAGAGCTGAGATTATCCAATTGCCGGAGAAGAAAGTCTCCGAGCGGACGCTTCGAGCGCTCGAGGAGGAAATAGCGAGGCTCGAAAAAGAGAGCGAAGAGGAGGAAAAAGAAACGAACGACGCGTTAGAAGGTTTACAAAACGCGCTCGCGAGCATCACGAAACTCCCGGGCGAAGAGTATGTCACAGAGCACCAACAACAACAGCAACAACAGCAGCAGCAACAACAACAGCAAAAGGAAGAAGACGACCCGCCGACCGACGCCAAAAACGCGCCGCAACCGATGCTCATCCAAGACGCCGCCGAGGACGGCGAAATAGTCTAGCGAAATAGTAGTCTAGCGATACATATACACGTAGTAGTAGTGAGAACGCGGCGTTGACGTTTTGCGTCTTTTTGTTGTAAAAATGTCGCAGCGGGCAAAAAAAGCGTTTTAAAATCCATGTAGCGACACACACCACCACTGTTTTGAAAGCGAGCCGGCTGCTTTTTTGCGACCTTGAGGGAATAACACATTTACCCTCTGCCAGAGCTCGCCTTTTTGGGGACAAAAATCTGCATATTTTATTATTCTTTATTTAGTGAAGATGAAGGTTCGGAAATGGATGGTCGTGAAGCTCTCAATTTTGAGAGCTCGAGTGAGCAGCCACCCCAAAAAAAACAAAAGGAAAAATCCAATCGGCGCGTCGTCGTCGTTCGATATAATCTTTACGCACTCTATATATATATAAAAGAAGCACATCTGTTATATATATAAGTGAGAGAAACGCGCGAGCGAGAGAGAGAGAGAGAGAGTAGTAGTGCTAGCGCTTTCTTTTTTCCCCTTTTTACTCGAGAGAAGAGGAGAAGAAGGAACGCACTACTCTTTTGCTTTTTGCGAGCGAGAGAGAGATAAAAAGTTTTCCTTCTCTGGGTGATGCCATTGCAAGGAGGCACGGCTACAAACTCTTTAGTCTTGGAAGAAATCATGGGGTCTTTACTCGTCATCACGCCGGCGATTTTCGGCTTAATCTTTGCGTTTTTCATGTACAAGAAGATCAACAGAATTCAGTTGTACAGAGCGACGAGAGGGCAAGACGACGACGACTTGTTGATGCGACGAATGGAATCGGTCGATGAACTCGAATCTGGCGCGAATGGTGGAGATCAATATCGCAAGTTGAGGCAGATTTACCGGGATATTCAAGAAGGGGCGAAAGCGTTCTTAGCCGCTGAATATCGCATGTGCGTGTATTTCTTAGCTGCCATGGGCGTGTTCATTTCCATTTTTGTCTCCAGAACGGACGATGGATGGGACTTCAAAGTTGGCTCCCTCACCGCGTTCGCGTTTGTGGTCGGCGGCATCACGAGTATGGTTTCTGGCTACATCGGCATGATGATCGCGGTCTTCTCCAACGCCCGATGCACGATGAGTGCGGCGAAGGAAAGCAACAGCGAAGCTTGGAAAGAATCGTTCAACTGCGCCTTTAGAGGTGGCGCAGTCATGGGTTTTGCATTATCCGGTTTGGGCTTGTTGGTGATGTACTTCATCATGATTTGCTACTCCGGCGCGTTTAGCATCTCAGGCGGCGAAGCGGTTAAACTCTTCGAGTGCATCGCCGGCTTTGGTTTGGGTGGATCATCTATTGCCATGTTCGGAAGAGTTGGTGGTGGTATTTACACCAAAGCTGCGGATGTTGGCGCGGATTTAGCCGGGAAAGTTGTCGCGGGTATCCCCGAGGACGATCCCAGAAACCCAGCGACGATTGCCGATAACGTCGGCGATAACGTCGGTGATGTTGCCGGTATGGGTTCTGATTTGTTCGGATCTTTCGCGGAAGCGACTTGCGCTGCTTTAGTCATCGGCGCAGAATCTGTGGATTTAGTTTCCGCTGGTTGGGACACGTTGATGTTTCCGTTGTACATCTCGTCCATCGGCATCTTGGCGTGCGCGGCGGTTTCTTTCATCGCTACGGATTTAGACCCGGTTAAAAACGAAGCGAGCGTGGAACAAGTGTTGAAGAAACAGTTGACATTTTCCACGTTTGCGATGACGATGTGCGTGTACCCGTTATGCCGCATTTTCATGCCGCAAGAGTTTTACTTGGGTGGCAGAACCTTTGCCGTGGCGTGCGTGGATGGCGTCGTCTCCTCCAAGTGCGTCACGAACGGCCCGCACGCCGCGTTTGCGTGCATTGTCGCCGGTCTTTGGGGTGGTTTGATCATTGGCTTTGTCACTGAATACTACACCTCGCACTCGTACGCTCCTGTGAGAGAAGTCGCGAGATCGACGGAAACCGGTGCCGCGACGAACATCATCTACGGCTTGGCGTTGGGCTACAAATCGTGCGTGATTCCAATCTCCATGCTCGCGTTTTGCGTGTTCATCGCCTTTTCCATGGCGGACATGTTTGGCGTTGCGTTGTGTGCGTTGGGTATGTTGGGTACGTTGCCAACCTGCTTGGCTATTGACGTGTACGGTCCGATTTGCGACAACGCCGGCGGCATTGCCGAAATGGCGGAACTTCCGGAATCTGTCCGAGACAAGACGGACGCGTTAGATGCGGCCGGTAACACGACCGCGGCGATCGGTAAGGGTTTTGCCATCGGCTCCGCGTCGTTAGTGTCGTTGGCGTTGACGGCGGCATTTGTCACGCGATCGAAAGTTCTCGAAAACGGCGTCAACATGCTCAACCCGGTTGTCTTTGCGTTCTTGCTCATCGGAAGTATGCTTCCGTATTGGTTCTCTGCGATGACCATGAAGTCGGTCGGTATTGCCGCCATGGAGATGGTGAAGGAAGTGAAGAGACAATTTGACACCATCCCGGGATTACTCGAAGGTACTCCAGGTCACGCGCCGCCGGATCACGCCAGGTGCATCAAAATCTCCACGGACGCGAGTTTGAGAGAAATGGTCCCGCCGGCGTGCCTCGTCATGGCTGCGCCCATCATCACGGGTACCTTGTTCGGCGTCGAAGCCGTCGTCGGTTTGCTCGCCGGTGGGTTAGCCTCCGGTGTGCAACTCGCCATCTCCGCTTCAAACACGGGCGGTGCCTGGGATAACGCCAAGAAGTACGTCGAAAAAGGTGGCTTGTACATTGACGTGCCGAAGCGCTCACGCGCGAGAGACGATCCAGAGGACGGACCGTATACGGGGGAGATTTTGAGGAACATGGATGGATCTATGATTATGATTTCGGAGAGACAAAAGAAAGGCTCGGAGTGCCACAAAGCCGCGGTTGTTGGCGATACCGTCGGCGATCCGTTGAAGGATACCAGTGGACCAGCGTTGAACATTTTGATGAAGTTGATGGCAATTTTGAGTCTCGTGTTTTGCGACTTTTTCATGTCCGTCAACAACGGTACCGGATGGTTTGCGATTCCGAGAGCGACGATTGGAGCCGCTTCGGGATTCTAATTGAAGTGGAAAGTGAATAATAAGGATAACAGTAAGAGAGGGAGAGAGAGAGAGAATATTAATATAATTAAATTTAACTACAGAATGTCTATTCAAAACGCTCTATTTCAATTCGATGTCTTCTCCAGAAATTTTGAACTCATCCGGACGCATTTTCACGAAGTCCTTGAACTTCATCCCTATTGACTGAGGCTTCTTGACTTTCCCGGCCAACGCGGCCATCTTCGTTTTCCCGTGCGCCTTCAAGTACTTGATTAAATCAATGGTATATTGCTCGGCGTTTTTCTTTGACGCCGTTTGCGGCGTTTTTTCCTCTTTCTCCTCTTCCGAAGATGAAGAAGACGAGCTGCTACCACTGTCGCTGCCGCTGCTGCTGCTACTACTACTACTGCTAGAAGACTCATCTCCTTCCTCCTCTTCGTCTTCTGACGACGATGAAGATTCATCAGATGACGCTTCTTTCTTTGGTTTTTCCAAGAGTTCTTTTCGCGTAGAAGCCGGCGATTTTACTTTTTTCTGTCCGGTGCCTTTGATCGGTTCTTCTGATTCCGACTCGGACGATTCGTCGTCCGAGTCGTCAGACTCAGATTCAGATTCGCTTTTCTCCTCTGCTTTTCTCTTTTTCGATGCGGCGCTCCCTGGAGTCGCCGCTGGTTTCTTTGCCGTGCCTTGAATGTCCTCTTCTTCTGAATCTGATTCTTCTTCCGATTCGGATGAAACCGGATCTGCAAACTCTTTCTTGAGTTGCGTCTCGATTTTCTTCTTGAGTTCTTCGTCTCCTTCCTCGTCGTCGTCGGATTCGGATTCGGATTCAGATTCTGAAGAGGAGGAGGAAGAAGAAGATGCATCATCATCGTCGTCATCATCATCATCATCATCGTCATCATCATCATCATCATCGTCGTCATCGCTACCTTCAGATTCCGAAGAGGATTCACCAAGCATCTCTTCATCGGTAATTTTTGCCAACGCTTCGTCAAACATTCTTTCCTC
>Ga0255771_1001690_pt1 | contig 23294 bp, 23 predicted proteins | sample 011ome_19_FD_179969 | JGI IMG/M metagenome (GOLD analysis project Ga0255771, IMG submission 179969) | Coastal salt marsh microbial communities from the Groves Creek Marsh, Skidaway Island, Georgia - 011510BT metaG (version 2) | ecosystem: Environmental > Aquatic > Marine > Intertidal zone > Salt...
CTATCGGCTTTGAGGATACTGAGGCCCCGATCAATCGAGTGCATTCAGCGCGGGCGTCCATTGATGAATTTGCCACCTTCATTGACTAAATGATTGGTTGGGTGGCTGTTAAATAGCTAATTAAATCACTACATAATTAAGGTGCAAGTAAAGGCGGTTGCGCGCTCCCCAACCAAAAAAATCACATTATTACAGTAAAATAGCCACTTCATTTTTGAGGTGGCTATTTGCGCTCTAAATTAACGAAAACTATTAAAAGAAAAATTATCGATAATTTTACTTTTAATTTTTAAAAATCGATGATTATATTTTCCTAGTTAATAATGGAGTGAGTTTGATGCGCCTTTTTTATGCGGATGATTTTCGGTTGTGTGTTTTGTCTAATCAGCAAGCTATAGACATTACGCACTTGGTGTCTGATTTGCCACATTTGTCACGTCAAGATTTAATGGTTGGATTAATCACAAATTTTGGATCTTATCGCGATAAAATTTTGAAGTTTCTAGCGACTGCTGAAGGCCCTGGTATCGAAAATGTTAAAATTAGGGCACCAATACCTCGTCCAAGAAATATAGTCTGTATGGCGGTAAATTATATGGAAGACGGAACATTGCCCGAGCCAGCGCCGATCAATGCATTTCACAAAGCGCCGAATTGCATAATTGGCCCAGGTGAGACAATGATTTTGCCTGATGTGCCTGCAAGTAATTTTGAATGTGAGGCAGAAATAGCTGTGATTATTGGTAAGCGCGCCTACAAAGTTGAGCAAGCTAGTGCAATGGACTATGTGTTCGGTTACATGCCATTTATTGATGGCTCTGCAAGAGGTTTGCCACCTGAAAGAAATGTGTTTTTTCAGGGAAAATCCCGGGAGACTTTTGCACCTACCGGACCTTGGATTGTTACAGCTGATGAAATAGACGAGCCATACAACATACCGATCAAGCTCTCGGTAAATGGCGTTGTGAAACAAAATTTCAACACATCAGATATGGCGCACAAGATCGCACGCTGTATTGAGTGGGTAAGTCATGTTCACGCACTAGAGCCCGGAGATATTTTAGCTACTGGGACTAATCATCGAGGGCTAAGTAGCGTTCAAGATGGTGATTTGATTGAATTGGAATGCGATGGAGTAGGGAAGTTGCATTTCAACATCCGAGACGATTTGAAACGGACTTGGTCTCGGGAAACAAGAAAAGAGAGGCAGGATAAAGGTTTAACCCCGCTGACTGAACAGTTAACGGGTAAATATGCCCCAAATTGAGCGATGCTGCAGCTGATAAATTTCTGGGTTTAGATTGGTATCAATATTCAAAGCAGTATCGGGGTTTAGAAAAGGGAGGAAGGTATGCTCAAAAAATATCTATCAATAAAAACGCTGCGAAATACTTTAGCTGGTCTAATCGCAACTTTTTTAGTCTCGACTAGCTCTATTGTGCAGGCGCTTGAGGAATACACTTATGTATCTCCAAGCCCCTCAGCGATCAATTCTTATCCTGTATTCGTTGCTATCGGAGAAGGATATTTTGCTGATGAAGGCCTGAAGATAAATGCAGAAGCAGTCAACGGTTCTTCAGCAATTCTTCAGGCACTTGCCTCTGGCCAGGCACAATTTGGTCGACCAGGGCCCGCACCAGTTATCATGGCTAATTCGCGAGGAGTAAATGCTGTATTCATATACAATTCTTTGCCCCGTAGTTCTTTCGGTATCTTAGTGCCTGAAAAAGCCTCTTATCAAAAACCTGATGATCTTAAGGGTAACCCGATTGGAGTTGGCACCGCTGATGGAGCTGAGGTTGGATTTGCACGAACCATATTGAATGAATTTGGCATGAGTGAGCCCAGGGATTACACATTCATCCCAGTTGGTGATGGTGGTACCGCTTTGGCAGGTTTAATGCGTAATGAAGTGGTTGCGTATGTAGGAAGTACTGCAGATCGAGCCATCCTAACTTATAGAGGAATGCCGATGAGAGACATTACACCAGATCGTTTTCAGACTCTGTTCGGTAATGGATATGCGGTAATGGGTGATTTTCTTAAAAATAACCGGAAAGCTGTTGAGGGGTTTGGTCGAGCGCTGGCGAGAGCAAATAAATTTGCTCGTGACCCTGCAAATCGGGACAAGGTTCTAGCGCACCTCGCTGCAGGAAACCCACAGGAAGGTGAAGACAAGAAGTACGCAAATGCTCTACTAGAAACAGTTCTAGCTAAGGGGATACCGCACAATATGGCAAATGGTTGGGGTTACAATGACCCAGAACATTGGCAAAAGTGGCACGACAGTTTGTTGGCAGCTGGAGAACTAAAAGCACCTTTGGCTGACATTACTAGTGTTTATACCAATGAGTTTATTAAAACCTGGAATGCTGCAAAGTGATTGCTAGAACCAAAACACAGAACTCGGCCGCCGAGAAAAGGCGGCCGATTTACACCTTGTCACAGGTGAGCAAAACATTTCCTCAGCGTCAAATACATGCTTTGGACAAGATAGATCTTAGCTTAGAGGAAGGAACATTTTCTTCAGTAATTGGTGCAAGTGGCTGTGGAAAATCTACATTGCTTAAAATCATGGCCGGCCTTTTACCACCGTCTGAGGGATCCGTAGTGCTTGATGGAACTGCTGTCACCGGGCCTCGAGCAGATATCGGTATGATGTTTCAGCAGCCGACGCTTTTTCCTTGGCGCACAGTGGTAGAAAACATTGTGCTACCCATAGAAATTAGAGATGGGAAGGCTGCAGCAAAAGCTGCGCACCCAAAAGCTCATGAGTTGTTATCAATTACTGGGTTATCAAAATTTGCCGAAGTATATCCAAACGAGCTATCTGGTGGCATGGCTCAACGGGCTGCAATTTGTAGGATGTTAGTTGACGAGCCATCTGTTCTCTTGCTTGACGAACCATTCAGCGCTCTTGACGAAATCATGCGTGATCTAATGAATATGGAGTTGCAGAGAATATGCATGGAACGCAATGCTACGGCCTTTTTAGTCACACATTCTATTTCTGAAGCCGTGCTATTGTCTGATATTGTTTACATTATGTCGCCTCGGCCAGGGCGTTTTGTCGAAAAGGTCATGATAGAGCTTCCTCGTCCAAGGACATTAGAAATGATGACGACGAAAAAATTTGGACTTTTGGTTGATAAAATTCGTAGCCACCTAAATGTGGGAGACTTCGAGTGAATAAAAACAAGGAAAACAGTTTGCATGAAAAATCGCCAGACATTGCATCTACTGTTTGGAAAGAAGAAGGCGCTTGGATTGATAGAGTTCCAAAGTCAGTTGCAATGGCAGCAATTTTTGTTATTGGGATTGCTCTCTGGCAAATTGTCATATTTTTGGGAATCGTTTCACCCATAATTTTGCCATCGCCGCTTGAGACACTTGAACAGATTTTCTTTGTAGGAAACAACCTTATTACGGGTGGCTACATGTTAAAAGCCCTTTGGATGACCTTAAAGGAAGTTTTTTACGCGTTTATTTTAGCGGTTTCGCTTGGATTTGGACTGGGAGTTTTAGTTGGCGAAACAGCGTTCGGTGAGCGCGCGGTGATGCCGTATTTGGTGGCCTTTGATGTAATGCCAAAGGTTGCATTCGCTCCATTATTCATTGCTTGGCTGGGGTTTGGGATAGAGTCTAAAGTTGCTTTAGCAACTTACATAGCCACCTTTCCAATTGTTGTTGGAACTGCAGCTGGTTTGCATTCTGCTGATGAAAGTTCACGAATGCTGTTTAAAACGATGGGCGCGAGCAGGCTGCAAACCCTTATTAAGATGAAGTTGCCCACAGGAATGCCTCATTTCTTCACTGGCTTAAAAATAGGTTCTGTCGGGGTGATGGCTGGTGCGATTACTGGTGAATTTTTAGGTGGCGGAAAGGGTTTTGGCGAGTTAATAAGAGTCGCTTCTACCAACCTTCACACAGCTAGAGTCTTTTCATTGATTATCTACTTAAGTTTAGTTGGACTCGCCATATATATGTTCGTAGTCTGGGCGCAAAAGCGTTTCGTTTTTTGGCAAAAATCAAGCGCTGTTATTGACCCGTGATTTCTGGGTAAGGCATTGTAATTTCCAACGTGGCTTATATCAAAATTTGAAATTAAGTCTTCCCTCTTGCTATTCAGAGAACACAAAAGGTAAGCGCTAATTTTTGTTATGGAAGAAGATGACTCAATTGGCTTAAAGGTATTTGAAGCCATCAAAAATGATATCCTATTTGCTGAATTGCCCGCTGGTGTGCAATTGAGGGTTCGTGTTCTGACTGAGCGGTATGGTTGTGGTGGTTCGCCAGTTCGTGAGGCGTTGAACAAGCTCAACAGTATGGGTTGGGTGGAACGTTTCGATCGTAGAGGCTTTTTTGTAAGCTCAACGTCGAAGTCTAATTTTGAAGACATACTGTTTAACAGGTGTCATCTCGAGGCTGAGGCCCTTAGAAAATCAATTGAATGTGGTGATGATGATTGGGAAGAAAAAATCGTTCTTGCTCATTTTAAGATGAGTAAAGTCCCCCGCTTTGAAAGCCAAGAAAATGCAGCTCTCAATCGGGATTGGGAAGAGGCGCACAAGGCTTTTCACATGAGTCTCCTGGCTGCATGCCAGTCCCCAATTCTGATAGATTTGTGTGAAAAATTATACGATCAAAACATTCGATATAGATTTGAGGCGAGAAAACACTCAAGGGGTGAGCGAAAAGTTTCGTCTGAGCACAATTTAATAAAGAACCTTGTTTTGTCTCGCCAAGTAGAGCAATCGATTGAGGCATTGCGGAAGCATTATCTAAGTACAAGCAAATTCATGCTCGAAGAACTTAAAATTAAAAAGCAAACCTAATTTGTTTCAGAAGAATATGTAACTAAATTTAGGCTTGAAAGCTCAAAAATGATTTTCGTTGGTTTTGCGCAAAAGCACTGCGTTTCAGATTTGCTGTATTCAAATTCAGATTACAAATCTGTACTCGAATGCTCTTATAAGTGTATTAGTTCAACGGAAGCTAGCGAATTGGTGAAACTATATATTTCAGCATAATCCAGTTGCAATTAACGGCGGTTGCACGCCCATTTATTACCTCAAACCCATTTTTTAATGGTAGGGTCTTGAACAAATCCTGCCCCCGCAACCATCGTTATTCGCACTCTCTCGCTTTCGGCCTGGGGGTGTTCGTTTTTTGGCTCTGTGCCTAGCTTTAGTAGGGCCGCGAGCTCACCGTAGAGTTCTATTTTCATGTCTAAGAAAAACCCCTTCCTTTTGGATGTAAAGGAAAAGGGCTCTGGGTTTTTAGGCGCACTCTTGCAGAATTTTTGCGCATGCCGATCAGGCGTTTGAAGTCATGCGCAGATAAGGAAGTTTCACTTCAAACTCACCAAATTTTTCTCTCGCCTTGTCGTCATCTAGCGTCAGCGCAATGACCACATCCTGGCCTTCTGTCCAATTGGCGGGCGTTGCCAAAGGCTGTCCATAGGTTTTTTGCAAGGCTTTCAAGCTGCGCAGAATTTCAGCAAAGTTTCTCCCAACAGACATGGGATACGTCATCGAAAGCTGAAGTTTTTTATCCGGGCTAATAATGAAAACGGAACGGACAGATGCTGAATCAGCTGCCGTACGACCATCTGGCAGATAAGCATCTGCAGGCAACATATCAAATTGTTTTGAAACAGCTAAATCATTATCAGCAATAATAGGGAAGCTTGCTTTGGCATTGGCAATACTCTCAATATCTTTTTTCCAATCTTTGTGCTCTTCTACCCCGTCAACTGATAAGCCTATCACCTTCGTGTTCAGCTCTTCCCATTGGCTGGCAAGCTGGGCAACCGCGCCAAACTCAGTGGTGCAAACAGGCGTGAAATCTTTGGGGTGTGAAAATAAAATAGCCCACTTGTCACCAATCCAATCATGGAACTGGATCGTGCCATGGTCTGTCTCAGCAGTAAAATTGGGAACGATGTCGTTGATTCTTAACCCCATAAGTTTCTCCTTTGAAAGTGGGTGTTTAAACAGTAACCGGTAATGAGATGAATTTAGGGCTGTAAAAGCGCAAGCAGGTCTTTTTGATTTGCAGTGATATCGGCAATTGTGACCTTGTCCATTTCATCCATAAAATTTTTCATCGCCCGCATTAGCGTTTGGTTTAATTTGCATTGGCTGATTAACGGGCAGCGATTGGTTGTGCTGTTAAAACATTCTACCAGTTCCAGCGTATCTTCTGTCTTTCGGATAACCGCCCCGACGCTAATCTCTTCTGCCGGTCTTGCCAGGCGAAACCCGCCCCCGCGCCCGCGCACCGATTGGAGAAAGCCCCATTGCCCCAATTGATGGACACATTTTACCAGATGGGCTTTGGAAATCTGAAAGGCATCTGCAACCTCCTGACATTGGCACAGCCTGTCAGAATGCAAATTGGCGAACATTAAAGTTCGCAGCGCATAATTTGAATATTGGGTAAGTCTCATATCGACTTCCTTTAAAGATATACACTTTATATAAGTTTATTCTTGCAAAGTAAAGTTTTATTTTTTATAAAAGTTTAAAGCTATAAAAACTATACAAGTTAATAGGTGTAGCATGTCAAACGTACAAATACCTGAAATCAAACCTTATTATGATGAAGAAACAAATACGGTTAGCTATCTTGTTGTCGATTTGGAAACAAAGGCAGCGGCGGTTATTGATTCTGTCCTGAATTTTGATTATGCCGCCGGGGCTATTTCATATGCGCAAGCCGATGCGATTATCGAAGAGATTAAAAGCCGTGGTTTGCATCTTGAATGGCTGATAGAAACTCATGTTCACGCTGATCATTTATCCGCCGCCCCTTACATTCAACAGGAATGTGGCGGTAAAATTATGATCTCGCAAGAGATCCGCACCGTTCAGAATATTTTCGGCAAGGTATTTAATGCCGGCACCGAATTTGAACGCGACGGCAGCCAGTTTGATCGCCTGCTACAGGATGGGGATAGCTATTCTATTGGTAATATTGCTTGTCATGCTATTCATACACCTGGCCACACACCGGCCTGTATGGCCCATGTTATCGGGGATGCGGTATTTGTTGGCGATACGCTGTTTATGCCAGATGGCGGCACAGCCCGTGCTGATTTTCCTGGCGGGGATGCCAGAACGCTTTATCGTTCCATCCATAAAATATTGAGCCTGCCCGATGAAACACGTGTCTTTGTGTGCCATGACTATCAGCCCAATGATCGTGCAGTCGCATGGGAGACCACTATCAAAGAGCAGCGTGAACAAAATATCCATATTTCCCGTGGCGTGAGCGAGGATGAATTTGTTCAGAAAAGAGAAGCCCGCGATGCCACGCTAACGATGCCAAAGCTGATTATGCCCTCTATTCAGGTAAATATGCGGGCAGGCGAAATGCCAGAGCCGGAAGATAATGGCGATGTTTATCTGAAAGTACCAGTAAGCGGGCTTCGAAAATAGCTTTATACAGATCATAAGGTTTTAGGTTCAGATTTAAGGATGACGGGTTATGGAATATAAACAGGTAACAGAAACAGTTTGGGTGTCGCCGCAAATTTCAGAAGACGATATTTCAGATATTGCAAAACAGGGCTTTAACAGCATTATCTGTAATCGTCCTGATGATGAGGCCGGGGCTATTCATCATCAAAGGCTTGCCAAACTGGCTCAAAAACAGGGCATTGCCTTTTATTATATTCCTGTATCATCTTTCGGGATTGCCGATGGCCAGCCAGCCGAAATGGCAGAATGTCTGTCCGCTGCAAAAACACCTGTTCTGGCCTATTGCCGCAGTGGGAACCGTTCTTCTAACCTTACCGGCGCTGCGATGGCAGAGCGTGTGAATGCCGCCGCAGCCTCTGCCGGACATGTTGTGATTGTCGGGGGCGGTGCGGCTGGCATCGCCACCGCTTCCAGCCTGTTTGAGCGTTCTTCTGCTATTCAGGTCACCATTATTGAGCCAGCAGATGTGCATTATTATCAGCCGGGCTGGACAATGGTAGGGGCAGGGGTTTTCAGTCAGGAAAAAACGGTTAAGGCAATGGCTGGACAAATACCAAATGGGGTGAAATGGGTTAAGTCCGCGGTAAGGGAGTTTAAGCCGGAACAGAATTTGGTAATAGCGGATAATGGCGATGAAATTATCTATGATCAGCTGGTTGTCTGCCCTGGCCTCAAACTGGATTGGGCAGCGATTGAGGGTCTGGAAGATACTTTGGGGAAAAATGGTGTTACCTCCAATTATCGCTTCGATCTTGCCCCCTATACCTGGAAATTGGTCAGTGAAATGAAAAAAGGCAAGGCGATTTTTACCCAGCCGCCCATGCCGATTAAATGTGCAGGTGCACCGCAAAAGGCGATGTATTTATCAGCCGATCACTGGCAGCGTAGCCGGTGTTTGGACAATATTGAGATTGAGTTTAACAATGCCGGCGGGGTATTATTCGGGGTAAAGGAATATGTCCCCAGCCTGATGGAATATGTTAAAAAATATAATGCAGAGATAGTCTATACTTCAAATCTGGTAGCGATTGATGGCACTAGAAAGATCGCCAAATTTGAACAGACATTTGAAAATGGGACTAAAAAACAGGTCGAAAAGACCTTCGATATGATCCATGTTTGCCCCCCGCAAAAAGCCCATGACTTTATCGCAAACTCCCCTCTGGCCGATGAAGCAGGCTGGGTAGATGTGGATCAAACTACTTTGCAGCATAAACGCTATGCCAATATATGGAGTCTGGGCGATGCGGCAAATACCCCGAATGCCAAAACGGCCGCGGCGGTGCGCAAGCAAGCCCCGATTGTTGCCGAAAATCTGTTATCGGTTGTGGCAGGTGGGAAAGCAGTGGTGGGCTATTCGGGATATGGCTCCTGCCCGCTAACAGTGGAGCGCGGCAGGATTGTCCTGGCCGAATTTAGCTATGGCGGTGCATTAGAGCCTACCTTCCCGAAATGGCTGCTGAACGGGACAAAACCCACTCGCCTTGCATGGTTTTTAAAAGAAAATATCATGCCTGTCCTATATTGGCACGGGATGCTAAAGGGTAAAGAATGGTTAGCAAAACCCTTAAACCGGGTGTCTTAACAGAAAAAAATCATGCGAAACTGGACAGCTTATTTCCCCGTGCTGAATTGGGGTCGGCACTATACCCAACGTCAATTTACAGAAGATGGTGTGGCCGCGCTTATCGTCACTATCATGCTTATTCCGCAATCACTAGCCTATGCGTTGCTGGCGGGGCTTCCAGCGCATATTGGCCTCTATGCATCGATTTTGCCCCTGATTGCTTATACAATCTTCGGGACAAGCTCGGCACTGGCTGTGGGGCCAGTAGCGGTTGTATCGCTGATGACAGCAGCCGCTATCAGCAATTTAGGCATAACAGACCCGCAACAGATTTTACTTGCCGCTGCCACGCTGGCGATTTTGTCAGGCGTGATGCTGGTGTTGATGGGGATATTGCGGCTCGGCTTTCTGGCTAATTTTCTAAGCCATCCTGTGATATCAGGATTTATATCAGCCTCTGCCATTGTGATCGCCACCTCGCAGTTAAAACATCTTTTCGGGGTAGATGCCTCTGGTCATAATCTGGCAGAATTGCTGGTATCTCTGGGACAAAATATCGGCCATATCAATGGCTATACAGCGATGGTGGGCGTGCCAGCTGTCATATTTCTGTTCTGGGTAAGAAGCGGGTTAAAGCCAGCGCTTCTCAGGCTTGGCATTGGTGAAAAATATGCTGCGCTCGCCACCAAATTAGGACCAGTTATTGTGGTGGCCTGCACGATTGTTGGAACAAAAATATTTGGGCTGAATGAAAAAGGTGTGGCGATTGTTGGGGCTATTCCGCAAGGCCTGCCAGCGCTAGGTCTGCCAGAATTTGATGGTAATCTCTGGATACAGCTCGCCGGTTCTGCCTTTCTTATTTCCATTATCGGATTTGTTGAATCTGTATCTGTTGCCCAGACGCTGGCCGCAAAAAAACGCCAGCGCATTTATGCCGATCAGGAATTAATCGGGCTGGGGGCTGCAAATATCGCTTCTTCTGTGTCCGGGGGATATCCTGTGACAGGCGGATTTGCCAGATCGGTTGTGAATTATGATGCGGGTGCGACCACCCCGGCTGCGGGCGCATTTTCGGCTGTCGGGATTTTGCTGGCAACGCTCTTTTTGACCCCCTATTTATATTTTCTGCCCAAAGCCGCGCTGGCGGCTACCATTATTGTGGCGGTGTTATCGCTGCTGGATCTTTCTGTATTGAAACGCAGCTGGATATATTCCAAAGCAGATTTTATCGCGGTGTTTCTTACCCTTACCGGAACATTGTTATTGGGGGTAGAAATAGGGGTCAGCCTTGGGGTGTTATCCTCTATCCTTTTGTACCTGTTTAAAACCGCGCGTCCGCATATTGCCATTGTTGGCCAGGTTGGCCAAAGTGAACATTTCAGAAATGTTCTGCGTCACAAGGTGCGTATCTGGGATAATATGCTCTCTGTTCGCGTTGATCAGAGCCTGTATTTTGCCAATGCACGTTCCCTAGAAGATTTTGTGACCAACCGTATGGCTGAATATAAATCTATAGAGCATGTTGTTTTGCAATGTTCTGCGATTAATGAAATTGACGCCAGTGCGATTGAATCGCTGGAAGCTATCAATAACAAGCTGGAATCCATGGGCGTTTTATTTCATTTGTCCGAAGTAAAGGGGCCGGTGATGGATAGGCTTAACCGCATTGCCTTTACCCATCATATTTCCGGACAGGTATTTTTATCGCATATGGATGCGGTAAAGACGCTAACAGCTCAATCTGCCTCCAGGATAAGCAACCCAAGTTTCTGTGATGGAAAAAAATAAAGAAGGTATCAGCATATGACCGAACTTCCTCTTGCGATTGATCTTGCCCGGCTACAATTTGCCTTTACGGTTTCCTTTCATATTATTTTCCCGGCTTTTTCTATTGGGCTGGCTTCTTATCTGGCAGTGCTTGAAGGCTTATGGCTGAAAACAGGACGGCAAGTCTTTCTGGATTTGTTTCATTACTGGATGAAGATTTTTGCTATCGCCTTTGGCATGGGGGTGGTTTCCGGTATTGTGATGAGCTATCAGTTCGGCACAAACTGGTCTGTTTTTTCCGATATGACAGGCCCTGTTCTTGGCCCTTTGATGGGCTATGAAGTGTTGTCGGCTTTCTTTTTAGAGGCAGGGTTTTTAGGGGTCATGCTGTTTGGCATGAACAAGGTTGGCAAAGGACTGCATTTTTTTGCCACATTGATGGTTGCCATTGGGACGCTGTTTTCTGCCTTCTGGATTTTATCGGTAAATAGCTGGATGCAAACGCCGGCAGGTTTTGGCTTTAATGAGGCCGGCCAGTTCATTCCCCTTGACTGGTTCGAGATTATTTTTAATCCATCTTTTCCCTATCGGCTGGTGCATATGGTACTGGCGGCCTATCTGACCACGGCATTTGTTGTGGGCGGTGTAGGCGCTTATCATCTTTTTAAAAATACACAAAACAGGGCCGCACAGGTCATGTTTTCCATGGCGATGTGGATGGCTGCAATCGTGGCACCTTTGCAAATTGTAGCCGGCGATATTCATGGCCTGAACACACTAGAACATCAGCCAGCCAAAGTTGCGGCAATGGAAGGGCATTTTGAAACCCGAAAGGGGGCGCCGCTTATCCTGTTTGGCCTGCCCGATATGGCAGCCGAAGAAACAAAATATGCGCTGGAAATCCCAAAGCTTGGATCGATGATCCTGACCCATGAATGGGAAGGCGAGGTAAAAGGCCTTAAAGCATGGCCAGTCGAGGACAGACCGAACGCAACCCTTGTTTTTTGGTCGTTTCGGGTCATGGTAGGCATTGGTGTGGCGATGATGGCACTTGGCCTGTGGTCTGTTTTCCTGCGCCTGAGGGGCAAGCTGTTTGATGCGCCTAAAACCTTTATAGTTGCGATGCTGATGGCGCCTTCCGGTTTTATCGCGGTGTTGGCAGGCTGGGTTACCACCGAAGTTGGTCGCCAGCCCTATACAGTCTATGGGTTGTTGAAAACAGTTGATTCTGCTTCACCGCTGGATGCGCCTGTAATTGCAATTTCATTAGCCGTGTTTGCGGTTGTATATTTTATTGTCTTTGGGGCAGGTGTTTTTTATATCCTGCGGCTTATGGGCAAAGCCCCGCATCATGATGAAACAGGGCTGACAAAGAATATCCCGCTACGTGCAGCAGGTGGCATAGCTGTTCATGGCGATAGCGCGGCTGGCCAGCCAGCAGAATAGGGGAGGCAAAAATGGTTTTTGATTTAGCATTTATTTGGGCAGGTTTAATTGCCATCGCCATTTTGGCCTATGTTATTCTGGATGGTTTTGACTTAGGCATCGGTATTTTATTCCCGCTATTAAAAGGGGTGCGTAACCGCGACCAGGCGATGAATACAGTTGCCCCTGTCTGGGACGGGAATGAAACCTGGCTTGTTTTGGGCGGCGGCGGATTATTTGCTGTATTTCCCCTGGCCTATGCGGTGATTTTGCCAGCCTTATATGCCCCGATTATCGCAATGCTGATCGGCCTAATTTTCCGCGGGGTCTCGTTTGAGTTTCGCTGGCGGACAAATAGATGGAAAACAGCTTGGGATATGTCATTTTTTCTAGGCTCGCTGACCGCTGCCTTGTCACAGGGCATTATTCTGGGTGCGCTTATTCAGGGTATAGAGGTCTCTGGCAGAGCCTATGCGGGCGGTTGGTGGGACTGGCTCACCCCCTTTAGCGTGATGTGTGGCATCGCCCTTGCTGTGGGATATGCCTTGCTGGGGGCAAGCTGGCTTATCATGAAAACAGATAATCGGCTGAATAACCGGGCCTATGACCTGGCTTGGCCACTGACCATTTTAATGGCTGTTGTGATGGCGATTGTCAGCTTTTGGACACCTTTTTTAGATCCAAAATTTATGACAAGATGGTTTTCTGCCCCCTCTATCTATTATGTTTCTATCGTCCCTATCCTGACCTTTGGTTTGTTTGTAAGCCTGATTCTCAGCTTGAATGCCAAGAGAGATAATTTGCCTTTTTTGCTAACCTTGGGGCTTTTTCTTGCCAGCTATTGCGGGCTGGGGATCAGTCTTTATCCTCATATGATACCACCCTCAATTACGATTTGGCAGGCTGCTGCCCCAGATGAAAGCTTGCGTTTTCTGCTCGTAGGCACAGCTGTTTTGTTGCCGATCATTATTGCCTACACCGCTTATAGCTATTGGGTGTTTCGGGGGAAGACGAAATCAGGTGAGGGATATCACTAATGCTGAAGTCACAAACAAAAAAAATAGCCTGGTTTATTGGCTTATGGGCGGCTGGTGTTCTTTCTCTAAGTATTATTGGGATGCTGATTAAAGCCGTGCTGTGATCGCACAGAAAGTTCAACCGGATTTACACCAGCGGCGCAAAATTCAAATGCAAGTAACGGCGGTTGCGTGCCCCCGCAACCAAAAAACAACAAATCCAATAGGTTATTAGGTCGCAACTTGCAACGGTTGCGGCCTTTTTCTGTGTCTGACACCCTGCTTTCTGTTTTTTTTCGATTGCCAGATCTTTGAAGAAAGATATGGACCAATATAAAGTTTATTGGTTAGCATTTTGTGACACAAAATTATCAGGTGGTGATTGCGAATGGACCGCGATTGTAGAAATCTTCTAATGGGACTATTAATTTCTCTTTCGCATTTTGTTGCAACGGCTTCAGTCGACGCTAAATCCGCTGGCTATGGCACCGTAATGGCTAGTCCGTGTAAGACATGCCATCAGCTAAAAAAAGACAATCAAAACAGTATCCCAAGTCTTAGCGGTTACACCTATGAGAGTTTGATCGATTTTTACAAACCTATGGTGCAGAATACAAATGGGTCTTTTACGATCATGAGCAGGATCGCAAGAGGTTATACTCTTGAGGAGTGGACGCTGCTTTCTAGCTTTTTGGCAAATAACTAGGGGTAGCTTTTGGATAAAAGGTCATCATCAGGTTTTCATGAATTTGGGGCGAGGCGTGAGTTTGTAAAAGGAGCCATTTTTGCCTCTCTTTCGATGTGTTTGCCTTTGAAAAGTTTTGCCAAAACCCGTGGTAGAGTAGTAATTGTCGGAGGTGGAATCGGGGGCATTGCCTGTGCAAGGTATTTGAAAGAGTTTGCTCCAAGTTTAACGGTTACTTTAATTGAGAAAAATAGTTCCTTTGTGACATGCCCCTTTAGCAACACGGTTCTGGGTTTGCTAAATGAAATTTCGTTTATTACGCACAGCTATTCTGCTTTGAGTTCCTCGGATATTAAATTTTCTAATAAAAACGTAATCGGCATTGATGCAGATAAAAAAAGCGTCAAATGTTCAGATGGTTCTGAAATATTTTATGACAAGCTGGTCATTTCACCAGGTATTGAGATGATCTTCGATTTTATTACCGGATATTCTGAAAAAACTGCTGAGGTTATACCCCATGCTTGGAAAGCAGGCTCACAAACACTGTTGCTTAAGAGTCAAATAACTGAAATGCCGGACGGAGGGTTGATAATAATAACCGTACCTAACAATCCTTATAGATGCCCACCAGGCCCTTATGAGAGGGCTAGTTTGATTGCAAATTATTTGTCAAAACATAAGCCAAAATCGAAGATTCTAATTTTGGACAACAAGGACAATTTTTCGAAGCAAAACTTATTTTTTCAGGGGTGGAAAGAACTATATCCAGGCTTGATCGAATGGATACCGTTTCGACAAATTGGTAATCCCCTTAATTTGAACGTTCCTGAAAAAGAGCTCAACTTTGAATTTGGCACATTTAGGTCAGATGTCATCAATATCATTCCTCCTCAAAAGGCGAGCTCGCTACTTGTTGATACTGGCTTGATTAATAAAGGTGAGCTTTGGTGTCGTGCAGATCAGAAAACGTTTGCCAGTGCCCAAGAGCCTGACATCCATGTCATTGGCGATGCTGTGATAGCGGGCGACATGCCAAAATCAGCATTTTCGGCGATGAGCCAAGCAAAGATATGTGCTTATAATTTAGCAGCAATCATGTCTGGGCATCCTGCTGTAGAGGTGCCACTTATAAACACTTGCTATAGTTTGTTGAGTGAAAATTATGGTATTTCGGTAACTGATGTTTATCGTCTTTCAAACAATCTAAAACTTGAAAAGATCAAAGGAGCAGGTGGAACCTCTGACATCCGAAGTAAATCCGATGTGAGAGAATTGGAGGCGATTTACGCTAACGGGTGGTATAAAAACATGATTGCAGATCTTCTGGGTTAAAAGGTGATCATTTCCAAAATCAAATTTGGGAGATTTTTTAGAGGTGTTCTGACGCCATTTCTCGTATCAGTTTCATGCTTAGTTGGTGAAAAATCTAAAGCCATTGAGTTGGAAAACACTCAGCCCGGAAATGCGGTTAGGGGCGAGATGATTGTTCGTGACATTAGCAAGGTAACGTGTCTCATATGCCATGAATTTCCCAACATTGATGCCCCTAATCAAGGCTTGATTGGGCCAAGTTTGGCGGGGATAGGCGACAAAATGACTGCGGCACAACTGCGAAGAAGAGTTGCTAATTCTCAGTCCATAAACAGTACAACTGTTATGCCGCCTTATTTTAGAAAAGATGGACTTTATAGGGTTAGTCAAGAATATGTTGGAACAACGATTTACACGGTGCAACAGCTTGAAGATGTAGTGGCATATTTAAGCTCTCTCACTAACGAATAGAGTTCAAGGTCTGGTGAAGGCACCCATTTAGAATGCAAAAATTTGATTTTATTTTGATGACCATTATCAAATCATTATTAAAAAACAAATTATCTAAGAGTTTTATATTAATTTTGGTCATTGGTTTTGCTTTCTATGGTGTCGTAGAAGGGCCATCAGCAGAAGAAAAAAAAGAAGAACCTGTTTCCGGATATTTTTTCTTAGACCAAAGCGTGCGCGAACTTCAAGACGACTATTTTTTGAACCCAGGTTCTTTTTTTGTCGATCTAGGCGAGAAATTATGGGTTAAAAACGTCGGAGGTTCAAAACTGTCATGTAGCTCTTGTCATGGGTCTGCAGAACAAAGCATGCGTGGTGTTGCAGCTAAATATCCAATTTATGATTTGAAAAATCATAAACTCATAAACCTAGAGCAGAAGATCAATCAAATGTTGGTTGAACAAATGCAGGCTTCACCTCTGGCTTATGAGAGCAGAGATTTACTGTCATTGACTGCTTATATAGCCAGACAATCATCCGGCATTCCTCTGCAAGTAAAACGAGCACCTGAGGCTGAAAATTTATATAGCGCTGGACGAGAGTTCTTCCACACGCGTAGAGGGCAATTAAATTTGTCGTGCGCAAACTGCCATGAGGACTTGGTAGGTCAGAAATTAAGAGGCGACAAAATCAGTCAAGGGCAGATTAATGGATTTCCGATGTATAGACTGATGTGGCAAGACATGACTTCCAGACACCGCATGTTTGAGTGGTGTAACTCGTCGCTAAGGGCTGAGCCGTATCCTCTCGGATCACCCGAATATCTGGCCCTTGAATATTTCCTCGCAATTCGAGGTAATGGGCTTTCGTATGAAAGCCCATCAGTCCGTCGATAGTAAATTTTTTAATGAACGACTTTTCGCCTGCATTTTGCTATGTATTTGGAGGATGCCGGCGTGCAAGCGCTTACGCTATTCCCCGTCATTACTGTGACATCAGCTTTTTCCATCCATTCATTAGACAAATCCAAGTCACGTTCTACCCCTTTGCCAATGGCAAACATTTGCGCCACGCGGAACTGTGCGTCGGCGTGATTTGAATTTGCCGCAGTGAGGAACCAAAAAAAAGCATTCTCGTAATCACGGATATCGTATTTCAGATCTTCAAAAATTTTTGCTAACTCAACTTGCGCAAGCGTGTCCCCAGCTTTTGCTCCAATTTCAAAAAATTTAATAGCATTTGATAAATCGTTTTTTTCGAGATAAACGGAACCAAGATTGAATGCGGCGAAAGGATGTCCCGAGTCCAAAGCACGCTTATACCAGCTTATAGCTGAATGCTCATCTAGCTCTGATCCATAACCATTGTCATACATTATCCCTAGATTAAATTGGCTTTCTGGGTTGCCTTTTTGGGCTTGTTCTTTCCAAATCAATTCTGCTTTTGAATAGTTCTGCTTATTAAAAAGTTCTACAGCAGAAGCTGTTTCAGCCTGAACTGTATCAAAACAACAAAGCAGCAATGGTGTTGAAATAAGGCTTACTAATAAGGCTCTGGCTCTCTGAGGCATCATATGAGAAAAATTTCACCAAAAAATGTACTTTTAGAAATTAACCGTAATTCATTTAGAAGGCACAAACCCATCCGACTCTATGCCGAGAAAGCAATCCAAGCCATCAGCTTTTTCGAAGAGCTCTACGGCCTTTGTTAGATCTTGGTCGACACCTTTGCCAATTGCATACATTTGAGACAATCGAAACATTGCCCGAGGATTGTTCTGTTTAGCCGCCAGCCCAAACCAATAAGCAGCCAAAGAATAGGAATTTTCAAGTGCGTCTGAGTTCAGGTGAAAGAAACCCATTCGCAGTTGTGCCATTGCAAACCCCTGTTCCGCGGCCGCACGATAAAATTCTAACGCAGAAACTTCGTCTTGATTCGTGCCTATACCGAATTCCTTCAAAACCGCTAAATTGTATTTTGATTTCGCGGAACCAGCCCTTGCTTCAACGGACCATCTTTCAAAAGCAAGGTTGAAGTGACCTTGTTCATAGTAACGATATGCGGGTAGCTCAAGGTTTTCCGCATGGCAGCTGTTTGCGGCAATAATTCCCAAGAAACCACAAAGCACAAAATAGATAAGATGCAATCGTTTAAAGTGTATTAAAAGCAATTTAGAACAACCAAAAAACTTCAGCTAGGCCCGGGAGATGACCTAGCTGAAATTATGATTTTAAGACTCAAGCCCAGCTGAGATCTTCTTTTATAATTGGCGTCCTGCGAACTCTTTTGCCAGTTGCATAATAGATTGCATTAGCTAGAGCTGGCGGAGTAGGCGGCGCTGCAGTCTCCCCAAAACCGCCCCACCAATCAGTTTGCGATAAAGCAAAAACTGTCTCAATTTTTGGTGCATCTGGCATTCGCATCAAGTTATAGTTATCAAAATTTAGGTTCTGATAACGACCGTCTTTAATACGTAAACCACCGTAAAGAGCATGGCTTAGCTCCCAAATTACCGAACTCACATTTTGCTCGTGAGCATTTCTCGGATTGATACAATACCCGCTGTTAGAGACTATTAGCACCTTGTCGATGTACAAATTGCCTCTGCGTGACACTTCCACGGTCACGCATGATCCGACTGTGGCTCCGTGAGACTCAACTACAGCAACGCCCATGCCCTGACCCTTTGGTAAATCTGTTCTAAAACCAGACACCTCTTTCATTTTTTTCAGGACACGCTGCCAACGCTCGTTACCCTCAGTCATTTTAATGCGCCAGTCTAGGGGATCCCAACCACCAGCAATTGCCATCTCATCTACAAATTGTTCCATGGCAAAGCCGTTATTATTGTTGCCTGGTGCCCGATTTGGTCCAATATACATTGAACTTTTGACTTCATTCCGCTCAAAACGGAAATGAGGCATCATGTAAGGCTGGTTAGCGAGACCACGATCTGCATACCTGCCTTGCAGGGATTCTCCAACTGCTCGTGCCAACATCGCCTCGGGCAAGCCATCCTTTCCAAGAACAGCATTAAATCGCGCCCAAATTGGGGGCCGAGCACGGGATTGAGCTATGTCTTCTTCACGGCTCCAAATGACTTGAACTGGTTTTCCAACTTGTTTTGCTAATTCTGCCGCTTGACGCGCACAGTCTTGATGATTTCCCAAGCCGAAAGCTCCCCCCTGAAATACTCCGTGCACGAATACTTCTTTTGGATCCCTTTTTAGCTGATCAGCAACAACCAACAGCTGGGCTTGAACGTTCTGGGTGGTGCCCCAAACATCCACCCTATCTGGTCGGATCTGAACCGTCACCGAGGGTGTTGACATCGGCACATGACATTCAAAGGGTCGGTGGTAGTCGGCAGTGACTACCTTGTCTTTTGAGGCAGATGCAAGAATTGGCCTTGGATCTCCCCTAACTTCCACAACCTTTGCTTTACCCTCTTGATTTAAAAGTTCTTGTGCCCGTGATTCGAAATATTCATCACTAAGATTGGCGTTTCCACCCGAAGTATCCCATTCAACCTGTACTAGGTCCAAAGCGGTTTTTGCTCGGTAATAGGAGTCAGCAACAACGGCAACAGCACTTCGTAGGTCTGCATTACTCATTTTTTTCTTGGTGCGCTGTAGTATGTAACCACCCATGACGCCTCTTCTACCTTTTAAGACATCAAAGTTTGCACTTTTCACGGACCCAAAATGAACCGGACATGCCTTAACAGCGGCAAACATCATCCCGTCCACTCTTACATCCATCGGATAGATTGCAGAACCATCTGTTTTTAGATTTACATCAACACGAGGAATATCTTTTCCGAGGAGCCACCAATCTTTCGGAGATTTTATCTTTGGCTCTTGTGCAAGTGAAACTGCGGCAGCAGCAGAGGCGAACTCTCCATAAGTGCCATTGTTCGTTCCTGCAGATAACATGCCCTGTTCTGCTTTGACTTGATCTGGGCTTACACCCCATTTCTTTGCCGCTGCGACACGCAAACGCTCTCGAGCAGAAGCACCCGCTTGCATGATATGGGGATGTCGATTTCTAACCAGATTAGAGCCGCCAGTTGACATATTAACGTATTCTTCACCCTGTGTTACATGCCGGTTGGCACTGGCGAACACAGCTCTTACATTGCTCCAGGGTACATTAAGCTCTTCAGCGATCAACATCGAAACTGAAGTTAATGCTCCTTGTCCCATTTCAGTGTGAGGTACACGCACCGTTACAATCCCGTCTGGATCAATGCTAAGCCAAGCGTTGATTTCATTTCCTGGTGCGGGATCAGTCCAAGGTTCCGAGTTGACTACGCCTGCCCAAACCTCTGGAACATAAAATGCCAGTAACAAACCTCCACCAGACATAACGGAAGTTTTGATAAAATTACGCCTTGAAATCGTCTTTTTTTCTTGAGCTCCCATCTTAACCTCCTACACCCCAGCTGCCTTTTTAATGGCCTGCTTAATCATTGGATAAGTGCCACACCGACATATATTGCCTGCCATAGCAGTATCGATTTGCCGATCTGATGGTTTGGGACTTTTGGCAAGCAACGCAGCTGCAGCCATAATTTGACCAGATTGACAAAATCCACATTGCGGTACGGTATTCTCTTGCCACGCTTTTTGAAGAGGGTGGTCATTGTTTTTAGACAATCCCTCAATAGTAGTGATTTTCTTTCCTACCGCGGCAGCAGCGTTGATGCTGCAGGATTTCTTTGCGACGCCATCTAAATGAACTGTGCAAGCACCACATTGGGCGATGCCACAACCATATTTGGTTCCAGTCATGCCCACTTGTTCTCTGATGACCCAGAGCAATGGTGTTTCCGGTTCCACATCAACCGAAAAGTCTTTGCCATTAATGTTTAGATTGATAGCCATACTGATCCCCCGTAAAAATATTTCACAAGGGACCAACCGTTCCCTAGTAAAACTGGAAACTCATTCTTAAATTTCGAAAATCTTGATCCGATTTTTGGAGCTTGTCTACAAAAAAATCGTTTTTAGGAGACAGCTAGATTTCGACTGTCTCTAAAATCGATAAGAAAGGAGTCTTGCCACAGAAAGTCTATTTTCCCAGACTGCTCTGCTTTCAAGAAAAATTTAAAATAGGGGTTGGTTGCTACGGCTGGGTAAAGCCTAACTCTAAAGAAGGTTTTATCTCGAAAACTACACTCAAAATTATGAATAATGCGCTGATCTATCCATTCATCGTCTATCTTGCTTTTTCGCATTCCAGTTTCCATTGGGTGTGAAATCAAGGCTCTTATAGGAATAATTGTGCCTGTAGTTGCCTGATTCGTTAGATTTGTTCGAGTTTCGGGAAGGAAGGCAGCTATATCATCATTGTCGCCTGTGCCAATTTGTGCGCAAGCACCAAAAGATACTTCTACGTCTTTATCAATCCTTATGTGTCTACCATCTTTCATTTTCACGGCGAGAGTGACTTTTTGAGATTTTTCTAATCGAATTCTAGTGGAAAATTCTGCCTTGCCGCACATTGGTTGCATCCAGGCTGATAAAATATGAGGTGTCGGATTTCCATGTGCGAGCAGATGAATGACTTCAGGGTAGTCATCAACAGACATTTCTGCGTCGACAGTTATTTTGATAGGGACGGAAGTCCCAACATCAGAATAACTGGGGATTTCCATATCTGCGCCTCGGGACGTGTACTGCACATCGCCAAAAAAATTGATTAATGCGTGTTCTGCGTCTCGCCAAATCGGGTCAAAACCCTCAAGATCGGTTGTTTGCGCGTTAGCTCTCGATCTTAGAGACAAAGAACTTAACAAGTAACCGCAAAATACTCGGCGCGATGTCACATGAAAAGACAACTTTCAAAGCCCCAACAGCACCATCAAAAGATCATCAACAATTATTATTTGTATTCGTTACGAATCATTGAAACAGTCTTTAATGGATTTTCCCAAAGTGGTTGATCGGTAAATTTTTGCCTTAAAAAAATTAGAAGCTGAACAATTTGATCATCTGATAGCATTAGTCCCCGATCAGGCATTTCTTTTTCCGCGCTGCCGGTTGACGGTTTTATGCCATTAAGTACAACGTGAATTAAGTTGTTTGGTAAGGGTTGGTTAATCGAATTGACAAAACCTCGGGTAGATGGCTTTCCGTTCAATTTGTGACAGCTTGCGCATTGTTTTTCGAATATTTTTGAGCCAGCTAAATAGTCCTTTGAATTTACAGCCGTTGCTCTGTTCCAAATTTTATCTTCATAATCTCCGATTATGGGCAACTCTAGGATTTCAGAGTTTTCGGACAGTGATAGTAGGTATTTAGAAATTGCAAACGCATCATCTTCATTAATATCATAAAGATTGTTTGAAACTTTAATCATTGGGCCAACAGCAATACCAAGGTGCTTGTCCCACCCGTCTAGCAGATAATTCACAAATGAATTCTGATCAAAACTGATTGATGGCGGTTTTGCAAATTTTAGAGGAGGTGCATACCAGCTTCCGATCAACGCACCGGAATAGGCTAATTGTCCTATTTCTTCAGCACCAAAAACATTTCTTGGGGAATGACAACTGCCACAATGCCCTAATGTTTCTACTAAATATTTTCCTCTGCTCCACTCAAGATCTTCGCTGGGTTCCGAGGTTAATTTTTTTTCATCTAAAAATGCTGCATTCCATAAGCGTAAACCAGGTCTAAAGGAAAATGGGAAATTCAATTTTGTTTTTGGTGGATTAAAATTGATCGGCTCTACCCTAGTCTTCAGAAAGGCATAAATTGACGCAATGTCCTGCTCGCTAGCTGCAGTAAACCTATAATAGGGGAAAGCTGGGTATAAATGATTGCCTTCTCTATCTATGCCTTTTTCGATAGCGCGTTTGAAAGCCTCATATGACCAAAAGCCGATTCCTGTTTGATTGTCTGGTGTAATATTGGTTGAGTAAATGGTTCCAAAATTTGTTTTGATGCCATATCCTCCAGCAAAGGGCTTGCCTTCTGGGCCTGTGTGACAACTCTCACAGTTGCCAATCTTTACAAGCTTTTCTCCTAAGTCTGGATCCGCATAGTCTGGGATATCGATTTCGTTAGCACCGAGTGGTTTTATCTCCATAGGCAAGGTTTGCCAGAAGAGCAGAACCGCAATCGGTATGATGAGCAGAAACTTACAGGTTAATATCAATTTAATTTTGTTCATTCTACCTAACATTTAATGCTTTATTGCAAGCACATTGCTATTTGAATGCTATTCTAAACTTACTATTGAAGTTTTTTTCAAGAAAAATAGGCGCGCTAACGATCTGTGTTTAAGGTGTTAGTACTCTGTTTATGCGCATTGGACGCAAGCCTAAAGCACGATGAGGTCTAATCTTGTTTTAGTGCCTTAGCCGAGTATTGATTACGACTTGTGCTTCTTTGGTGCTGTGAAACCGTTCGGCGTAAAGGACTTCTCGTCTAGAACTTGGGTAAACTAACCTAAGCTAGCCTATGGTTTTTGGAGCTCAACTAGACTTGTCTCGCAATGGCATGAAGCTTTTCAGCATTGCAAAATCAAGGTGCAAGTAACGGCGGTTGCGTGCCCCCGCAACCATCTTTATTTGCCCC
>Ga0255771_1001698_pt1 | contig 23208 bp, 16 predicted proteins | sample 011ome_19_FD_179969 | JGI IMG/M metagenome (GOLD analysis project Ga0255771, IMG submission 179969) | Coastal salt marsh microbial communities from the Groves Creek Marsh, Skidaway Island, Georgia - 011510BT metaG (version 2) | ecosystem: Environmental > Aquatic > Marine > Intertidal zone > Salt...
AGCTCCAAGTGGTTTCTCTCCATTTACTTTAATAGTATACGGTTCTAATCCAACTCAAAGGATTGCAGGATTTGCTGGAAACTTCCTAGATTCGGCAAATGTAATCAATCTAATTGACTCAGCTTATATCAATGCTAGAACATCTGGAATTGATTCAGCTGCTGTGACATCTATTATTGACTCGGCATATATTACAGCAAGAGCAGGCGCTGGTACTGATTCAGCAACAGTTATCAGTCTCATTCAATCAACTGCAGATAGTGCTTATGTTCAGGCAAGACAGCTGAATGAAACTGCCGCACCTTTAACACAAACTAATTATAACTTTACTGCTACGCTAAATCAAACAGTATTTGGTGGTATGGTTTTAGAATCTGGTAAGTTTCAAGTATATCTTAATGGTCTACTCTTACCACAAGCAGATTATACTAGCACCAGTTCTACTGTAACATTAACTGTTGGCGCTAATAATGGCGATGTTCTAGAAGTTATTAAATTTTCTGGTAATGATACTGGTGCTCAAGCAGTTCAGCAAAGACATTATATTTACACTGCAACATCTGGTCAAACAGTCTTTACAGGCGCAGATGATAATAGTGCTACACTCAGTTACACTCAAGGCAGAATCAATGTTTACCTCAATGGTCTATTGCTTCTCGACTCTGCTGATTATACTCAGAATGGTAATGGAGATACTGTAACATTTACAAGTGGTGTAACTGCAGGTCACGTTGTTGATATTCAAACACTGTCTGGTAATACTGGATCATTTGCTCCTCTTGAGCAGACACTCTATGAATTCACTGCTGATTCTGGTCAGACTATATTTACTGGTGCTGATAATAATGCAGCGACACTTGATTTCAGTAATGACAAAATTACCGTATATCTAAATGGTATCTTGCTTTCAAGCAATGACTATACTCCATCTAGTGGAAATACAATTACATTGGATGTTGGTGCAGATTCCGGTAACCTACTGACAATTGCTAAACTTTCTGGTAATAATATTGGTTTAGACTCTGCACAAGTAAATGCACTAATTGGTGCATCAGGACCTAGTGGAGTTGATTCGGCCGCTATAATTGCATTGGTAGATTCTGCCTATGTTCAGGCTAGACAAACTACTGGCGGATCAGGAACTGTTGATTCTGCCGGGGTAAATGCTCTTATCAATAATTATATTATTGATGCAGATACAGCACTATCAACAACTGCTGCTAACCAAGTTGTTGATACATTCTCTGCTTCAACATATAGAACAGCAAAATATATTGTTCAAATGTCACATAGCAGCGGCTATCATTCAAATGAAATACTTCTTGTGCATGATGGTTCTACTGTTTATATGACAACATATGCTGAAGTTATTACTGCTTCTTCGCTTGGAACAATTGATGCAGATATTAATAGCGGAAACGTAAGACTACTAGTAACACCCACAAACACAAATACGGATATTAACATAACTCGTATAAATGTAGATGTATAAATAGAAGTATATAACATCGACGGATAGGGAACTCGATGGCACAGCACCATGATTTTAAAGTCAAAAATGGCCTAGTCGTAGCTGACTCAGGCACTTTCGGAAATACAATTACCGGAACAAATGCTGTCTTTACTGGCAGTGTTACTGCATCTAATATTCTCGATTCTGCCGATGTTATAGGTATTATTGCATCCGAAGGACTTGATTCGAATCTAGTTATTTCTATTGTTGATTCGGCATATGTTAAATTACGAGATAGATTTCAAGATTCTGGACTTGTAACATCTACTGTTAATAAGGCCTATGTTGATGCATTAAACATCGATGCCGATACTCTTGACGGTCAGTCTGGTACATTCTATCTCGATTATAATAATTTTACTAATGTCCCATCTAGCAGCGGTCTTGATTCTGCTGGCGTTATTTCCCTTATCGATTCCGATTATATTGAATTAAGAAGACCTCCAGAAACAGTATTTAATATTGTAAATAATGGTACATCTGCTTATACATTTACTGGCGATGGATTTAGTTCCAGTGCAGATAATCCTACACTTTATCTTACAAGAGGAAAAAGATATAAATTTAGCGTAAATGCTAGTGGTCATCCATTACAGATTAGACTTTCATCTGGTGGAACAACATATAATAATGGTGTATCAAATAACGGCGTACAAACTGGGACTATGTATTTTACACCAGATATGAGCGCGCCTACAAGTCTGGTATACCAATGTACTGTACACAGTGGTATGGTAGGTAACATTGTTATCTTAGATGACACTGACGCTGGATTGGACTCTGCCAATGTTATATCACTTATTGATTCAGCTTATATTCAGGCAAGACAAACGACAGGCGGTGGGTTAGACTCTGCCAGCGTTATTTCTCTTATAGATTCTGATTACGTAACTCAAAGGGTAGATTTTTCTGCAGCGTCATATAGTGCACTTGAGTTAACTGCTGTCGCGACTGGATCAAATACTGCAACTTGGACATTTAATACAAATGATCAAGCAGAAAACTTTAGGTTGATTTTTAACGGTCTGGTATTTCCTTCAACTTCTACTGGATCAATACTTATTTTTGAAGATGCCGCTGGGTACACATATGCGCCAGCAGATAACTATAATATCACTGGCACAGACTATACGATTACAGCCACTCGAAACAACAACGCTGTTACACTAAGTTGGGGTAGAGGTAACTTTTTCAACGCCACCGGATATCCCGGTGGATTTAGTGCGGCATTCACCGCCGGCGGTGGTAAAGTAGATCTAATCAGAGTTTGGAGTGGATTACGAAATGTTAATACTCAAGGTGGACAGAACGATCAATATCTCTTAGGAGAGCAAATATCATCTGGTAATTATTTCGGATCAAATCCTCCAATATTCGGTGTAGAAAATGCAGCAACGGCGGTATACACATCAGTAAACAATGTTATTACTTCTACTGTTGATTCTGCATATGTCACTGGAAGAGTAGATTTCACTGGCAATATTGATTCAGCCTATGTGCAATTAAGACAAAGCTATAACTATAACTCACTAATTAATAGACCAGAAAAAGTAAGCACATGGTCAAACGATGCTGGTTATATAACTGATGCTAATCTCAGTGACTATAACGCTGTTACTTTTGTAGGAGAAAACCCAGAAAAAACCGAATACTGGGTAGTTCCAGCAGGTGTAACGTCTATTTCAGTAGTAGCCATCGGTGGCGGCGGTGGCGGCGGTGAAGCAGCAAGTGGAACAAATGGTATTGGTGGCGGCGGCGGACTTGCATATGACACGGCTCTTACAGTAACTCCAGGTGAAACTCTAAAGATTGTTGCCGGAAGCCGGGGCTCTGGCGGACTTGCGCCGTCTGATCCTCCTGGCTCAATTGGCACTGGTTCTGCTGGCGGTAACACATATCTTTATAGAGGTTCTAGCACAGTTCTGTTACAAGCTGATGGCGGTACTGGAGCGTCAGGGGGTACAAATGGTACTGGTGGAGACGGCGGTACCACAAAGGGATATGACGGTGGTGGTGATGGTGGTGTAAGAGGCGCAGGTCAATACAGTACTAATGGTACAGCATCAGGAGGCGCTAGCGTTTACGGATCTTCTGATACAAATTATAATTATGGTGAAGGTGGTCCAGGTCAAGGCCTCGGTCAATATGGTGCTTTAAGAATTATTTGGGGAGCAAATAGATCATATCCTAACACAAATATTACCCAGTCGTTTTTCACAATATACGATAGTGATTTAGGTAGCGGTGGTGGAACAGTTGATAGTGCAGACATCATCGCCATCGTTGATAGTGCATATGTTATAGAGAGACAACTAAAAAGTCACGCTATAGGTGGTAAGTACAGATTTGATACTTCAACAACTGCTGGTGATCCTGGATCTGGTGACATTAGGCTCAGCATTGATTGGACTACAGGTGTTGAAGGTAGCTCTTATAATGCTTATGTTAGTGAAACAGATAAAGATGGAGTAGGGATAGCACCTTTACTTGATCAATTAACTGTTTCTACTAATACTAATAAGGCTTTAGTAATTATTTACAAAGCAGATGCGCCTACAACAAACGCTAAATTTTATGTAACAGGACAAACTGATAATGGTTCTTATAGAACTTTAGATATCACTTATGTTGATAGAGATGCATGGGGTCAAATCTCAAATGGTGATGAAATCTTTATGTCCTTATCTATCATTGGTGATAAGGGAGATATTGGTAGTGGTATAGATTCAGCTGCTGTAACATCTATTATTGATTCTGATTATATTCAAGCAAGACAAACGACAGGTGGTGGCGGAATTGGAACTGTAGATTCTGCATATGTTCTTTCTGTTGTTGATTCTGCTACTCTTCCAATTACACAAAAATTCTATCACTTTACTGCAGATTCAGGTCAAACCACATTTAGTGGGTTTGATGATGATTCTGATACTCTAGTATATACTGCTGGAGCACTTGCAATATACCTTAATGGTATTCTTCTTGTAGATTCAGCTGATTATACAGCTAGCAATGGTACATCAATTACTTTAACTGATGCATCAGTTGCTGGAGACGTTCTTACCGTTCAAAGATTTGGCGGTAATTCAATTTATACTAATGCAATACCATTTAGTCAAACGTTCTATCATTTTACTGCAACAGGTGGACAAACTACATTTAGTGGATCTGATGATGATGCCGACACTCTACAATATTCTGCTGGTCATATCGCAGTTTATCTTAATGGTATTCTTCTTGTAGATTCTGCTGATTACACTGCATCTAATGGCACATCGATTGTTCTTACTGATCCTGCAGTTAATGGTGATGTTCTTTCAATTCTTAAATTCGGCGGTAATACTGTAGGTGTCGATTCTGCTGGTATAATTAACCTAATTGATTCAGCATATATTCAGGCAAGAACAGTAGCCGGTACAGACTCTGCAGCTATTATTCAATTAATCGATTCTGCTTATATACAAGCACGCCAGGTAGATGTTTATCGTGATTCTGGGTTTGTAACTGGTATCGTTAATTCTAGCTATATTCAAAGTTTACAAACAACATATGATTTTCTTGATTCTGCAGAAGCCATTGCACTTATTGATTCTGCATATATTAATGCAAGGATAGGTGCCGGCACAGTAGAAGCAATTGTAGATAGTGCTTACATTCAATTGCGTGATAGATTCCAGGATTCGGCTGGTATTCTTGCAATAGTAGATTCTGCTTATGTTCAGGCTAGACAAACAAATGTCTTTAATAATATCCATGTAAGCGGTCAAGATTCAATTGAAGCTAATTCAGCAAATGGTATATTAACATTTGAAGCCGGTCTTGGCATTACGATTACCACAGATGCAAATACGGATACAGTAACTATTGCCGGTCATGCCGAAGTTGATTCTGCATTTATTACAAATATTATTGACAGTGCTTATATCAATGGTAGAGTAAGTGCAACAGATTCAGCTTCTGTTATCTCTATAATTAATACGACTGTTGATTCAGATTATATTGGAACAAAGGTTGACTTTACTCGCGGTGAATTTGTAAATGAAAAATCACAATACACTGCGACGGCAGCACAAACAGTATTCAACCATAGTTCAATTGATCCTACTCATTTGGATGTATATCTCAATGGTATTCTTCAGGTTGCTGATGATGATTATACAGCATCAACATCTGCCGTAACATTTACTACTGGTGTTGATAGTGGTTATAGTGTTACTATTGTTGAAAAACGTGGCCGTATCCTTACTCAACGTGGATTAGTTGAAAACAAATATTACTTTACAACACCAACACCAATCACATCAATTACCGGTGCTGATGATAATGGTACTACACTTGATTATTCTGATGGGTTCTTGGATGTTTACCTAAATGGTGTTTTGCTTAAAGATTCAGATGATTATTCTACCAATGCCGGTACCACAGTCACTCTTGTATCTGCTACAGATTCAAATGATCTTGTTACTCTGATCAACCGTAAGGGTGTTGTTGTATCACCAAATATAAAGAATTATGAATTTACTGCTGACTCTGCTCAAACCTTATTTACTGGATCTGATACCAATGGTAATACTTTATCATATGTTCCTGGTGCAATACAAGTTTACCTAAATGGTATTTTATTACAGAATACAGACTTTACCGCAATTAACGGTTCAAGTATTACCCTTACTTCTCCTTCAATACTTAACGATGAATTGGCTATATCTGTATTTAGTAATCCTGGTCAGAATATGGATATGTATAAGTTTACTGCAGATTCAGGCCAAATAATCTTTAGTGGTAATGATCTTACCGGTGCATCGCTTGCGTATCAGCCTGGTAACATTCAGGTCTTTATGAATGGTTTATTACTAAATGATTCAGATGATTATACTGCAATTAATGGTATGTCGGTTGTCCTTACAACTGGTGCTGATCTCAATGATGAAATTAAAATTGCATCTTTTGTATCAAATGCAGATGTAATTAGAACAAATCGGATGCTATGGTCCGCGCCAAGTGGAACACCGGTTGCAGCATCTGCAGGTGATAGACTCTTTATTGATACATCAACTGCTAAGACTGTGACACTTCCACCATCTGCAACTATGGGTGATGAAATTAGAATTATTGATGTAACAGGAAATGCATCAACTAATAATATTACGGTATCACGAAATGGTCATAATATTCAAGGTGCAGCAAGTGATTTAACAATTAACATAGACAGAGCAGGTATTGGATTGGTTTATTACAATTCTGCTCAAGGTTGGGTACTAATAGAGAACTAATATGGCAACATTATCATCAATAAGAAGTGCAGCAATAGAAGATACGGGATTTAGTAGCGGATTAGATTCAGCTCAAGTAACTGCAATTGCTGGAGAAGTAGGACTTTCAGTATATTCTACACTGGATGATTTGCCTACAACTGGATTAACATCTGGCGATCAAGCATTTGTATCCTCCACGAATAGATTTTATATCTCAAACGGATCAGGTTGGTATAATGTTGCTTTAGTTAATGCAACACCAACATTGGTTGTGAGTCCGACAGGCACAGTTGCATTAGCAATTGATGGATCTACACCTACGGTAATTACTCTTACTGCTACAGATTCAGATAACGCGGATGCTAGCTTGACTTATAGTGTTGAATCAGATGGTTCATTTGCCGGACTTGGCACAATCAGTCAAGATTCTAGTGTGTTTACAATCACACCATTAAGCGAAGATAGTGCTACAACAGAAACATCTACCCTTACATTTAAAGCATCAGACGGAATTTCATTTGGATCTGGTACAACTACGTTTACATTGACATTTATAACAACTATAGAAAATTCCAATTATACTACACTTCTATTGAAAAATGAAGAAACAACAGATAACCAGGTTGATGCTTCAACCAATAATCATACTATTACAGAAAACGGTAATGTAACTTCAACAGCATTCGCACCATATAATCCTGGTGGATATAGTGTTGCCTTTGCTGGATCAGATGACTATATAGGATTTGATAATGGTTATATAGCAACCAATGGTACGTGGTGGAATTCTTCAGGTTTTACATTAGAATTGTGGTTCTACAAAACAGTCTCAACAGGTACTACTGGGACAGTATTTGACAATAGACAATCTCCTACTAATGGATTTTTACTTACTAATAAAAACACTGGATGGGATATGTATCTCAATGGTGGCTATTTGTTTCAAAGTGTAGGTACTGAAAAAGTAGGACAATGGGTACATCTGGCATTAGTTGCTAGTGGTACAACTGTTACTCTTTATGAAGACGGGACATCTATATACACTACTGGATCAGCACCGAATACATCGTCCTATGCTTATTTTGGTAGAAGTCAAAATACTGTAGGTGCAGTACAATACACCCCTCGTGGTACCAACGTCGACTGGCCAGGGTATATGTATGATATTCGAATTTCTTCTGGATCAAGGTACACAACAGCGTTTACACCGTCAGAAACACCTCATGAAAATGATAGTAATACAATATTATTAGCATGTTCATCACCTATGCTTAAAGATAAATCATCTAATAATCATGAAATTACTGTATTTGGTGATGGTATTAGTACTGCTAGATTTACCCCGCATGATCATGATCCTTACACAAAAGCAGATCACGGTGGTTCAGTATACTTTGATGGTACTAGTGATTATCTATCATTTACTATGACTTCGGATTTTAGTTTAACTGGTGATTTTACTCTTGAATGTTGGTTTAAACCTAATTCTATCACAGTAGATACACAACACCCTAATTTAATTATACTGGGAACCTATCAACTATATTTAAACTCTTCTACTAATTTTGTCGGTGTATCTCCTGACGGTTTATCCATTACTTTGCAAAGCAATGCTCAAACTATTAAACCTAATTTATGGTATCACGCTGCAGTAGTAAGGTCTGGTACATCAGAAGCTCTGTTTTTAAATGGTGTTAGGGTTGATACTAATACAGCATCTACGAATTATGGAGCATCTAGTGGTACTTCTTATATAGGAAGTTATAATGGAACTGGTGGTGATTATAACGGATACATAACAGATCTTAGATTAGTGAATGGTACTGCTGTTTATGATCCATCTCAAACTACAGTTACCATACCAACAGCTCCTTTAACTGCAATAACAAATACAAAATTACTTACATGTACAAATAAAAATGATATCTGGGATGCTGGTTCTGGTAATCGATTAACTAAAGCAGGTAATGTAACTGGTGGTGCTAATTCTGGTACACTTAAATTTGGTAAGACTGCAGTATATTTTGACGGTACTGGTGATTATTTAAATACAAATAGCAATGATTTACTAGCTTTGGGAACTGGAGATTTTACTGTAGAATGCTGGGTAAATAAGTCAGATACAAACCATAGAGGAATATTTCAAATTGGATCAGACGCGAGTGGTTTAGACACAAATTATACAGTGACATTAGGATTTGGCTGGGGGAATTCAACTGCATGGCAAATTTATGCAGGTGGCTCCGCCACTAATGGAAGTACTTTTTCGTTATCTACAGATACTTGGTATCATGCTGCTGTAGTTAGAAGCAGTGGTACTACAAAATTATATATTGACGGCACAGAAGAAATTTCTATATCAGACTCACAAAATTATGCAGGTACTTACATGGCTATTGGTGGTTACTATAGTACTACTTATTTACATAATGGTTATATTCAAGACCTAAGAGTCACAAAAGGTTTAGCCAGATACACCGCTAACTTTACACCACCAACTACAGAATTTGAGGCCTAGTTTAATTCAAAAAACATATAAATAGTCAAAAGAATTTTACATGTCGGAGACTATTTTATGGCACCACCTAATTCCAGAGATACGCTAATTGATTATTGTAAGCGTCGTCTTGGCGATCCAGTCTTGGAAATTAACGTTGATGAGGACCAAATTGAAGATCGTATTGATGAAGCAATTCAATATTGGCAAGAATATCATTCAGATGCTACTATAAAGACTTATCTTAAGCACGTAGTAACTTTTACTGATGTTACAAATGAATATATTCCTATTTCTTCAGATGTTCTTTATATATCTAAGCTTTTTCCAGTCGCAAGTACATTTTCTGGCTCACAAAATTTCTTTGATATTAAGTATCAAATGATGCTTAACGATATTGCTGATCTCCAAAATTTTGCTGGAGATTTGGCTTATTATGATCAAATGCAACAATATCTTTCAATGCTAGATATGAAATTAAATGGTACACCACAAACACACTGGTCTAGACATCAAGATAGACTGTATATTTTTGGCGATTTTGCTACAAAAGATATTATAGCAGGAGATTATTTGGTAGCAGAAGTTTATACTCTTATTGATCCCGATACTTATACATCGATCTATAACGATATGTGGCTTAAGGATTATTCTACGGCTCTCATTAAACAACAGTGGGGATCGAATCTTATGAAATTTGAAGGAGTAATGTTGCCGGGTGGAGTAACATTTAATGGCAGACAAATGTACGATGATGCTACTACAGAAATTGAATCACTTAGACAAAGAATTAGAGACGAGCACGAATTTCCAGCAGATTTTTTTGTAGGTTAACTTTATGGCTCGTAATTTATATTTCTCTGAAAAGGTTAGATCAGAAATGGATCTATACGAGAACCTCGTTATTGAGGCTCTTAAGATCTATGGACAGGATATCTATTACCTACCAAGAAGTTTAGTAAATGAAGATAAATTACTTGGAGACGACGTAGCATCTCTATTTCCTCATTCTCATAAAATTGAAATGTATATCGAGAATGTAGAAGGATTTGACGGTGAAGGTGATCTCTATACCCGTTTTGGCGTTGAAATTAGAGATGAAGTAACACTAGTGGTGTCTAAGCAAAGATTTGCTACACAAGTAAGAAGACCAGATAATGCAATTGAAGTTGAGAGGCCGGCCGAAGGTGACCTCATTTATATTCCTCTAACAAATAAAATGTTTCAAATTCAGCATGTTGAACATGAACAGCCATTTTATCAAATAGAAAATTTACCTGTCTATAAAATGCGTTGTACTCTGTTTGAATATAGTGGTGAAGATTTCGATACGGGAGTTCAAGGTATCGATGACATCGAAAGAAAATATGCATACCAGTATAAAGTGACTCTAAAAGCTCCTAGGAATGCAACTGGAACAGCGAGTATTACGTAATGGGTGTAGTAACTAGTTTAACAATTACAGATTCCGGAAATTACTATCAGTATAATCCGTCTGTGCATTTGTCATTTCCTAATATCGATAGTGATTATGCCGGAATTGATAGCCAAGATTTTAAATTTGGTTATAGCTCCTTAGTACATGATTCTTCTAATACTAGTACTATTGCTACTCTTACAGATAGCTATGGTGGTATAAATCAACAAATTGCTGAGATAGCATTTTGGATTAAACCGACATTCATTGAAGCTTCTACAATTCTGTGGTCAGATGATTTTAGAATTGTTATGGATAGTTACGGTTATGCGGGTATGGTATTCAATGTTGATTCAACTATCTATCAAGATGCACATGCAGTTGGAGTAACCCAAACTGTTTTTAATACGAGTCTTCCGCTTGATTCGGGTGCATGGAATTTTATTCATTTTGAATTATTAAAAAATACATTTAGAGCAAATGTTAATACACAAATAGGTCCAAGCACTAATGTAAATATTGAATTAAACCCACCTTATGATAGTGGTGACATTTTTAGAGTTGGTAAAGACTTAGCTAATATTTCTCCTATTGCTACTAAACCAGGAATTCAAATCCCAAGTAAAAGTTTTACTGGACAATTTGACCACTTTACATTTACAAAAAAATCTGCTCAACCTATCTTTGATAATATTTGGTCAACTCGAGTTCCTGTTGATAGCGATGATTACTATTATAACCAAGTTCCGGAAATTAAAGTTGGATTTGATTATAAAAGAGCCACTGCTCGAGCAACTATTGATAGCTCAATTGGAGAAGTAAATGGTTTATTTGTAATCGACGGAGGATTTGGTTATGATTCTGCACCTATTGTTACAATATCAAGCGGAAGATCTTTAAACTTTGATAGCTCATACGAAATTGGAGATAGTGTAACCCAGACTCTGTCTTCAGGTGTTATTATGAGAGGTGAGGTTCAGAGATATCAACTTGATTCTTCCAATGATTTAAATCGTTATCTATATCTTGCTCATGTGGGATCAGACGACGGTAAATTTACTACATTTACTGCAAGCAATCCTACAGTATTAAGTAGTCGACTTAGTAAAACAAATCCTTCCTATTCAATAGGTCTAGAAGTCATATCTGCTACTGAAATAAATACATTATCTGAAGGCGAACAGAATGAATTATTTACTGAACAATTTGTAGATGATTTCCTTGACTTTAGTGAAGATAACCCATTTGGTGATCCGGAGAATCAATAATGTTTGGTACCTATTTCTATCATGAAAAGATTCGCAAGTCGGTTGCTATATTTGGGCGGCTTTTCAATAACATATATGTAGTTCGTAAAGATGCTGCAGGCGGTGTTCTTAATCAATTAAAAGTTCCTTTGGCATACGCACCGAAACAGAAGTATTTAGAGCGACTAAGAGAAAATAGTGATTTAAATAACGACACAAAAATTGCAGTCAAACTGCCACGCATGTCATTTGAAATTACTCAAATTAGTTATGATCTTACTCGACAATTGACAAAGGTAAGTAATTTTAAAACTTTAGGGTCAACACCTCAGACTAGACAGAAGTTTTATTCGCCGGTACCGTATAATATTAATTTTCAGTTAAATATATACGCCAAAAGTCAGGATGATGCGTTACAAATTGTAGAACAAATTTTACCTACATTTAATCCACAGTATACCTTGACTATTAAACCATTTGCTGAAAAATATCCTGACTTTAAAGAAGATATTCCTGTTATTATTACAGGCGTATCCTTTACCGATGATTATGATGCACCTATGGAACAACGTAGAACAATCATATATACATTAGAATTCGAAATGAAATTAAGTTTCTTTGGTCCTATTGGTGAAGGTGAAGTTATTAGAAAATCTATTGCTGATGTGTATCTTATTAACCAAGATTCAGATAAATTATTAGAAACTATTACAATTAATCCTGATCCATTAAATGTAATTGGATTACCAGACAGTGATTACGGATTTGATACAGAAATCGACTTAGCATTTGATAGTGCTTAAAATTAATTAGGAGAATAAAATGGCACTCACACTTAGATCCACAAAAGGCTCAATGCTTACGCATACTGAAATGGATAATAATTTTACGTACCTTCAAGGATTGATTGGTGGTGTTTCAAATTTTGATTCCGGAAATGCATCACAATTGATTGATGCTGCATATATACAATCCAGACAAAGTTATGCATATGCTAGTTTAACCGGAGCGCCGAGCTTATCTACAGTTGCGACATCCGGATCATACACAGATCTAATTAACAGACCTGCTCTTGCTGCAGTATCTACCTCAGGATCATATAATGATCTAAGCAATACACCTACTCTCTTTAGTGGTGCATATGCAGACCTTACAGGTAAACCAGTCCTAGCAACTGTAGCAACTTCTGGATCATATAATGACTTATCTAATCAGCCTACACTTTTCAGTGGAGCATATGCAGACTTAACCGGCAAACCTACACTTGCAACTGTTGCTACTTCGGGATCGTATGATGATTTGACAGATACACCATCACTTTCTACCGTTGCAACAACAGGATTATATAGCAGTTTGGTCAATGCCCCAACTTTAGCAACTGTAGCTACTTCAGGCGCATATGCAGACTTAACCGGCACACCTACCTTATCGACTGTAGCAACCTCTGGAAACTATGTTGATCTTTCAAATAAACCTGATCTTGGTAGAACTCAGCTTACTGTATATACAGTTGACACACTTCCTTCTGGTGGTTCAGAAGGTGAACTTATCTATGTACAAGATGGTGATGCAGGATCTCCTTGTCTAGCAGTGTTAGATGGAAATGGAGATTATTTGGTTGTTTCAACTCTTGGATCTGCTGTTAGTACCGGTGGTGGTGGAGGTGGATTCTAAAATCCATTAGAAAAATATGAGTGATATTGAAAATAAAAACGTACAAACAGACTATGATTACTCACGCCAAACTTACTATGATCTCATAGAAAAAGGTAGAGAAAGTTTGGAAATGATGATTGAAGTTGCTCGAGAAAGTGAGCATCCAAGAGCATATGAAGTTCTTTCTGGAATGATTAAAAATATATCTGATGTGAATGACAAGTTAATGGATCTGAATAAAAAACAAAAAGATATTAATAAGAATGAAGAGCCAAAAGAAATTGGCAATCAGACTACAAATAATCTTTATCTAACAACAGCAGATCTACAAAAAATGATGAATAGTGAAGATGAAAAATTAATTGATGTCACTCCAACAGAATGATTCATATTTAGGAAACCCAAATGTAAAGAGAGACGGTGTTCTCCAGGTTTGGTCTCCCGAATTATTACAAGAATATAAGAGGTGTATGACTAACCCCATATACTTTGCCGAAAATTATGTCAAGGTAATTTCACTTGATAGAGGTTTAGTACCGTTTAAACTATATCCCTATCAAAAAAAGATGTTTGGACATTTCAATGACCATCGTTTCTCAATCGTTCTTGCTTGCCGCCAGTCTGGAAAATCAATCTCGGCGTGCGCGTACCTCCTCTGGTATGCGCTCTTCCATCCGGAAAAAACAATTGCGGTTCTTGCGAACAAGGGGGCAACTGCTCGGGAAATGCTATCTCGTATCACGCTCATGCTGGAAAATGTTCCTTTCTTTTTACAGCCAGGTTCGAAGGCACTTAATAAGGGTTCATTAGAGTTTAGTAACAATTCACGTATTATCGCTGCTGCTACTAGTGGCAGCTCTATTCGGGGCATGTCTGTCAACCTACTTTACCTAGATGAGTTTGCATTTGTAGAAAGAGCAAATGAATTTTATACCTCAACATATCCAGTTGTTTCAGCCGGTAAAAACACAAAGGTTATTATTACATCTACCGCTAACGGCATCGGCAACCAATTTCATAAAATTTGGGAAGGTGCAGTACAAAAAATTAATGAATTTATTTCATTTAGAGTCGATTGGTGGGATGTACCAGGAAGAGATGAGGAATGGAAAAAAGAAACTATATCAAACACAAGTCAGCTGCAGTTTGATCAAGAATTTGGCAACACCTTTTTTGGTACAGGTGATACACTTATTAATGCAGAAACTTTATTAGGATTTAGATCTGAACCATATATCAGAACGCTCGAAGGTGGTGATCTTCGAATATATAGTGAACCAGTAAAAGGTCATAATTATATTATGACCGTAGATGTAAGTAAGGGAAGAGGACAGGACTATTCTACTTTTAACTTAATCGATATTAGCATTCGCCCATTTGCACAGGTGGCTGTTTATCGGAACAACACTATCTCTCCAATACTCTTCCCTAATATTATATATAAGTATGCGAAAGTCTACAATGAAGCTTATGTAGTAATTGAATCAAATGACCAAGGAACTGTGGTTTGTAATGGTTTATATCACGATTTAGAATATGAAAATGTACATGTAGAATCTGCCATTAAAGCCAATGCTATCGGTATCGAAATTACTAGAAAAACAAAAAGACTTGGCTGTTCAGCAATTAAAGATATTATTGAAACCGGCAAATTAAAAATTGTCGATGATAATACTATTATGGAAATTTCTACCTTTGAAGCAAAGGGACAATCATACGAAGCATCTGACGGAAATCATGATGACTTAATGATGAATTTAGTTATGTTTGGATATTTTGCTTCAACACAATATTTTGGAGATATGACAGATATTAATCTAAAACAAATGCTGTTTGATCAACAAATGAAACAAATTGAAGATGATATGATTCCATTCGGTTTTATTGATGATGGTAATGATTATATTGAAGTATTAGAAAAAGGTGAGGATAATTGGCAAATTAAAGAATATGACCCGATGAGATCAACTACAGATGGAGTATTCGATAAAGTTGAAGATTGGTAATATTATAAATAATGATAAGTTGACTAATCGTATTATGGAACCATATAATTTTTAATAGGGAAGATAAAAAATGGCACTTTCAACACCGTCTGCATCCCCAGCGGTAGTCGTCAAAGAAATAGATCTGACTGGTGGCGTTCCAAACGTACAGTCAACTACAGGCGCAATCGTAGGGAACTTTCGTTGGGGTCCAGTAGAGCAAAGAGTATTAGTAGACACAGAGGCTTCTCTTGTCAATACTTTTGCAACTCCGGATACCACAACGACAATCGATTTTCATTCGGCATCTTATTTCCTTCGGTACTCTGGATCACTTCAAGTAGTACGGTCGGCTGATAGCGATGCCCGAAACGCTGTTTCAATTATTGGCCAGACTGCTGCAGATTCTGCTGGAAGTCTTGGTGGAATTACTGTAAATAACGAAACAGACTTTAACTCACAAATTTCAAGTCTTAACGCAGCAAGTCAAACATTTATTGCTAAATATCCTGGAGCACTAGGAAACGGAATTAAAGTTTCTGTCTGTCCTCCAAGCTCAGCAGCGTTTACTGCATGGGATTATGCACCATCATTTGATTTTGCTCCGTCCACATCAGACTTTGCTACCGCTATCGGTGCAACAAATGACGAAGTTCATATTGCTATTATCGATAGTGATGGTGAATTTTCTGGAACAAGAGGTACAGTACTAGAAACATATCCTTTTGTATCAGTAGCCAGTAATGCAAAGAATAATGACGGCACTACAAACTATGCAGTAGATGTCATTAATGCGCGTTCAGATTACATTAAAATGATTGATTTTGATGCTGTATATTCAGCAGCTAATGCCGGTACAGCTGCAGCAAATAGTACTGCCTATAACAGCGGTATTGTAACTGCAACTGATTATGCCTTTGCAAACGGAGTTAACTCCGGAACCTTTGGCACAGCAGAATATCTTAAAGGATATGATTTGTTTGAAGATAAGGATCAAGTAGAAATCGACTTCTTGATTTCTCCTTCAATGGCAAGTCAAGAAGCACAAGCAACAATCGTAAATGACTTAACTGCTACAGCACAATCACTTCGTAAGGATTGTGTGGTTACTGCAAGTCCAAATAGAAATGCTGTTGTAAATATTACAAATGCAAATACTATTGTAACTAATACAGTTACAACGGTAAATACGTTTACTAACTCATCATATTTGGTAGTTGATAACAACTTCCTTAAAATTTATGATAAGTATAACGATCAGTATATCCAAATTCCAGCTGCTTCTTCTACTGCAGGTATTATGGCAGCAACTGACCTTAATCGGGCTCCATGGTTCTCACCAGCAGGTTCACGTCGCGGTCAGTATCTTGGAATTACTGCAATTGCATATTCGCCGACTAAAATTCAAAGAGATACACTCTATAAAGCAGGAATTAACCCAGTTGCAAATATTCCTGGTCAAGGTGTTCTACTATTCGGCGATAAAACAAAGCTAAATAGACCTTCAGCTTTTGATAGAATTAACGTTCGTAGACTGTTCCTTATTCTAGAAAGAGCAATTGGTAAAGCAGCTGAGCAAGTAATGTTCGAGTTTAACGATGAGTTTACTCGTGCAGAATTTGTAAATATTGTTGAGCCAGTTCTCAGAGAAGTAAAAGGTCGCCGTGGTATTACAGACTTCCGTGTTATTGCAGACGCAACTAATAACACAGCGGAAGTTGTCGACCGCAACGAGTTCATTGCAAACATCTTCATCAAGCCAGCCCGTTCAATCAACTACGTAACACTTAACTTCGTAGCTGTAAGATCTGGTGTTGACTTCGAAGAAGTTGTTGGCACAGTTTAAGGAGGTAATGTAAAATGGCTGTTCTCGGTGTAGATGACTTTAAGTCAAAACTGAGAGGTGGCGGTGCTCGTCCTAACCTCTTTAAAGTAACAATTAACTATCCTGGCTTTGCAGATGGAGATGCAGAACTTACTTCGTTCTTGTGTGAAACTGCTTCATTGCCTGGATCAACATTCGGTATTATTCCTGTACCATTTAGAGGACGTGTTCTCAAAATTGCAGGTGATAGAACATTTGCCGAATGGTCCACAACTATTATCAACGATACTGATTTTGCTATCCGCGATGCAATTGAGCGTTGGATGAATGGCATTAATGCTCATTCTGCTAACACTGGTCTATCTGCTCCAATTTCATATGAAGCAGATCTTCTAGTACAACAATTGGATCGTAATGGAGATGTTTTGAAGACATACACCTTCCGTGGTGCATATCCTCAAGATCTATCAGAAATTGCAGTATCATATTCTGATACTGATAATATTGAAAGATTCACATGTGTCTGGGCTTATCAGTACTTTGAGACTAATACTACTAGCTAAATATATAATAGGAGCCAGTCTTTTGGCTGGCTCCTTTCTCTAGCTTAGGAATTTAAAATGGCAGATGATAAAGGTTTAACCCTATTTGGTTTTGAAATTAAGAAAGCCAAAAGGAAGGAAGAAGAAAAAGCTCCTTCTATTGTTCCGCCACGTGATGATGAAGGTGGTAGTTATGCCACTGCATCTGGCTCACATTATGGCCAGTATCTTAATCTTGGTGATGACGATTCGAAAGACAACTATCAACTCATAATGAAATATCGTGGTAATGCAATGCATCCAGAAGTTGATGCAGCAATCGAAGATATTGTAAATGAGGCAATTACTGGATCACAGCTAGAACAGACTCTTGATATTAATCTAGAAGATGTTCAGGCTCCAGATAGAATCAAAAAAGTAATTAAAGAAGAATTTGATGAAATCTATGGCATGCTCAATTTTAAAGAGTTGGGTCATGATATCTTTAGACGTTGGTATGTCGATGGTCGTATGTATCACCATCTTGTACTTAATGAAGCAAATCCAAAAGAAGGTATTGTTGAAATTAGACCTATTGATGCTGCAAAAATGCGCAAGGTCAAAAAGGTAAAGAAGAAAAAAGATTCAGCAACAAATGCTGAAATCATTGAAAGTACAGAAGAGTTTTTTGTATTTCAAGAAAAACCGGGTCAATCCACTAACGGCGTCAAGATGACAACTGACTCAGTAAGTTATGTTACATCTGGACTACTTTCAGAAGACCGTAAAAAGATTATTTCATTCTTACATAAAGCACTCAAGCCAATTAATCAGTTGCGTATGATGGAAGATGCATTGGTTATCTATAGATTGGCACGTGCGCCAGAACGTCGAATGTTCTATATTGATGTAGGCAACTTGCCTCGCGGTAAAGCCGAACAATATATGAAAGACATTATGGCCAAGTATCGTAATAAACTTGTCTATGATGCTAAGACCGGTGAAATTAGAGACGATCGCAAGCATATGTCTATGCTTGAAGATTTTTGGTTGCCTCGGCGCGAAGGTGGTAGAGGCACAGAAATTCAAACTCTGCCTGGTGGTGAAAATCTAGGACAAATTGAAGATGTTATCTTTTTCCAAAAGAAAGTATATCGCTCTTTAAATGTTCCTATTGCACGTTTAGAACAAGAAAATCAATTTAGTCTTGGTAGATCTACTGAGGTCAATAGAGATGAACTAAAATTCCAAAAGTTTATCGATAGACTTCGTATGAGATTTGCACATCTTTTCTATGGAATTTTGAAAAAGCAGCTGATATTAAAAGGCATTTGTACAGAAGAGGATTGGGAAGATTGGAAGAATGATATTACTGTTGACTTTGTAAAAGACAATCATTTTACAGAGTTGCGTGATATTGAAATTCTTCGTGAAAGAATCCAAACTTTGGATCAAGTACAAAACTATGTCGGTGAATACTATTCAAAAGAATGGGTACAAAAGAATGTTCTCATGCTTTCTGACGAAGATATTGAAAAAATGAAAAAAGAAATAGATGGTGAAGAAGCTGAAGCACCTAATGAAGAAGAACCGCCAGTTCCGGAAGAAACTCCACAAGAACCGGCAGGCAGTCAAAAACATAGTATTGATATTAATGTAAAAGGAAATAACTAATGAGTGAAGAAGTTGAAGTAATGGATCAGGAACTGCCATCTCCGGAGATTCAGAATATGGTCCAACATGCAATGGACCAAGAATACACCAAGGCTAATGACATTTTTAAAGATGTCATGACAATTAAATTAAATGATTTGCTTGACCAGGAAGAAGTGAGAATAGCAGATCAAATGTTTAATGGAGTCGAAGATGAAGATTTTGAAGATGACGACGAACAACTCGAACTTGACCTTGAAGCAGAGAGCGAGTCTGAATCGGAAGAATCGGATGATGAAGAAGAATACGAAGAGTCGGATAATGAAGAAGAGTTAGAAAATTAAATTTTCTTTTAAGTATAAAATAATAAAATTATAAATAATAGTACGATTATGAAACAGTTTTCTCAATTGCGTGAACTCACAGGAAGAAAACCAGAAGGCCAATTAATGGTCAATAAAAAACTGGGTAGGATTCAAGTGATGGTCTATAAAGAAAGAAACGGTTATGTTGCCTATATAGATGGTGACAGACTGGATTCTTATAGAACAAAAAATGAAGCTGAAAAAGCTGCAAATGAATTTGTAAAGGTATTAAAAAAATGAAGCTGATTGCTGAATATACTGAAGACCAGTTGGAAGTTGTCACTGAGGCAACTAAAGACGGCGGCAAGAAGTATGCCATTGAAGGTGTATTCATGTCAGCCGAACAAAAGAATCGTAACGGTAGAATATATCCTCGTCCTGTAATGGAAGCCGCTGTAGGCAAATATGTCAATGAGCAGGTTTCAAAGGGAAGAGCAGTAGGTGAATTAAATCATCCTGAAGGTCCTACCGTTAATCTCGACAAAGTTTCCCACAAAATCGAATCACTGACCTGGTCAGGTAATGATGTTGTGGGCAAAGCGACTATTTTGGAAACTCCTATGGGACAAATTGTAAAAGGTTTGCTTGACGGAGGTGTCAAACTAGGCGTATCAACTCGTGGTATGGGAAGCCTCGAATCTCGTGGTGGCGTAATGATGGTAAAAGGAGATTTTCTCCTTAATGCTGTCGATATCGTTCAAGATCCATCTGCACCTAGCGCATTTGTTAATGGAGTTATGGAAGGTGTTGAATGGGTATGGAACAACGGCATTATCGAGCCACAGGCAATTGAAAAGATAGAGACTGAAATTAAGAAAGCTCCGCGTGCTGACCTCTATGAGACTCAAGTTCGTGAGTTTAAGAATTTCCTCTCGTTGCTCAAAACTAAATAAAAGGAGTCAATTATGACTGAAGATCAAATCATTGAAGATCAGGAAGTTGAACTCCATGACGATGACAACGAAGTCGTGGAAGGAACTCACGATCCTAAAAATGCTGAAGCACAATCAGTAGCTGCTACCGATAAAGCCGGTGAAGCTACTAAGAAAGCTCCAGCACGTAAAGGTGACAACACAAAGCAAGATCCAATGCCAAAAACTAAAGCTGGTATGATGAGTGCTGCTGTTGGTGCAATGCAAGGCATGTCAAAGGAAAAACTTTCTGGTGTTCTGGCTACTCTTACAGCCGGTACTCATGCAGATGCTTTTGACGGCGAAGAAATTGCAGAAACCGCAATTGATCTCGATTATAAAGCAGATTTTTCAGAAGACCTAAACGCATTGGTCGCTGAAGAAGCTACTTTGTCTGAAGAGTTCAAGGAGAAAGCCGAAGTAATTTTTGAAGCAGCTATTAAATCTAAGCTTGCTGAAGAAATTGATCGTCTTGAAGAAAAATACAACGAAGAATTGGCCGAAGAAGTTGCTACTACTAAAGCTGATCTCGTTGAAAAAGTCGATAGCTATCTTAACTACGTAGTTGAGAATTGGATGGAAGAAAATAAACTTGCTGTCCAGTCTGGCCTAAGAACTGAAATTGCCGAGAAGTTTATGAACAGCTTGAAAGATCTGTTTGTAGAGTCATACATCGAAGTTCCAGAGTCAAAGGTTGACCTAGTTGACGAACTAGCAGAAAATGTTGAAGAGCTAGAAAATGCTCTTAATGAAACAACTGCTAAACACATCTCAATGGCAGAAGAGCTTGAGCAGTATAAGCGTGATGCGGTTATCCGTGAGCACTCAGCTGGTCTAGCAGAAACTCAAATTGAGAAACTCAAAGATTTGGTAGAAGATTTTGATTTTGATACAGAAGAAGCTTTCTCTGCGAAAGTAGCGACTGTTAAAGAATCTTATTTTACCAAAAAAGTAACTGAGTCCGCTGCCATCGAAGAAGATGAAAGTGGTGATGACATCGTAGAAACTTCTCCGATGATGGCTCAGTATCTCTCAGCAATCCAAAAAACAAACAAATAATTGGAGTCCAAAATGCAAGTATCTTACGATAGATTGATCGAAAAATGGGCACCGGTACTGAACGAAGAGTCAGCGGGCGCAATTAAAGATCACCACAGAAAAGCAGTTACAGCTGCTATTCTTGAAAACCAGGAAAGAGCTTTTCGCGAAGAAGCCGGCCAGTCCGCGCAACTAAACGAAGCTGCACCTACAAACAACACTGCTAATGCAGCTAACTGGAACCCAGTATTGATTGCTCTCGTACGTCGTGCAATGCCTAACTTGATGGCATATGACATGTGCGGTGTTCAGCCAATGTCTGGTCCAACAGGTTTGATCTTCGCAATGAAGTCAACCTATCAAACAACTAAAGCTGGCGTTGCTGCCGGTGATGAGGCTCTGTTCAACGAAGCTGCTGTCGGTTTCTCAGGCGATTCTGCTGTAACCGGTAACGGCGCTACTGGCCCATCAGGTCTTTCAGGTCTAACAAATGCAAACTCACCAAACACTATCGACTCAGATCGTGTTGGTCCATATGCAGGTGATCCATACACAACACCAGAAGCTGAAGCTCTTGGTTCTAATGGTTCAGAAGCATTTGCTGAAATGGGCTTTACCATTGAGAAAGCAACAGTCACTGCCAAGTCACGTGCACTGAAAGCTGAATACTCATTGGAACTGGCTCAGGATCTTAAAGCCATTCATGGTTTGGATGCTGAAACAGAACTGGCTAACATTCTCTCAACAGAGATCATGGCTGAAATCAACCGTGAAGTTATCCGTACTGTTAACGCACAAGCTAAGACCGGCGCTTTGACTTCTAACACTGCTGTCAATGGTATTTTCGATCTGTCATCAGATGCAGACGGCCGTTGGTCAGTTGAGAAGTTTAAAGGTTTGATCGTACAGATTGAGCGTGAAGCTAACCAAATTGCTAAAGACACCCGTCGTGGCAAAGGTAACTTCATCATCTGTTCATCAGACGTAGCATCTGTTCTTTCTGCTTCAGGTATGCTTGACTATGCTCCAGCAATGTCAACATCCCTCGCAGTAGATGATACAGGCAACACCTTCGCTGGTATCCTGAATGGTCGTACCCGCGTCTATATTGACCCATATGCAACTGCTGACTATGTCACTGTTGGTTATAAGGGTACAAACCCATACGACGCAGGTCTCTTCTATTGCCCATACGTTCCATTGACAATGGTACGTGCGGTTGGTGAGGACACCTTCCAGCCTAAGATCGGCTTTAAGACACGTTACGGCATGGTTTCAAACCCATATGTCGACACAACTAACATGTCTGGTCGTGATGGTCTGGCTGC
>Ga0255771_1001705_pt1 | contig 23155 bp, 13 predicted proteins | sample 011ome_19_FD_179969 | JGI IMG/M metagenome (GOLD analysis project Ga0255771, IMG submission 179969) | Coastal salt marsh microbial communities from the Groves Creek Marsh, Skidaway Island, Georgia - 011510BT metaG (version 2) | ecosystem: Environmental > Aquatic > Marine > Intertidal zone > Salt...
TCGATGTGCGCGCGAGATGGGCACAGGCACAGCGCCGACCCTTCACTATGCGATGGGATACCAGCGCCGACGATGTTTTCAATCCACGTCCCTCGCCACGTGAACGCCTGGCGAGCACTTTGCATGCTCTTCTCTACGGCTCTCAACATGTTTGCGTACGGGATAAGCAATCCGCGTTTATCGACGATACCCTTCGGCGCCGGACCACCAACGCGAACACGGGCGAATTCTAAATTTATCCGCTCCATGGTTTGCGTTCCGGTGTAGAACACGCTCGCCTTATCACTCATGCTGTCGTAATCCCAAACGATGGCGTCGTAAAACGTTGACTCAGCGTCGTCATCGGCATCCCAGAACACGCTCACGCACTTATTCTTCCATTCCCGTCCTTTAGGCTTCTTAACTGGGGGCGTGAAATCGTCTGTGAAACGAATTTGCCGAATATCTACGCCATGCGGCGGGGAGATTGGGCGCAACCTCTTCGGCTGCAAAATCCACGAGCGAACATCCAAACGAACTTTATTAATGTCCTCGTCTGAAGGCTTGGGCGGTATCATGCCTCGATCGGCAGTTTCGATCTTTTTCTTTTCTTCGTTTTCCTTGATGACTAATCGAGAAGAGCGCTTACGTTCAAGACTCATCAAGTAGGCTCGCTTTTCTTCCGCCTCTTGCAACGCCTTGCGTTTCGCTTCTAATCGCTGCGCCTCCGCCTCTTGCTCTTGAATTTTTTCTCTGAACGACGGTAAGTGTTTCTTATCCAAGTACTCAAAAAGTGCTTGCTCGTTCTTGTTGCCGGCTTTACGCAATGCCGAGGCAAACTTGCTCACTTCCTCAAACGTCACGCAGGGAGTGCACCATTCCGGCGGTGTCTCTGGCCCATCAAAGTCATCGATGGCGACTTTCGCGGCGCGAAACAATCGATACGAACCGGGGCAGACATAATAGGCACGTGAGAGAAAGTCATAGCCAATCGGCGTACCGTGCAGTTCGCTCCGACAGGTAGAAGGTACGAAGACTTTGCGTCGTCGCGCCCTCTCGTATTCAATCGCGTGCGTCGCGGCCGCTTCATTCCCTAATCGACTAGTCTCGCACTTGCGCTCGCACAACGTAAACAACACATCCATGCGCGTCAGTGGATCAACATCGAAAAAAGTCTTCCCAACTGCGGTATCGATCGGCGGTCCATCGGGGAACTCATCCGGGTACATGTGTTCGAGCTCGCGGCTCGTTCGATCGAGTCGATCCTCCCAGTCGTCGTCCACGATAAACGTAGACGACGACGACGCCACCGCGCCCTCTTCACTCTCGCTCTCCAACAGCCTCAACAGTAACTCTATCAACCAATCGTTTTCACTCGTAGACGGGTCGCATAACGCGCGCTCGAATTCAGCGCACGTTCGCTCGGGTAGCCCGTGGCACGCGCGAAACGTCACGCAAAACGTCACCAACGAATAAAACCTCCAGTCCCCGCGCATCTCGCGCACCGCCTCGCGAAAGTCGCGCGACATGTTACGCGTCAGCGCCACCGAACTTCCATTCTCATCTACGTTCTTCATAGCGATCACGCACGATTTACGGCCGTCAACTTTTGGCTTGACCGAAGGCGCGGCCGCGGACGCCTTGCCCACCTTCTTCGTCGCCTTTTTGCTCGGTTTCGTGCCATCTTTGCGCGACGTGGCGTCACTGCGCGGGGCGGAGATGCGCATCGGCGCCTTCTTGCTCGTCGTCTTCACCGACGCCGCGCTCGTCGTCGACGTCGATGACGGTTTGGTTTTGGCTGCCATCTTGCAAACGAATCAAAGATCCACAATCAGCCGACGCGCGCGCCGGCTCCCGCGTCGGCGCGCGCGCAAAACAGTCAAAATCACGAGCGACTCGTCGCGCTCGCGCGCTGTGCGTCGCCGCTTCGCCGCCGACGCCGTCGCTGCGCCGCGCTGTGTCGCCACTCTGCGCCGCAACAGCTTCATGTTTACGATCGCCCGCTCGATTGGCGCCGCCGCCGCACCGACGTCGTCATCCAGCATCGTCGCGTCGTCGCGCCGATGCCGTTCGACGTCCTCCTCGTCGTCGTCCTCGTCGTCGTCGCGCATCGGCGTCGTCGTCGCCAAGGCGAAGACCGATGTGGATAGCGCCGCTGCTCCCGCGTCTGCTGCGTCGTCGTTCGCGCGCGTGGACGCGCGCAAGTGCGCGTTCGGTGCGCTCGCGCTCGGTGCGATCACGATGGCATCCATCGGTGTCGACGATGGTGGCGTGTTCGACGTTGGTGGCGCGGCGTTTGCGGCGGACGCCGCCTCGGGGCTCGCGGATAACGTCGTCGTCGGCGGCGACGGGAACGAGTTGTGGACGCTCGCGGGCGGCGAGGTGCCGTTCTGGGCGAACATGGTCAAGTACGCGCGATTTTCCATTTCCATCATGGTTGGATTCGCGTACATGTTTGGTAGACCAGTGGTGGCGTTGATGAAGAAGCCAGGGACGGCGGCGCTCGTTATCGGCGTCGGCGCCGGGGGCTACTTTTTTTTCAAGTTTACGATTGAAACCATGCTTGGGTTGAGTGATCCGGCGACCATGGGATAGTAGATTCGTGTGCTTTAAGAACGTGTTTCGTCGTCGCGCACGTGCGCGAGAGCGTGTAATGTCTAGTATTTAATTTTCTTTTCCTACCGAAGGGCTAGGCACAGTATCTCTATCGCTAGTGTTCTAGTCTTTTAATCTTTGATGATGTTGGCTACGCGAGCTGTGTTTTCCACGAATTGTTCGTCTTGCTCGGCGACAATATGTGTTGGCATCGACGGAACGTGGCGCCACGTGCGAAAGGCGCGCACGGCGAGCGAGTGTTCGGCGAATTCCATCGCCGCGTATCGCCGTCGCATACGAAAGACAAACTCTCGCCACTCGGCAAAAAAGAATTGTGGCGCGTACTTGTCGCAGAAACTAATTGCTTGCGAATCGACATAGTACAACGCGATGTCTTCAAGTCTACGCGCGCGCTTCACGCGCGTAAACCATACTGAAAAGGCTCGAAATAACAATCGCGCCCGAGACGCCTTGGCTCTGCGTAAATGAATGACCCACGCGTAGAACGTATTCGTGCTCAGTGTCGAACGGCGAAATGCTCGCGCGCGGCGCATCGCCCGCGCCTCCGCGCGGCGCTCGCGCACATTGATGCGCCATAGAGCGAAAATAACGTGCATCACGCGCGCCTCGTCGTATTGCGCCGCGAGAATGTTTTGCTGAGCGTCAAATTTCGCCGCTCGGACGCTTCGCCTCCATCGCGTAAACGCCGCTCGGACGACAGCCTTTTTCACCATCGCGTGAGCGCGTGCTACTTTTCTTTGCCACACACCGAACGCACGCATCTGTACGCGCAATGTGTGGAACACATCCGCCGTGTACATGGCTTCGCGTTCGGCTTTAATCGCTCCGACGCCGCGTCTCCACGCCTCCAACGCTACCGTTTGAATCGCCATACGGCGCCATTCACGCGCGCGAGCGTTCGCAATAAACTCACTCGCAGTTCGTTTCCACGTTTCAAACGCCTTGCGTTTCACACGCGCAGTTGTCGAACGTCTAATGCGCGCGATGGTGTCCGAACGCTGCGTCGACGCCTCCTCCACCACCCGCCTCCACGCGCGCAATCCATCACGCCGCGCTCGCATCGCGCGTCCGCGCTCGAAACGCCGCAGCACGGCGCCGCGTCTCGCATGTACCGCCCAAGCCCGAATGGCTCGCACGAGAATGCGCCGCATGCGCCGACCCGAGTGGAATTCACAAATCGCTCGCGCCTCGCGTTCGCGTAGCCGAACGTTCCGCGCGTCCTCTGCAATCGTCGCCCATCGATAAAACACTCGTTTAATCGCATTCAACTCGCACAATGCGCGAGCGATGAGGTCGTCGTCATCAATGTCATCGTCTCCGCACGCATCGTCTCGCGTTTCTAGCGCTTTCATCGTCGACGTTGGAGCGATTTCAGCCAAATACGCGTCGTCGTCCATCATCAACAACGCCTCAATTCGGCTTAAATTCATCTCATCCGCGCCTCGAGTCGCATCGCTGACGTCGTCCACGTGATGTATATCATCCCTGCCATCATAATCTCGCGCCAACGCTTCGACTTTCTCGCGCCACGACGTCGAGACATCCAGACTTAAATTTAAAACGACGTCAACAGCTTCGGCGCGCGCGTCTTCGTCGATGTCGTCATCGTCGCGCATCACGTCCTCCAGCGCGCGCACGACGTCGCGCGCGCGTGGCTCGGCGTGCGCACCTCGAGCCTCGCGCGCGCGAACCATGGCGATATCAATCGCCGCCCGTACGGCGTCGCATCGGTGCGCGACAGATGGGTGTCTTCCAGTCGCCATGAATGCGATTAAAACGCGCGCCCTACGTCGTCGTCACGTCCTGTCGTCGTCGCGCATCGCGTCCTCGAGACACCACTTCAACGCCCATCGTCCGCGATCGCGCGCGCGCTCGTCCGCGATCGCGCGCGCGGCGTCGTTTTGGCGTCATTCAACGCCTCGCATCTCACTTCATCGTCATCACATCTTCACCAATGTCGACGCCGATCAAAACCATCGCCGTGCTGTTCGCCATGGATGCCGAAGCCGCGCCGCTCATCGCGCATCTCGCGCTCGTCGAGGCGCCCGACGCGTTCGCGCGCTCGCCGCGAGCGCCGATGAAGTGCTACGCCGGGACGTTGCCGAGCGGCACCAAGGTGTACGTAGTGTGCAACGGCTCGTGCGTCAAGCACAACGTGTGCAACGTCGGCACCGTGGGCGCGGCGTTGAGCGCGTATGAAACGTGCGTGTCGCTGTCGCCGGACGTGCTCGTGAACGCGGGGACGGCGGGTGGGTTTGCCAAACGCGGCGGCGCGGTGGGCGACGTGTACCTCGGGACAGAGTTTAAAAACTTTGATCGACGCATACCGATACCAGGGTATGATGCGTACGGCGTGGGATCATACGAGGCGTGTGCGACGCCGAATTTAGCCGCGCACTTGGGGTGCAAGCGCGGGGTGGTGTGCACAGGGAATTCATTGGACGCGACGGAGACGTGTCGGGCGGCGTTGGAGGAGTACGGCGCGAGCGTCAAAGAAATGGAAGCTGCGGCGATTGCGCACGTGGCTCATTTATTTGACGTGCCGTTGATTGGTGTGAAGACAATCACGGATATTGTCGATGGGCCCGTGGCGACGCAGGAGGAGTTTTTGGCGAATTTAGGGACGGCGGCGGCGGCGCTCAAGGACGTCGTGCCAAAAGTCATCGAGTTTCTCGACGGCAAGCTCGTGAGCGAGCTCTAGGTGATATATCTACCATTTAGGACGTCGTGACGCTCGTGTTCATAGCACGAGCGTCGTTATTAACTGTATTATTTTTTGTCGTCGAGTCGTCGAGTCGTCGTCGTTGTAACGAGAAAACGGTTGCGCTTTTTAAGCCTCACAATAAAGCGCGCGCTTTGGAAGAAACATCATGTCGAGTGACACCGCGCGCGGAAAGCCCGTCAAATCGTACGATGCCCTCGATGTCGCCGTAGCCTTGCTCAAGCGTCGCGAAGGGATCGATAAGACGCTTAAACTGGTGCGATACGCGTCCATTTTTGCCGCGAGTGAAGCAAAGGATGCGTTTGGGGCTGATTCCCCCTTTGTGGCGTCCGCTACCGCGCTCGAAAAGTCCATCGGTAACGCCAGACGCGCGTTAAGACTGGGCAAGTTCCTCGGCAACGTTCAAGATTTGCGCGATGAGCTTCGAGACGCACAGTCGCGCGGGGTGAGCGTGTTGAAGCGGTGGACGAGCGCGGCGGCGGCGTGCGCGCTCCTCGAAGGCGCCTATTACTTTCTCGAACAAGGCGTCTGGCTCAGTAAGGCGGGCGTGGCGATGCGCGAGAAGACCACACTCGATCGTTTAGTGCGGTGGAGCGCGCGCGCTGAGGTGATGTCCTATGTGTTTTCGGTGTCGTTGTCGCTGGACGAAGCGCGCGCGTGCGCCGTCGCGCGCCGTCGGCACGAGCGCGCGTTATCGATGGAGCTCTCACGCGATGCACACGACGTCGACAGTGACGCGGCGGATACACTTAGACGTAGCATTGCGCGCGAGCGCATAGAATGGCGCCGAGCGGTGTTGGCCATCGTGCAAGACGCCACGGATGCGGTGTTGTCGTTTGAAGACGCGTTGGACGTCCCGGGCGTGGAGCTCTCGCACGAGAGATTCGTGAACGTCCTCGGCTTGCTCGCCGCAGCGTTAGATTTCCATGGCAAGCTCGCGAGTGCGATAGAATCGCTCGACGACGAATGATGTCGCGTGGTGTGCTCTAATTGTAATCATAACTGTAGTAGTATTTTCACAACCGGCGCCAGACGACGAGCGTCTCTGCGTGAATTTTTATTTACCTTTAACCAACGCTTTGAACACCGACGACGCGCTAAACGACGGGTAATTCGCCGCTGGAATCTTCAATGCCGCACCAGTTTGCGGGTTACGCCCCGCGCGCGCCGCTCGGTTCTTTCGCGCAAACGTACCAAAGCCAGAAAGCGCGACTTTATCACCCTTTTGTACGCTCGCGCACACGGCGTCCAGCGTCGCGGTCAACACGCGTCCGACCAAGGCTTTGCTCTCGCCCGTCTCGCTCGCCACAGCCTCGATGAGCGTCTTCTTATTCAACCCAGACGCCGCGGTGGCGTACGTTCTGTCGTGCACGCACGCGCGATACCCAAACGCGCACCAGTCCGTCAGTCAACGAACGATCGAATCCCAACGACCAACATCACGATGCGTCGCGATGCGCCTCGACGCGACCGCCCGCGTGCGCCGCCGCGCGCACAGACGTCGCGCCGAAAACACCCTTCATCGCATGCGCGCGCCGCCCCGCCCGGCGCGCGGCGATTCGCGTCGGCAGCGGCGTAATCAATCGTTTCAATTTTCCCGCGCATTCGGTCGCGCATCGCACCTGGACGCGTCGCGCGTCGCGCGGATCGCACTGCTCGCAAACATGACGATTCGATGCGTGCAAACGGAGAAACGAAAATACTCGAGGTGTTTTTTCGCGGTGTGGGTGTCGTCCGAACGCGCGCGTCAGCGGCAGTCGAACGTCGAGGAATACCGTCGCGAACGCGACATCGTGCGCGGTTCCCCTTGGACGTCTGATCGGTCGCACCTGGTCGTTATTGGTCGATTTGTCGTCGAGTGGGTACATACACACATCATACAGGGTACATACACCACGGCGCGTGGTCTTCACGCGCGCGCGTTTCGGCGTCACAGACGCGCGCGCGAGCGGTGTGCGGGCGCCAATCGCCGCGCATACGATCGCCGGCGCATCGAGCGTGCATGCCCGCGCGAGGGTGTGGCGCGCACGTGACGTCGCGCGGCGTCGCGGGTGGGAATCGTACGCTGCGTGGTGCTGGTCGGCGCATCGACATGTGGCGAGCGATCGCGCGGCGCACCGCGCGTGGGACGCGCGGTGACGCGCGCGGCGCGTCGTTCGATGGTGGCGTTGTCGATGGTGACGCGGTGCGCGCGCGCGCGAGGACGTGGGTGGTGACGCGCGCGGGGTACGGGGTGAGCGAGGAGGATGACGCGGAGCCGAGCGAGGACGAGCGAACGTTTTCGAGCGCGTCGTCGTCGTCGACGACGACGACGACGACAAATACGAGCGCGGATGATATTGCGAGGTTCTCTCGTGGTTTATCGCGGTTATCGATGGCGTCCACGAGCGGCGGTGCGGCGACGTACGGCGCGAATGGTGGTAGGACGTTTGCGAGCTCGGCGGCGCCCGAGGCGGCGGCGAGCGTCGCGGCGCCGTCGATTCGTGGCGAGATTAAACGCATTACGTTTCATTCTCGCGAGAATGGCTTCACCGTGGCGCGTATGGAGGTTGATGCGGGCTGCGATCTTCCACCTGGCGCGCTCGCGACGCCCAAAAGACGACGTAAGGGCGCGCAGGCGACGCCGACGGTCACCGTCGTCGGAACGCTTCCAGGCGCGAGCGAGGGTCAAATGTTGGAGCTCATCGGCGAATGGCGCGAGAACTCAAAGTATGGCATTGAATTTTTCGTCACTGGTGCACCCACGGAGTTGAAGCCCGCGAGCGAAGATGCGGTGTTGAGGTATTTAAGCGGTGGAGCGTTGCCGGGGTGCGGGAAAGTCACCGCCCAACGATTGGTCGACCACTTTGGGGTGAACTTATTAGACGTGTTGAACTCGCCGGATGGGGCTAAACGGCTCATGGCGTGCGATGGTATCGGTGTAAAGACAGCGCAAAAGTTAAAGACGAACTGGGACGAGAGTCGGGGTAAACGCGATGCGGCGGTGTTTCTTGAGAAGAATGGCGTGCCACTGGCGTTGGCGCAACGCGCGGCGGCGCAATACGGCCCGATGACAGAGGACGTTATTCGTGCGAATCCATTCGAAGCGCTGAGTGCGGTGCGAGGCGCGACGTTTCATCGCATCGATGCGTTGGCGGCGAGACTTGGGAAACCACCGGATGATCCAGCGCGTTTAGGCGCGGCGATTATCGAAGTGTTGAGTGCGTCGGCGGTGAGCAACGGCCACGCCTATCTTCCTTGGAAGAGAATCGTCGACGGCGTGCGAATATTACTCGGGCAGTCACTCATGACGGACGAAACTAGTATTCAAGCCGCCGCAGAGGCGATTCGGCTCAAGGGTGACATTCGCGTGCAGCGATTACCAGATCCGAACGCTCGAGTGGGCGCCGCCGCCATCGAGCTCTTTGACGGAGACTGGTCCACGGCGGCATTGTATACGAGCGCTATGCATAGTGCAGAAGTCGCCGTGGCCTCAGACTTGACCAAGCGCATGATGCGTCCAAAATTAAAGGTTGAAAACGATCGCGTCCAGCGTTGGCTCGAGGCTGCGGCGCAAAAAGAGGGATGGCGTACGTTGAGCGAATCGCAGGAGGCTTTCGTGCGCCTGGCGATTACGTCGCCCGTGTGCATCCTCACCGGCGGCCCAGGTACGGGGAAGACGTTCGCTACGCACGTCATCGTGCGCTTGATGCGCGCGATGGGTAAGAGCGTCGTGATGTGCGCTCCCACAGGGCGCGCGGCGCAACGTTTAATGGAAATCACCACGGCGGGGCGTGACATTGCCAATCCGATTACCAGCTCGACGATTCATCGCTTGTTGGAATTCAAAGCTGCCGAAGCCATGGTCGCCGAAGGTCTCGACGACGACGGTCCGTTGCAAGCGTTATCGTACAAAGGACGATTTATTCGAGATGCGAAGAACCCGTTGCAGGCAGACGTAGTGGTGATTGATGAGAGCTCGATGTTGGATTTGCCGCTCGCCGCGGCGCTCCTGGCGGCGGTGCCGCCCAAGGCGCAAGTGGTCTTCGTCGGAGATGCCGATCAGCTCCCTTCGGTCGGTCCTGGAAGCTTACTGCGCGATCTGCTCGCCGCACAAAACGTTCCCAGCATTGCTTTGACGGACATTTTCCGTCAAGCCGCAGCGAGCGGTATCGTTCGAGCGGCGCACGCGATTAACGCCGGATCCTTTTTACCGTCAGACATCAAAGAACAGCGCTTTGATGAAGACTTGAAAGAATTGCGGATCGTGCCGTCGGCATTGGATATCAATGACGCGCCCATGGACCCATCGCTCAAGCCTGATTGCTTGTGGGTGAGTTTACCGAGTGAAACCAACGCGAGCGTCGAAGCGGTGATGAAGCACGTCCTCGACGACGTCTTGCCATCGCGCGGGTTCACCGCGAATGATTTGCAAGTATTATCCCCGATGCGCCGCGGCGTGGCGAGCACTGGATCATTGAACAACTTCCTGCAAACGTCTTTGAACCCGCGATGCGAGAGCAAGAAAGAAGTCACCATCGGTAGCTTTTATGGCGACGTCACGTTTCGTGAAGGCGACCGCGTGCTCCAGCAACGCAACGACTACACCAAGGAGGTCTTTAATGGCGATCTAGGCGTCATCAGCCGCATCGACCCTGCAGACGGCACCGCCACCGTGAGCTTTGGCGCTGATTTCAAGGAAGTTGCGTACACCAAGGGTGAATTGCGCGATTTAATCCCCGCCTACGCGATGACGATTCACAAGGCGCAAGGGAGCGAATACCGTGCCGTCGTCCTCGTCCTGACGAATGCTCACAAGCCCTTGCTCCGTCGCGAGCTCTTATACACCGGCGTGACTCGCGCCAAAGAACTCCTCGTCGTCGTTGCTCCTCGAACCGCCCTGTCCACGGCGATTAGTACCACCGGAAAGGATCACCGCTCCACGGGTTTGGCCGAACGCCTCGCGTTCGCCGCGAAACCCCTCGCGTCCGCCGCGACGCCGCGTCCGAAAAGCCCGCGTTAATCGCCCCGCGCGCGAACACAATCGTACATTGTATTAAAAACACCACCTCTCGCATGTATTCACCCCCACGCGCGCACAATCATCCAAAAGCCAGACCCGAGCCGCGCTGTTCAAGCCATTTTCTCGTTACGCCGCGACGATAGCAGCCTGTGACTGCTCATCCCCCGCACACGTGCGCGCACGCGATCGCCGCGCACCGCGTCGCGCACCACGAACGCACTGCCTTCACAGGCTCGGTTTCTATTCGCCTCCATCGCCGCACACCGCGTCGCGCGCGCCGTTTGACGGAGATATCTTCGGCGCGAGGGTTGCCGCGCATTTGATTTCGTATCCCCAATGTCGCGCCTTTTCGCGCACGGTTCGCGCGCGCGTGGCGTGTACGAGAGCGTCGTGCGCGCATACAGTGCGGATGCATCGATGGCGTCGACGCGAGCGGCGGTCGGGGGCACGAGCGCGACGGGGGGCTTGGGTGAGGACGTCGCGAGGCGAGGGCTGGGCGCGGCGTCCCGCTCAGCGTCGGGCCCGGCGGTCGGGGCGAGCGCTGGGGCGCGAGATGTCGCGCGTGAGGGGGATGTCGCGAGCGATGGTGGTGGACGATCTCGTGCGGGTGGGAAATCCGCGAGCTCGGGGCGTGGATTGAGTGAGAAGTTTGGGAAAGACGTGGTGGATGATATTTACCGAGGGAGCTTTCGGAGCCAAACGGGCGTGAGCTTGAAGTACATGTTGGATTTTGGGGCTCAGCCGATTCATCGGCAGTTAATGGTGTCGGCGCAGTTTTTACATAAAGAGCTTCCGGTGCGTTTGGCGCATCGAGTGGCGGAATTGGAGAACTTGCCGTTTGGGTTGAGCGATATGTCGCAGGTGTTGGACGTGCGGGACTGGTACGTCGAGTCGTTCACTGAGCTGAGGACTTTTCCACCCGTGGAGACCATGGAGGATGAAGAAAAGTTTACAAACATGCTGAAACGAATTATGACGAGGCACGAGAACGTCGTACCTATGATTGCGCGCGCGGTGTTAGAATTGAAGGAGCAACTGGCGGCGCAGCGACCAAACGCGGGCGAAGCGCCAAAGGGCGCCCAGGCGCGACGCGGTGGGACATTCGCCACGACAGACTTAAATGAGTTCCCCGAGGTGCATCAATTTTTGGATGGGTTCTACATGAGTCGCATAGGCATGCGTATGTTGATTGGGCAGCACGTCGCGCTGCACGATCCCCCCAAAGAGTCGTACATTGGGTTAATATGCACGTCCTTGAGCCCAATGGAGGTTGCTCGAGACGCCATCGCTGACGCGCGATCGATATGCATGCGCGAATACGGCGACGCTCCAGAAGTTGAATTATTCGGTCAAGAGGATTTTACGTTTGCGTACGTCCCAGGGCACTTGCATCAAATGTTATTCGAGCTCGTGAAGAACTCGCTGAGGGCGGTGAGCGATAGGTACTTAGACAGCAACGACACTCCACCGCCGATTCGTGTCGTCATCGCCGAGGGCGCTGAAGATGTAACGATCAAGGTGTCCGACGAAGGTGGTGGCATTCGTCGCAGTGGATTGGAGAAAATTTGGACCTATTTGTACAGTACCGCAAGAAGCCCGTTGAAAGACATGGACGCGGACTCCGCTGGTCCGGTAGTTTTGGCAGGTTATGGTTACGGACTACCCCTTTCTCGTCTGTATGCGAGATATTTTGGTGGCGACTTGCAAGTGCTTTCTATGGAAAACTACGGCACTGATGCTTATTTGCATCTCAATCGCTTGGGTGTCGCGTCAGAGCCCCTTCCGTAATCCAGCTTAGTATTTTTCGCGCGAACTTTCAATTGTAACACAACCATCTGTATTGATTTGATTTATACTGTTTTTTACACTGTCTCTCTAGGTATGTATGTTTTGTCTACCAACAATCGTCCGAGTATTCGTTTGTGGCGAGCGCCTACGCTTTAAAAAACCGCGCGACGCTCCGAAAAGCTCGGTACAAGTCTCCCCAGTCTATTATCCCAAGGCGGAGATGTGGCCACGAAGACGCTGCTTCTGACCATCGGTGCAGTGATGCATGAGCGCACGAAGTAAATCACGCGGAAGAACGTGATCACCACCTCTCGCCGCAGCCATGGATGCGTGTCGATCGAAAATTTCAGACACGATGCCAAACGCGGCGCCAAATGCCTTGTGCGTCAAAGGAGAAATCTCCAACATGTGCGCGCGCTCCAACGTGGCGGCGATAACACTTACGAGCGTCATCGATGCCGATCCACGAGATGTGAGCGGAGCAAGTAATTGCTTAGCTTCTGCTGCGCTCATACCGGTCGCGACAGCGCCCAAGGCGCCTTCAACCGCGACGGCATTCATGAGTTGGACGCTCTCCGCCGCCGAGCGAAGCAAAGCTTCGGCGCTCGGGTTGGATTCCGCATTTTTACCACCAATGAGCATACCGACATTACGCAAAACCGCCCACACCAACGTTGCGGCGGCGGCAGAACCGAGAGGGAATCTTGGGAGTGCCTTGGCGAGCAACGTTCGTCCCTTCGGAAGTGTGACGATGCGCTGGAACACGCCGTCGTGTTCAGCGCCGCCGACGGCGAGCACGGGAACGGATGGCAGGCGCAACGTACTGACTAATCCATCCAGCAAAAACGTGCGGCGTCTCTTCAACTCTTCCTCGGTCTCGCTAGGTCGATCCTCTTCAAGCTGGCGATCAATGTCGTCGACATCGAGCAACAAGCACATGGAGTCCTCAATCATAATACGCGCCGCCAAGAGCGGTTCTTGCTCCAATCGACGCTGCGTGCCTTCTTCGAGCTCTTCACCATCCGCAGCGGGCGCTGAGCCTGAGGATACGTCCAAAAGGGGCTTGGGAGATCGAATGTTACCGAAGGGCACCTTGCCAAGACCTGCCAAACCTGGGACAAAAGTCACCGGTCCGCGCGCCTCCTTTTCGTGCGATGCAAGCTCACGCAACGTTTCCGGACAGAACGGTTCCTTCAACTTTGACGGGTTGTTGCGACGCAACCACGACTGATAGAAGTAATCGTGCTCGTACGCCGGTCGGTCATGCGGGTGCGTCGCGCTCCACTGAATACGCAAAATCGTTTCGATTTCATCATTCGGCATGAGCTTACCGTTGTAATGAGGTCGACCACGCGGACGTTGTTCTCGTGGTCGATCACCTCGCGGCTGACGCGGTTGGTTCGGCGGCGGTGCGAAACCAGGCGGCATCGGCGCCATGGGCGGCGCGGCGGCGCGCACGCCAGGCATTCCCGGAATGTCCATCGCCCCCGCATTCACGCTCGTTCCATCAGCCCATTCGGGAATTTCCTCGCCACGATGTCTGCCATGTTGCTGTTGTTGACGCATCATATGTCCAGGCGGCGGCGCCATCATCGGATGGTGCGGTGGCGGTCCCATGCCAGGCGGGAACATCCCTGGCGGCGGCGCCCTCATCATCCCTGGCGGCGGCGCCCCCATCATCCCTGGTGGCGGCGGCCCCATCATCCCTGGTGGAAACCCATTCCCATATCCCGGTCTCGGCACTTGCGGCGGTGGCGCGATCCCCCGAGCCATCGCCTCGCGTTCGAGCTCCTCCACCGTTCGCGTCCCCGCCGGCACCGGGCCACCAAACGTCGGCAACATCGTCGGCGTGAGTAAATCCCCGGGTCGTAATAGCCCCCCAGAACCCGCCATCAACGCTTCCTCCTCACGCGTGCTCATGATGTGCACTTCCTCTTGCCTGTCCAACTTGAGCGACGAGAGATCGTCCTCAAGCTCGCCCCCGAGCTCGCCCAGGAGCGCCGAATCGCTCGGTGCGTCAAAGAACCCACTGCGTTGGCGCGTGCAAAGAACACGTAAACGTCAGTACTCGGTCGCGTGCGCGTGCACGCGCGCGCCATGGGCGATTCGCGCGTGTGTATAGTGATAAGCAACGAGCGTCCTGCGCGCGAGGCAATCCAACACGTCGAAGCGATCGTCGCATCGTAGTCACCCGCCGACGCGCGATGCATCTCGCGCGCGCACCACAGACGCGTTCGCATACATCACGGTCTATGCATACCTCATGGTTAACGCCTCAACCCACCACTTAGGACGTCGCGCGTCGAAGAGTAAAGTAACATTCTTCAATCGCGCGTACCCTCAGCCGACGTCGGCGTCGGCTCACTCTATTAATAGAATCCAATGACGTCTTCATCGTAGTCCCGCATTCCATGACGCGCTGTGACGCGAGAGATGGACGAAGACAAATATGTTGCATCGAGCCGTGCGCGCATGAACGCGGAAGAGTCGGCGCTGATGGCGTCGTTGAAGAAATTAGACGCGCGAAGAGCGACGAGAAGAGCCGCGGCTTCGCCCGCTCGCGATTCTGTCGTTCGCGAGAGTAAGCTCTTGGCGTCCATCGCTCGATTGGACGATGCGCTGAAGCGCCAGCAATCAAATGAGGGTTTTGATGCGAGTGCGTCGGTACCGGGGTGGGAGCATGGATGCGTCCCACGTGCGACGAAGCCGCGTTCGATGCGGGTGCGTCTCGCGCGCGAGTACGAGCAATTCTGTCGACGAATTCTCGAGTGTGACGTCTCGCGCGATACCCATGCGAAAGATTGTACACCGATCGGCGAACCACGCGCGCCAAGCGCGCCGACCGCGGCGCGAGCGCGCTGAAATCGTGCAAATGTCTTCACATTGAGAAACTGTTGTCCAAGGAGAGCTCAAGAATCGACATTCTGCGACGCGCGCACCTCGCGCTCGCGCGCCCGAACACCCCGTGCGAGCGGCGTATCTCGTCAGGGGAATCGGTCTCGTCCATCGAGACTCGCGCGTCGGCGCACGGGCGAGGCGTGCGCGTCACGAACTCGCGTTCAAGGCTCTGGGCACCACCAGCTCAGCCGAGTGCCGCCGTCTCGCCCTTTCCGTCGCCGACGTTCGCGCGTCACCGTCGCCGGCGTTTCGTGCGCGATGCCAAAGTCCAAGTTTACCACGTTCGACATTGCCGCTGAAGTCGCGGCGCTTCGTCGATCGGTGCTCGGGTGCTGGCTCGCCAACGTCTACGACCTCGACTCGAGGACGTACGCATTCAAGTTCAATAAACCTTCAGGCGCAGTCGCGCGCGATGCGGACACCCCAGTCGCCGCGAGCGATGCCGAAAGTGAGAAGATACACATAATTATCGAAAGCGGTAATCGGTTTCATCGCACCAAGTATGAACGCGCGAAAAATGATGCGCCAAGTAAGTTTAACGCCAAGCTCCGGATGCACGTGCGGACGAAACGGTTAAACGACGTGAGGCAATTTGGACGCGACCGCGCGGTGGATTTCACGTTTGGCGGCGGTGACACCGAGTGTCACATTATTGTTGAATTTTACGGTCAAGGAAACATCATCTTGACGGATAAAAACTACACGGTATTGACGCTGTTGAGGACGCACAGAGACGACGCCAAGGGGGTGAAAATTCTCGGCAACCATACGTACCCGCTTGATCGATTCCGCGCGTTCAAGCAGTACGAGCGCGAAGACGTGGTGTGCGCGTTGGCGAGTGGGTTGACGGTGGATGCCGCCACCGCCGCGGACGGCGACGCTGACGCTGCGGATGAAAAGACTGAAGGCGCCGGGACGCGTTCGCCCGGGACGATTAGAGAGGCGCTCGCGAGAGCGTTTGGATACGCCCCTCCGTTTGCCGAACACGTCGCGCTCACCGCGGGTATTCCCAACGGCGCCTCAGCATCCCTACCATTCGATGATGCCGTGCGCGACGCGTACATCGACGCGCTGACGACGGCGGTGCAAGGATTAGAGAGTTGGTTTGAAGGCGTCACCACTGGCGCCGTCGTGGCAACGCCCGTGGTCACGACAAAGATGGATTCAAAAGCCGACGGCTCTGAAGCGATTGAGATCTTTGACGACTTTTCGCCTTTTCCATTGAAACAAAACGAAGGTAAACCAGTGAAGGAATTTCCCATGGATGGTGTCACCGATCCAGCGTGCGCGTTCGACCACGTGGTCGACGAGTACTTCACCGCGCTCGAGTCGCAATCGGGCGTATTGGCGCGACGTAAAGTCGAAGCGCAGGCGATTACAAAGTTGGAAAAGACGTTGAAGGATGTCGAAAACCGTGCGGCACAATTGGAATTAGAACGGGAAAAGGAGGAACAGCGCGCGGTGTTGATCGAGTATAATTTAGAAGCGGTCGACCGCGCGCTCGACGCGGTGAATAGCGCGTTGGCGAGCGGCATGTCGTGGACCGAACTCGAGATGATGATTAAGGAGGAGCGGCGTCTCGGGAACCCAGTGGCGAGCATGATCAAGTCGCTCGATTTAGAAAAGAATCAAATCACAATCACGCTCGCGAATCACCTCGACGACGTGGATGAAGAAAAGCCGAGCGGCGGCAAGGCGAAACGCGTGACGGTGGTGTTGGATTTGGGCTTGAGCGCGCACGCCAACGCCTCGGTGCATTTTGCCGCCAAGAAGAAGCACGCTGAAAAGTTTGGTAAAACGATGGAAGCACAGTCAAAAGCCGTGGCAATCGCCGAAGCCAAGGCGAAAGCGGCGATCGAACGCGCGGCGAATAGCGCGTCGATTTCGCGCGCGCGACAAACGCTTTGGTTTGAAAAGTTCAATTGGTTTGTCACGAGCGAAAACTGCTTGGTTCTTCAAGCAAAGGATGCCACGCAGGCTGAAATGCTCATTTCCAAGTACATGCTCCCGGGGGATGCGTTCGTGCACGCTGATGTCGCGCAAGCGCCGGTGACGTTGGTGAAACCGCCGCCAGGCGATTACCGCGCCGTGCCGTCGTATTCGCTCACACAAGCAGGCGCCGCAGTGATGTGTCGGAGCAGCGCGTGGACGTCTCGCGCGGTGACGTCGGCATGGTGGACAACGCCCAATTGCGTGAGCAAGATTGCCGCACTTGCGGGTGACAAATTACCGCCGGGAGTGGTGAACGTCGCGCGCGCGGATAAGCAATTTCTTCCACCCACGCAGCTCGTCATGGGATTTGGCTTAATGTTTGTGGTGAGCGAAAAGAACGTCGATGCGCACAAGAATGATCGATTAGTGCGGAGTGATTTCGACGTGACGTTAGAACAGGATGAAGGCGGTAGCGATGATGACGCCGACGGTGGCGATGTGGTTGAGATTAAAAGACGTGACCGAGCCGAGCCGAACGACGACGGGGATGGGGACGACGACAATGACGACGACGATGTGGACATTGTGGATAAGCTCGCGAGTTCAAACTTGCATAGCGCCAATGGCACCGACGACGCACTCGCGAACAAACACAGAGGCGACGTACATGCAACAAAGCAAACCGCCTCGCCTCGCATGTCCGCCAAGGAGCGTCGCGCGCAAAAGAAAAAAGGTAAAAAAGGTGGTAAAGCATCCGATGACGACGACGACGACGATGATTTCGTCGACCCATTAGCGCAACTCTCGTCACCGGCAAAGGCTGGCAAGGCAGCGGGAGCTGGGAAGCCACTCCCGCGCGGCAAGGCAGCCAAGCTCAAGCGCGCCAAGGCCAAGTACGGCGACCAGGACGACGAAGACAGGGAATTAGCCATGGCATTTCTAGGTGCAGATGGCACGAAGAAATCATCCAAGTCTACGACGGATAGTCAAACTACGGTTGCCGCTGACGTCACGAAACCTGAAGCGCCAACGGCGCCGACGCCCGCGCCAGCACCGTTTAAGCAACGCGACGCCGAGAAACGAGCGCGCCGAGAAGCCAAAGCAGCTGAAGACGCCGAAGACGTCGTCGCCGTTGATGACGACGACGAGCGCGGCGGAGCAACCGACGTGACAGTGAGCATTGAAGAGCGCCTCAAAGCCGATGCCGAACGCGTATCGTTCATCAACCGCATCGTAGGCGCGCCATTCAAGGAGGACGACATCGAATACGCGCTTCCGGTGTGCGCGCCCATCGCGGCGACCAACGCGTTGAAATACCGCATGAAGGTCACCCCTGGTTCGCAAAAGAAGGGCAAAGCGGCTAAAGTCGCCATGGAAATTCTCATGCGCGCGCCGTTCGCGTCGAAACCAGAACTGGACGCCATGCGCGCGTTGGCGGACGCCGACGTCGCGCACGTCTTCCCGAGCGGATGTAAAGTCTCCTACCCGCCGGGCGCGCTCAAATCCATGCAAAACAGCAAAAAATCCTCCAACGCCTCGCGCGGGTCGAAAAAGAAGCGTTAACAATACACAACGCAGCACACATGTAATACACATTAGCCAGCGCATCTCGCGCGACGCCTCGCAAGATGTCGAATACCCGCGCCGAGAAAGCGGCGTGTTCGCGCTCGAGCCTCCACACTTCTTCGCGCGCGCACGATGTCGTCCACGACGTCGTCCACGACGCTCGCCGCGCGCGGCATCTCGCACCAGTTCCCACGCGCGCGCTCGTCCCGCGCAGCGTCGCACAACCGCGCGCACAACCGCGCGCCGACGTCGACATCGACGTCAACGCTATCCACAACGCCCGCGCGAGCGCGCCGCTGCCGCCGCGCCACCGCCGCGCGCGCCGCCCCAGTCGCGGGTCTAGATGACGATACCGCCGGCGCGGCGACAATCGGGCTCACGAACGACCGCGCCGCCGTCGTCGCCGCCGCGCCCGAGGCGTTTAGCTGGACGAAACAGTGGTACCCAGTGGCGACGATCGACATGATCGATCCGACCAAGCCGCACCCGACGCAGCTCCTGGGCGTGGATCTCGTGGTGTGGCGCGATGGCGAAGGGAAGTGGAATGTGTTTGAGGATAAGTGCCCGCATAGGTTGGCGCCGCTGAGCGAGGGGCGGGTTGAGGCTGACGGGACGTTGCTGTGCGCGTACCACGCGTGGCGTTTCGATGGCGATGGAAAGTGTACTTCTATGCCGCAAGCGTCGACGAAAAGTGAAGAGGAGAGAATTAAGGCAAATGTACGGTCGTGTGCATTTACTCGACCGACGATGGAGGCGCAAGGTTTGGTGTGGGCGTGGGGTGAAGGTGGTAAAGAGGCGGAGTTGGAGGCGCGAATGACGCCGCCGCTGTTGGTGCCGGAAATCGAAGGCGTGGGTAAGAGCGGTCGCGCCCCGGGCGGGGGCTTTAGAAACCACTGGCAGATGCGTGATTTACCCTATGGGTGGACGGCGTTCTTTGAAAACGCCATCGACCCGGCGCATGCGGTGGTGAGCCATCACACGCTCGTCGGCTCGCGCTACGATGACCCGGCTGGATTTCAGTGCGTCGTCGAGCGTCCAATGACTGGCGCGGGTGGGTTTCGATGCGCCTTGGATCCCGCGGTGCCGCCGTTTAACACGATTGGCAAGTATGACGCCGAGACGTCGTATGATTTCCAACCTCCGGCGTTGTTGAAGATTGATTGGCGGCACGAGGGTGGGCGATTTTTAACGTCCCACTATTGCGTGCCGACGCGTCCGGGCTGGTGCCGTCACTACGTGGCGACGGTTGCGCAGCGCAACCCCGAAGCGGGCAACGCCATTCGCTTACACCGTTGGTTTAAGTTGAACTTGTTCACACTCACTTCGCCTGGGTGGTTGACCCACGTCTTGGGCCCGACGTTTTTGCACCAGGACATGGTGTTGTTGCACCAACAAGAGAAAATCATCGCCCAAGGCCGAGGCCAGGACATCGCGCAGCAATGGAAGGACCAAGTGTTCACCCCGAGCACGGCGGATAAGATGACATTGTTCTTTTACAAATGGTTTGAAAAGAATGGACCAATCGAGTGGGCGCCTGGGATGGATCAAATGCCCCCCATCGAGCGCGACGCGAGCAAGTTGTTTGACACGTACGAAATGCACACCAAGTATTGCACGCATTGTCAAGGGGCGTTGCGCAACACGGAAATCGCCACCGCAGTCACCGCCGCGGTGGCTGGGGTGAAGTTCTTTTGGGTTGGCGCATCCGTGGTGTTTACGGCGGCGCTGCTCGGCAGCGGCGGCGAAGCTGGGTCGTTGGATGTCTTTGATCTCGCGCGCGCCGTCGAACCGAGCGCGTACGGCGACTTGTTCAGCGCGGTGTCCTTAGCCATCACCGCCGTCTTCTTGAACGGATTCGCGGGCATGTTTAAAACCTACCCGTTTTCGCACTCCGAAGACGACATCATCATGGAAGGCACGGCGAAGATTGGCTTATCCAACGACGGGCCGTCGGCGTACATCGACGTCGTCGACTCTTTGGTGTTTCGCGGGCAAGACGCGCCCGGATTCAAGGCGGCAAATCCGCACAACCGTGGATGCGAATGCTCTGGATGCGATATTAAGAATTTCGACGGCATCAAGTCTGTGGTTTTAAAGGCCAAGCAGGAAAAGGCCAACGCGGCCAAGCGAGCGGTTGTTGAGGAGGATGTCGTTCCGACGGCGCGTTGATAAATACTGTCGTCGTCCGCCCATTCATTCATTCATTCATTCATTCATTCATTCTGTTATAGTATATACTTTATTGCAAAGGAAGGGGTTTTGTCTTGTCTTGAGATCTTGTCTTGTCTTGTGTCGCGCTGAACGTGGTGGTCACGGTGTTCTCGTCGTCTTCATTCATCCGACGAGTCGTCCCCGCCCCACGCGGATTCCACGTCGTCCACAATCTTCGCCAAATACGGCGTCGCCTGCCAGCACGTATACGCCGACGCACCAAAAAACACCAACGTCACCAACGCCCCAGGAAAGTGTAAAATCGCCAACACGATTGAAATAAACAACGACGTCGCCACCATCAACGAGTACCCGACGATCGTCGCGCTCTCCCCGCTCTGCTCCGCCAAACCAATGAGCGGCGCGAGCCACCCGGGCGCCGCCACGCTCGCATCCGGCGGCTTCATCATATCCTTGAGCGCTTGCGGGATTTCCGGTCCGTCGCCCTCGGCGCGCACGACGACCGCGGTGCGGCGCGACGTCGCGAGCATCGATGGCACGCGGACCGTCGCGGTGCGCGAGCTCGTCTTCTTCGTCGACGACGCGCGGCGCATCACTGGCGCCGCGGCGGGGGATTTGGCGAGGATCATCATCTCGGAAGTGCGTGCGCGGTCACGGGCGGTTGCGGGCGGTCGCGCGCGCACGAATGCCGCGCGAGCGCGACGGCCGTTGGATAAAGATACGATTGTCGTTTAAAACAGCTGGGGGCGACGTTGATTGGTTGATTGATTGCTCGACGGCTCATGGGTCACGGTGGTTCGGCGAATGCGTGACTATTTTTTTTGAGTGTTCTTGAAACTTCCTGTATGTGTCTACGGGGCTAAGGGCTATATGACTTCGTGTCGTTGACTACGGCTCGATACTTCGGCGCGCGACGGGACGGTTGGCGAGCACTACTCATACGGGACGGCTACCAATACGGGAGCTCTGGGTCTCGTCGACGCGGCGGACTCGACGCGGCGGACTCGACATCGGTCGTTGCGCGTGATGTCGGCGTGGCGACGCCGTGCGCGTCGTAGTAGGCGTCGCCGGCGCCGCCGGCGTCGATGACTTTATTGCGCTTGACGTGCGTCTGGTCAAAATTCACCGAGTACGCGCTTCGCAGCGACGCGCTTTCGACAGAGAGCACAAGCGAGGGTTTGCGATGGACGGCATCAGCAGCGGCTGCGCGAGACGCGAACCCGGCGCTGACGCACAGCGCGTCGAGCGCGGCGGATGCGAAACGAGCGTCGAGCAAAAGCGGCGTCGCCTGCACCATGCGGTCGACATCCGGCTTGCCGTCGCGACCGGCGTCCGGAAATAACTTACGCAGCTCCGCGAGGTTATATTCGATGACATCGATCGGCTCGTACAACACGAACGGTGCCTTGATGACTAATTCTGCGACGTCGCACGACGGAAACGCGCTTCGAAGCGCGCGTAAACGCCGCGTCGTCGCCGCCACGTCTCGCGTCAGCGCCGCCAGCGTCTTCACCCCAGTCGTCTTCAACCGCCCAGCCGTCGCGAGTGATGGAAGCAACACCAACACGTGTTCAATACGCTTCTTCGCCCGCGCGACGCCACCGCGGTCGCCATGCCCATCGTCGTCGTCAACGCCGTCGAGCTCGAGCTCCGCGGCGACAAACGTCGCCATCACGTCCAGCTCGCGCGTCAGCGTCGCGTTATCCCCATCCCGATGCACAGCCGCGATCGGCACCGACGCCACCGCGCCCGTGGCGATGCGTGTGTTGTACCGCAACGTCGCGTCGTGCGCGTCGTACGCGTCGTCGTCGCGCGCGAGTGACAGCTTGCGGCTCCAGTGATGTGTCGTCGGTGTCGGTGCCGCGTTCGGCGTCGTCGCGTCGTCGTCGGCGTCGGCGCGACCGCGACAGCGACCGAGACGACGACGACGACGACGAGGACAGCCATGAGGGCGCACCGCGCGCGTCGTCGCCGCGATGCGCGTCGACGTCGTCGTCGCCGAACCCGATGTCGCGCGCGCCATGGTGTGGCCTCGAGTGCAACGCATTTTTCCTTCCCACACGTGACGCGACGCACACGCATACTGAAGCAAAACGTCAAACCATACACGTATGTATTTATTTTTGTTCTCGCGTCGTCTAAAAAAAACATATAAAAAGGTTTGGATCTGCCAGGTTTCGATCCCGGTACCTCGCGCATGCGAAGCGCGCGCTGATGATTCGTCAAGCACAGAGCGTCCCCGGTCAGTCTCAGCACGTCAAATCAGCACGTCTCCTTAGTCTCCGCGCGCGGGGCGCCGCGACCCGATCGATGACGATTTTATACACACCTCTACCAATTGAGCTACAAACCCATTACACTATGGATCCACGCGGGATCTGAGCGTATGTGATATAACTCAAAACCCCGCATGCATCTAAAGGACGACTTGCGGTGAGGTATGGTGGGTAAAGTTATGGGTATAAAATACAACGCCGCCG
>Ga0255771_1001716_pt1 | contig 23068 bp, 17 predicted proteins | sample 011ome_19_FD_179969 | JGI IMG/M metagenome (GOLD analysis project Ga0255771, IMG submission 179969) | Coastal salt marsh microbial communities from the Groves Creek Marsh, Skidaway Island, Georgia - 011510BT metaG (version 2) | ecosystem: Environmental > Aquatic > Marine > Intertidal zone > Salt...
TATGTTCGAATCGAAAAACACCCAGCGCACACCAATCTCTGATTTAGGAGAATTTGGACTCATCAATCATTTGACCACAGCCACCAAAATCAAGCACGATAAAACGGCTTTGGGAATTGGCGACGATGCCGCCCTTTTAGATATGGGCGATCATTACCAGGCCATCTCTACCGACATGCTTGTGGAGGGGGTACATTTTGATTTGAGTTACATGCCGCTGAAGCATTTGGGCTACAAGAGTGTGGTGGTCAACCTCAGCGATATCTATGCGATGAACGGGGTGGCAGAGCACATTACCGTGAGCATTGCCGTATCGAATAGATTTCCTGTAGAGGCCTTGGAAGAAATCTATGAAGGCATCCATTTGGCTTGTGAGCGCTACAACGTTGATCTTATCGGTGGCGATACTACGTCGTCGCGTTCGGGTTTGGTCTTGTCCATTACCGCGGTTGGGCGTGTCGAGAAAGACAAGGCAGCCAAGCGCGTTGGGGCGGGAGACAATGATTTGATTGTCGTCTCCGGAGATTTGGGCGGAGCCTATATGGGCTTGCAAATCCTCGAGCGTGAGAAGCAGGTGTATCTAGATAATCCAGAGATGCAGCCGGAGCTCGACGGTCATGAATATATTTTGGAGCGCCAATTAAAACCTGAAGCCCGCAAGGACATTGTGGAGTTATTGCAAGCCTTGGAGGTGGTGCCGACGTCGATGATTGATATCTCCGACGGACTGAGTTCGGAGTTGCTGCATTTGGCTGATGCTTCACAGGTGCAGGTGAATGTATACGAGAATAAAATTCCAATTGATCCGTCGATCTACACTATTTGTGAAGAATTCAACTTGAATACGACGACGGTCGCTTTGAACGGTGGCGAGGATTACGAATTGCTCTTCACTATTGCGATCGCCGACCATGATAAAATCAAGGCCAATCCTAACTTGACAGTCATTGGCTACGTGAAAGAGGGCACGGGTGCGAATTTGATTACGCGTGACGAAAAGGTCATTGCGCTAAAAGCACAGGGTTTCAATCACATGGAATAAGCCCAATTATTATCACTCATATCGCAAAATTTAGCAGAATTGGCTAAAAATTAGCGTGCATAGCATTGGAAATAGGTGTAACTTCATAAGCACCAATACACCAAAAACCTATTCATTATGGAAGATAAGCTGATCAACAATCTGCTTCGGGGCTTCCCCTTTTCGTTCCCGTTTTGGCGCGGCCCCATGGATCAAGTATTGACATTGGAAGATGCAGTAGCCCATGAAAATTGGACCAACATCAAAGGATGTCAAGACCTGACAAAGGAACAAATGCAACAGTTGCTGGACAATGTGAATGCACTTTTTGCCATCTATGCATCGGGCAAGGAAAACCATCCGCGTTGGACCGAGGCGAAGCACGCCGTGCGCGCGTTCCCGTTCTCATACAAAGTAACTATGGGCATTACCTCACCCATGAAGAATTGGATACCTAAGCTGGTCTAAGGAAGTGTAGACTCAGGAGGCAGGACGCGGCCCCACTGTGCGGCTTCAAACCAAGCCAAGCGGCCATCCCCTAACTCAAGAAAGAACCACCCTTCACTGCTCTTGCGCAGTCGGGCGGCGCTCCCCTCGCTGAGCAACAATATTCGTTTCGAACCCGAAGAGGGTTCGCTATATCCGTAACTATTCTTTGCAATGACGACCACGGCATCGCTCGCCGGCAGGCTAATCCAATATACGCCGGCCAGCACCAGGCTAATCATGGTTGTCGTGAATGGCCAACGCCAGTTGAGTCCAGGTTTCCACCATCTTCTTGTGGCTAGCAAACCTGTAGTAATGGCCAAGGCTAAGGCTAAAACCATGAGCCAGCTTTCGGATGCCGCGACCGCTCTGAAGATCGATCCCAGCCATTGAAATAAGCTGTCGGTCGGTTCGACCACCGCGTCCGACAATCGCATGCCTACCCATTCCAGGTTGTGCTCAGCATCGGCGTTGTTTGGGTCGAGCAACAGCGCGCGCTCAAAGTACAATCGTGCTTCGCCTAATTCGCCTAGCCTAGTGTAGCAGTTGCCCAAATTGTAGGCTAAATCTGCATCCCATGGAAAGGTCTGGCCCGCCTCTTCAAACAAAGGCAGTGCTGCTGCGTAATCTCCCGCGTCGTACAGCGCTTGGGCCGAGTCTAAACTTGATTTTACATCCATTCCCAAACAGTTTTGAATTCGTCCATAAACCACTGGTCGTCGCCCACCGCGCCGGGGGAATATTCTGCCATTTGACAGCGTTCGAGTAAGGCATGCAATTGGGCGCCTCGTTCTTCTCCAAAGGTTTGTTGAAGAGTGGCCAATTTTATGTGCTCCTTGTCCAGGCCTTGAGATAATAATTGGGCTTCTAAGGTGTTGAAAAGGATGCCGTATCTATAGTCGGCGCCGGTACTAAAGGCTGCCGTCACTTTCTTCTTCTCACGTTGTAACACCGCTTGTTTCGAAGGCGCCTTTCCGCCGAGGCGAATGCCTTGTACTAGCCACAAGCCAGCTACCACAACCGCCAAGAGCCCAGCAATAAGAATTCCCTTGCCCTTTCCTAGCGGCTCCTCGATACTGTGCAGGTAGCGGATATCGCTATCAATGTCTTGTACCTCGCGTTTTATCACAGCTCCGTTTACATCCGCGCTCGAAGGTGCTTCTGCACCCGAAAGCACTTCCACTGTTTCTTCTGCCAAAACTAGTTCTTCGTAGCTACCTGTTTTCGTGTTGAAGTACGTCCATCGCATTTCAGGGACGATGAAATCACCTTTGAATTGGGGTACGAGCAGGTATTCTAATTCTTTGTAGCCACTGACCCCTGAGGTCGTGAAGTTGATTTTCTCGTTGAACTTAGGGTCGTAGATGTCGAAGCCTTGAGGTGGGACCAATTCCGGTACGGAAATCGTGTTGAAGTTTCCCGTCCCCGAAATCTTAATCTTCAGCGTAATGCTCTCATCGCCGCTCACCGACTTGCGGGAAAGTTCGCGGGTGAGGTTTAGCTCGCCGACCGCGCCGCTGAAGCCCGCCGGTTTGGGCGAGGGTAGGGGCTTGATTTTTACCGCGGGTATCTTCGCCGTAGCCACTTGGTTTATGTAGGTGACTTCAGGCATGTTGAAGAAATCGCGACGTCCGGTAGGCACTTGAACTTGGCCCGAAAGTTTGAGTTCCTGTCCGCCGAGGGTGCCCGGTTGGGTTGGCGTCAACAGCTTTTTATCGAAGTCTAGTACAATCACGGATTTGCCGTCGATGACCTCTCTGCGTTCGCGTTGTTGCAGGTCCAATTTATTTTGCAACACCCCTTCAAAATTTGGGGCTTGAATGACGTTTAGGTTGCGCACCGGTTTGGTCCAATAGGCGCGCAGCATCATCACGAAAGGTTCGCCCACATAGACTTCCTTTTTAGAGGTCAAAATATCTGCTTGGAAACCGTCCTTGGCTTGCTGGGCCAAAGGGTTTTCTCGCACGGCACCGGCTTTTACCGTGATGGTGAGGGCGTTGCTTTCGAGGGTGCCTTGGCGGGTTTTTAAAGTGGCCGGTCCTATCTTAAAAGTGCCTTCAGATTTAGCGACCAATTGGTAACTGACCTCCCGCTGAAAACTCATATTCCCATTGATGATCTGGGTCTGCTGCGATTGAAAGGGACCGCCGACAATTAAAAAGTCGTTCATGGCTGGCGGCTCAATATTTCCGCCGCGGCTGTCTGTACTGAAGGTGATGCGGAACTGCTCGTTCAGTCCTACGGTGGTACGCGAGCATTTTGCCGTCAACATTCCGTCCTGGCCAAAGGCCATCGTAGTCCAAAGCACGGCCACGCCAAACATGAGGTATTTACCAATCTTTTTCACCGCTCTTCTTCTTTCCTTTTGCCTTCTTGGCATTCATTTTCTCCGCCGTTTTCTCCTCGGCGCGCTGTATGGCTTCCAACAACCCTTTGATCTCCTCAGGCGTCATCTTTGCGGTGGTTTCCCCACCTTCCTTAGGCTTGTTTTGCTCGCCCTCTTCGCCTTGCTCATCCTCTTCGGGCTGCTGGCTAGGGTCTTGCTCGCCATTATCGCCATCGCCTTGCTGATCCTGGTCTTTCTTGCTGTTGTCCTGATCCTCTTGCTCGTCTTGAGGCTGTTCATTCGGGTTGTCCGATTTCTCTTCCTCTTCCTCTTTTTCCTGCTCTTGGTCCTGTTCCTTTTCCTGATCCTGCTGTTGGTCCTGTTGCTGCTGTTGTTGTTTTTGCTGTTCCAACGCGCGGTTCAAGTTGTATACCGCGTCGGGACGGTTGGGCTGGCGCTTTAGGCTTTCAATATACGCACCGGCGGCCTCTTGGAATTGGCCCGCATCCATCAAAAGATTCCCAAGGTTGTACAAGGCATCGCTCTGCTGCAGAGGATCCTGCGTGGATTGTGCTGCCTCCACCAAGGCTTGTGCAGCACCCTCGGTATCGCCGGCTTGCTTCAAAGTGGTTCCCTTGTTGAACTTTGGGATAAAGGCATCGGGCTGCTGTGCACTGGCCGCATCATAAGCTGCCCCAGCCTCTTCCCACTTGCCGTTCTCAAAGGCTTCGTTGCCCTTTCGCACTTCTTGTCCGTAGGTGTGAAGGTTTTGCCCTTGGGCCGTATTGAGCCCAAGCAAGGCCACGATTAGTGCGACGCCGCGCACGCGTTGGGGAAGAAGTAGGTAGAGCAACAAGAAGAAAAGAGCGGGGTAGAGGAACCACATGAATTGGCTGTCGTAATTCATCGCAATCTCTTCTTGAATATCAGACTTTTCACCCTCCTCGATAAAGGATTTGATGGTCGCCAGGGCACTTTCCGTAGCATTCCCGTCGGCATATTGCGCGCCCAATAGGCTGGTGATTTCTTGCAATACCGCATCGTCCCGCTTGGTGATCACCACCTCGCCGCTGTTGTCCTTTTTATAGGACGTTCCGTTGCGTCCTTTCGACATGGGGATGGGGCCGCCCATGTTCGTGCCTACGCCCACGACCAACACATTCACAGGCAACTCTGGATTGATGGGTGAGGTCGAGAATTCATGGTCTTCTCCGTCGGTCAGCACGATGATGAATCGCCCGGCGGGAGAGGCAGGATTGAAATATTCTTGGGCATATTCCAAAGCTGCGCTGAGGTTGGTTCCTTGGGAAGGGACTTGGTCCGGGTCGGCGCTGGCGAGGGCCATTTTAGCTGCTGCATAGTCGGTGGTGATGGGCAGTGCCGGGTAGGCGCTTCCGGCATAGGCGACGACCCCAACGCGGTCGCCTCCGAGGCCATCGATGGTTTTTGAGATGAGGAGTTTGGCCTTATCTAATCGGCTAGGCGCGATATCCTCCGCCCACATGGAACGGCTCACATCAAGGGCAAAAACGACATCGGCACCTTGGCGTTGGACCAATTGTTTTTGGCCACCCATCTGCAAGTTCGCCACACTCAATCCGGCACATCCCAAGGCCAAGGCGAGGAGGGTGTAACGGGTGAAAAATCGTATGCTGCCCTTCGCACCGGTAGTGAGGGTACTGCCTCGTTCTTCTAGGCCCAATTTCTTCCACACCCCACCGCGCCAACGGTGGAACAATGCGACAGCCAACAGCACCGCCACGAATAACGCGGGTCCGATCCAAAGCCACTCAGGATGTTGCCATTTGAATGCCATTAGAATGCAGTTTTAAGTACGACGAGGTTCAACAATAATTCCAGTCCAATAAGGGCCAGCCCTAACCAAACCCAGCGGTAGAAATGCTCGCTGTAGCGGTAGAATTGGTACCCTTCAATTTCACTTTTTTCCATCGCATCGATCAATGCGTAGATCTCTTTCAGGCTTTGGTTGTCCGTGGCTCTGAAGTACTGTCCACCGGTGGTAGCCGCGATGCGTTGTAGCAGCTCTTCGTCTATGCTGACCGGACGTTGCTCATAAATCAACCTGCCCGTCATGGGGTCCTTGGCCACCGGCGTTTGTGCCGTACCGTTTGTCCCTAACCCGATGGTATATACCTTGATGCCTAAGCTCTGGGCTATATCTGCCGCTTGCGTGGGATCCACCAATCCTGCGTTGTTCTCCCCGTCGGTCAAAAGGATGATCACCTTGCTTTTGGCTTGTGAATCCACCAACCTGTTTACAGCTGTACTCAACCCCATTCCGATGGCCGTTCCGCCTTCAAGCAGGTCGTAGCGCAAGCCTTGAATCTGCCCGTTCAGCAGGGTGTGATCAGTCGTCAGAGGCACTGGGCTGTAGGCTTCGCCGGCATAGATCACCAGTCCCAACCTGTCCATGGTCCGAGCGCTCACAAAATCTTGGGCCACCTCTTTCAAGGCTTCCAATCTGTTGGGCTGCAGGTCGCGGGACAACATGGAGGCACTAATGTCTAGGGCCATCATCATGTCTACCCCAAGGTTTTGCGAAGGTTGCTGAATGACCTCCGAGCTCTGGGGACGTGCCAATGCGACGATCAAGGCGCCAAGTGCGAGCCAGGGCAACAATCCGGTCCATTGTCGGATGTGTCCAAGGGCGCTGCTGGGCAACCCGTCGAGTTGAGAATAGCGGTATCGGTTGAATTGGACCCTACGACGCCAAATCATCCAAGCCCATCCCAAAGGGACGATGCACAGGGCCCAGAGCCACTCTGGTTGCGCGAATTCCCAATTACTCCCCATGGTCCTCCGGTTTGAATTCAACTATGAGGGCCTCGGCTTTCGCCAAACATCCCAAATGCGTGTCCACATCCATTGTCCCCTTTGCGAACTTCACCACATCGGCGCGGCTCATGATAAAGGCGTAATCTTCTCGCTGTGCGGCGGTCCATTTCATTTTCACTAACGCTAGGGCCTCCTCTGTGGTCTTTTCCGACAACGGCAATCCACTGCGAATGCTGAGGTAATGGCGCACCAAATCTCCGAGCGCCACATAATATTGTTTCACATCCTCTTCCCATGGTCGATCCGCGCGCATGGCTTCCAGTGCCTGCATCGCGACCTCAAATGGATCTTCCTCCGGCACCGTTTCTTCCTGAATTTCTTCGGTTTTCGGGGTCCAATTACGCCATAAATACCCGGCCCCCGCCAGTGCCAACGCCCCGGCCAACAACCACCATTTATACGCCAAGATCCACCACCAAAGGGAGAACGGCACATTTATGGGCGCACGGTCCTGCTCTTTCTGCAGCCCATCCATCCCCGGCAAGAATCCAATAGCCAATGGCTCCACCGCCCAACCTTCCAAGGGAACCTCACCGGTATCCACCGCCAAGGCCGTCCAACGGTACACGGTGCTCTCTCCCGTAGAGTCGACCTCCTCACTAAGCCACACTAAAGCGCTCACCGTATCCGGTCTCACAACTGCGTCCTCTTGGGCGAACTGGGCCTCTAAAACCACCATACCGCCCACGACCTGCTCGGTGGTATCCCAGCGCGCAGCTACTTGAGCCTGCACTGCGGCCCATCCCATCATCAATGCCACTACCAACAATCTTCTCATCGGCCTTTGGATTTTAGGAATTGGAGTAATGGAGGTACAAAATCATCTTGATCGCTCAGGGCAATGCACCCGGCACCGGCTCTTTTAGCCAAATCTGCCACCTGTGCTTTGTGCTTTTTATGTCTTTTCTGTAGCGCCTGCTGAAATTTTTTGCTGCCGCTTTGGAACCATTGCAATGCACCGCTTTCCGCATCGACCACCGGCACAAGCCCCACTTTCGGCAAGTGTTGCTCCCCTTTATTGTAGGCATGAATGGCACACAAATCGAAGCGCTTCGCCGCTATTTTAAGGGCTCGCTCCGGGAGCTCGCCCATGAAATCACTCATCACAAATACGATGCTGTGTCTTTTTTGAATTCTCAACAAATGTTCGAGCGCGAGGTCCACTCTGGTGCCTTCATGCTGCGGCTCGTGCTCCAAAATGGTCTTGATAATGCGCATGACGTGTGACTTGCCTTTTTTCGGAGGAATGACCTTCTCGACTTGACCGGCGAACAAAATGAGCCCAATTTTATCGTTGTTCCCCATCGCGCTAAAGGCCAAGGTCGCAGCAATTTCCGTCAACAAATCCCCTTTAGACCGGCGCGCCGATCCGTACCGCGTACTCTTGGAAATATCAATGACCAAGAACAGGGTCAGTTCGCGCTCTTCTTCAAAAACCTTGATGTACGGACTGCGTTTACGCGCGGTTACATTCCAATCAATGCTGCGCACGTCGTCCCCGTTTTGGTAAAGGCGTACTTCGGCGAAACTCATCCCACGGCCTTTGAACGAACTTTGGTATTCGCCGGAGAAGAGTTGGTCGCTAAGTCGACGCGTCTTAATCTCTATGCGCCGAACCTTTTGAAGCAATTCGAGTGCATCCACAGAATTAAGGAACCATTAAAGTGTTCAACACCGTGCTCACGATATCTTCCGTGGTCATTTCTTCGGCTTCCGCTTCGTAGGTGAGGCCAATTCTATGGCGCAACACCGCCGGTGCTACCGCACGAACATCTTCCGGTGTCACGAATCCGCGGTGTCTTAAAAAGGCATGACAGCGTGCCGCTTTTGCGAGCGCTATCGAGCCCCTTGGCGACGCCCCGAAGCTTATTTTATTCACGAGGTCGCCCATCTTATACTCCTGAGGCGCTCGCGTTGAAAAGACGATATCGAGGATGTAGGTCTCGATTTTTTCGTCCATGTATATTTTATCGATGAATTGGCGGGCATTTAGAATCTGCTCTAAGCTCACCACCGCATTCAGCGCGGCAAAACCTTCGCCCATTTGGCGGCGCATGATCTCGCGCTCCTCTTCTTTTTTTGGATATCCGAGCTGGACTTTGAGAAGGAATCGGTCCATCTGTGCTTCTGGCAGTGGGTAGGTCCCTTCTTGTTCCACCGGGTTTTGGGTGGCCATGACCAGGAAGGGTTTGGGCAGCGGGTAGCTTTCTTCGCCGATGGTCACTTGGCGCTCTTGCATGGCTTCAAGTAAGGCACTCTGTACCTTGGCTGGGGCACGGTTGATCTCGTCGGCCAAGACAAAGTTGCTGAATATGGGACCCTGCTTGGTCTCGAACGCATGGTCCTTCATGTTGTAAATCTGTGTTCCTATGACATCTGAGGGGAGGAGGTCAGGAGTGAATTGGACCCTAGAAAAACTACCGCCGAGCGTTTGGCTCAGGCTGTTAATGGCTAGTGTCTTCGCAAGTCCGGGCACCCCTTCGAGGAGGATGTGGCCGTTCGCTAAAAGCCCGATAAGCAGTCTTTCGACCATGCCCTCTTGCCCTACGATGACTTTGCCTAATTCGCTTTTGAGTAAATCAACAAAAGCGCTTTCGTTCTTGATTTTTTCGTTTAATGCAATGATATCTGGAGCACCTTCCATAACGTGGTTTTTTTTCGTGTCCCAAAAGAAGAAAAACTAAGGGAATTGGCCCGTTAAAAGAGGGTTAAAAAAGGGAAATAATACGTCCTTCCGCGATGCCGTAGTACTGGCCTTCCACCTGCAAAGCATGTGCGCCGGTAAAGGGGCCAAAGGCAGGCAGCACCCCGAGGTGGTCGTTGAAGAAAAAGGCCTTCATCTTGATGCGCCCGCGCCCCTTGCCTCTGAGTATGGCCCCCGGGTGGAGATGGCCGCACAATAGGAAGCTCTTGGTATAGCGCGCTTGGATGTGATCCAGATCGAAGGGTGTGTTTCGATCGAAATTTGACCCTGGAGGCTCGTGTAGGCAAAGGAAAGGTCCCACAGTGAGCCGATCTGTGACTTTGAGGGCGGAATGTTCCGGCACATCCACGTCGTGATTGCCTTTGACCAGCACGAAAGAATGCTCAGCAAACTCTTCCATCAGGTCGAGTAGATCTCGAGTTTCGGTATTCTGTAGGTTGTGAAATAGGTCCCCGAGGAAGATGATTTGGGCCGCATCGTGTCGAGCGAAAGCATTGCGCAACAAGCGCATGGCGTGGGTGTGTATGCCCTTAGGTGTCGGGATGCCAAAAGCGCGAAAGTGTCCGCTTTTTCCTAAGTGTACGTCGGCAATAAAAAGGGTGTTTTCCTGGGCCCAATAGGCGGTACCGTCCGGATATAACCAGAGGTTGTGCGCTCCAATGCTATGGGCAATGGCCCCGAGCATTATTTAAATACGCTGCGTTGGAAGAGAAACAATAATCCCACCCCAGTTGAAATGGCCATGTCGGCGATGTTGAAGATGGGACGGAAGAAGGTGAAATACTCTCCTCCCCAAATGGGTAACCATTGCGGTAATTCTCCGCTGAAGAGCGGGAAGTACAACATGTCGACCACCTTGCCTTGCAAGAACGGTGCATATCCACCTGCCTCGGGCATGAAGGTGGCCACTCGGCCCAAGCTATCTGAAAATATCATTCCGTAAAACAAGCCATCAATGACATTGCCGATGGCGCCCGCGAGTATGAGACTGAGGCCCCAAAGACCAGCCGCACCCACGCCTTTTTTCAAGCTTTGGCGCAACCAGTACACAATCCCAACTATGGCGATAATACGAAAAAGGGTGAGGGCAATTTTACCGGCCACACCACCCCAAGTTATTCCCCAAGCCATGCCTGGGTTTTCTGTAAAATGGATGAAAAACCACGAAGTAATCTCGTGACTTTGACCTAGGTACATGGTGGTCTTTACCCAAAGCTTTACGAGCTGGTCGATCAATAAGGTACCAAGGACAATGTAGAGGGCTTTTCTCAACGTTGCTTCAATTTGGCTTCCATGCTCATCGTAGCATGTGGGACCAATTTTAGTCGCTCCGCTTCAATCAACTTACCTGTCACACGGCAGATGCCGTAGGTTTTGTTCTCAATGCGAATCAAGGCGTTCTTCAAGTCGCGAATAAACTTCTCCTGACGCGCGGCTAATTGTGAATTGCTCTCCTTGCTCATTACTGACGAGCCTTCTTCGAAGGACTTGAATTGCGGCGACGTATCGTCCGTACCGTTGTTTTTATCGTTGGCAAATTGCTCGCGCAACAAATCCAAATCTTGTTCAGCTTTATCAATCTTCTTTAAGATGATTTCTTTGAACTCTTTCAATTCAGAATCGGAGTATCTGGTTTTTTCTGCTCCTGCCATAATTTCTATTGTTAATCAGACCTACCTAAGGTAAGGGGAAGGCACCGAAAATAATTTTATTTTTTGATAATTGAAACACTTATTTCATGCCCTTCCACATCCATGGCATGTTCAGCGCTGCCCACATAAGATATAGAATCTGCCAATACCTCTGCATTCACATAATCTACAAATGCTGCGAGCGCTGATTGAAACCCTTCAGAGGCCACAATTTGGATATCAATGCGGTCCACTACCTCGAGTCCAGAAGACTTTCTTAGGTTCTGAACTCGGTTGACCAATTCTCTGGCCAAGCCTTCATTTCTCAAAGCATCCGTTAGCTCTGCATCCAGTGCAACAGTCAATCCGTCGCCGGTAGCCACCAACATGCCTGGAATATCTTCCGTCACCACTTCACAATCTTCAATAGAAATGGTCACCGGCAATCCTTGATCCTCGAAGGTCATGGATCCGGCGGCTTCAAAGGCATCGATCTCAGTACTGTCCATGCCTTCGACAAAGGCTTTCACCGCTTTCATGTGGCGCCCCACTTTCGGTCCTAACGCCTTAAAGTTTGGTTTCACCTTTTTCACGAATACTCCAGCATCAGGGGCAATGACCTCCAACGCTTTCACATTCACCTCTGCAAGCAAAATCTCGCGAATGCTCTCCAAGAGGGCTGCATCGCTATCGTTTAGGGCCGGTACCAACACTCTAGAGAGGGGCTGACGCACTTTGAGGTTTTCCTTTTTACGGATAGAAAGCACCAATGAAGTGAGCTTGCGCGCCGTATTGATTTTCTTCTCGAGTTCAGGTTTAATTAAGCTGGCATCGGCCTCAGGGAAAGACGTCAAATGCACACTGCTCAATCCTTCTTTACTAATGCCTGTGTAGAGGTCTTGGTATAATTGGTCCGCATAAAAAGGCGCCAACGGTGCCATCAAGCGGCTCAAGGTTTCCAAACACGTCCACAAGGTCTGATAAGCGCTGATCTTGTCCTGACCGTATTCGCCTTTCCAGAAGCGGCGACGTCCCAGACGCACGTACCAGTTCGACAATTTCTCCGTGGTGAACTCCTGCACAGGACGGAACGCGCGCGTAGGCTCAAAGGCCTCCATTCCCGCTTCCACTTCTGCCACTAAGGAATGCAATTCTGAAAGAATCCATTGGTCCATCTCAGGGCGTTCATCCACCGGGATTTCTGCTTCTTCAAACTTGAAGCCGTCGACGTTGGCGTACAAGGCGAAGAATGCGTAAGTATTGTGTAGCGTTCCGAAGAACTTGCGACGCACTTCTTCCAAACCGTCCATATCGAAACGGAGGTTGTCCCAAGGTGAGGCATTGGTCAACATGTACCAACGCAAGGCATCCGCGCCGTATTGATCCATGGTCGTAAACGGATCAACGGCATTGCCCAATCGCTTAGACATTTTCTGACCGTTCTTATCCAATACCAGTCCGTTCGAAATCACTGTTTTGTAGGCGACGCTATCAAAGACCATTGAAGCAATGGCGTGTAGGGTGAAGAACCAACCGCGTGTTTGATCCACCCCTTCCGCGATGAAATGCGCAGGGTAAGCGCCGTTGTTCTCAATTTTATCCTTGTTTTCAAAAGGGTAGTGCCACTGTGCATACGGCATAGATCCACTGTCAAACCAAACGTCGATCAAATCGCTTTCTCGGTGCATCGGCTTGCCGCTAGGGCTTACCAACACAACGTCGTCCATGATGTGACGGTGTAGGTCTACTTTATCGTAGTTCTCCTTGCTCATATTGCCTGGCTCAAACGACCCTAATGGGTTCGTACTCATGAGGCCTGCCGCGATGGATTTTTGAATCTCTTCATGGAGTTGGGCTACGCTACCAACACAAAGGCGCTCGTCTCCCTCTTCAGTACTCCAAATAGGCAGTGGTATTCCCCAGAAACGCGAACGGCTCAAGTTCCAGTCGTTGAGGTTTTCTAACCAATTCCCAAAACGTCCCGTACCCGTCGATGCAGGCTTCCAGTTGATCGTTTTGTTCAACGCAATCATTCGGTCTTTTTTGGCCGTACTCTTTATAAACCAGCTGTCCAACGGATAGTACAAGACGGGTTTATCAGTACGCCAACAATGTGGGTAGCTGTGCTCGTATTTCTCGATTTTGAAGGCCTTGTTCTCAATCTTGAGCTTCAATGCCAAGCGCTCATCCACACTCAAATAGTTCTTGAGCTCGGGAATGATGTGCTTCAATCTATCTTGTTGCAGGGCCAATTCTGCCGCCTGCTCCTCTTCTGTCAAATATTCTGCCTTGATGTACTCACCGCCAAGCCCGAACACTTCATCACTAAGTTCAGCGCGGAACCGTCCTTGCAAATCCACAAGCGGTACCAAGTTTCCGGCTTCATCTTCCACCAAAAGCGGTGGAACTCCCGCATCCGACGCCACGCGAGCATCATCTGCACCAAAGGTTGGCGCCGTGTGAACAATACCCGTACCGTCTTCCGTAGTTACGAAATCCCCTGGAATCACGCGGAACGCCTGATCAGCATGCTCCGCTGGAAGGGCATACGGCAAAAGTTGCTCGTACGACAGCCCGACTAATTCTGTACCGGCCACGGTCTTTAGGATTTGGTAAGGGATCTTTTTCGCCCCGGCTTCGTAGGTGGCAGTATCGCCTTCTACGAATTTTTTACCCATCAGCTTGCCCAAGAGTGGGGTCGCAGCAATGATGTTCACCGGCTCGTGGGTGTATTGATTAAAGGTTTGGACCAAGCTGTATTCAATCTTTGGTCCAACCGTCAACGCGGTATTTGACGGCAGGGTCCAAGGCGTTGTCGTCCATGCCAAGAAATGCACCTCGAGGTCGCCAAAGAGCTGTTCGCTTTGCCCGCTTTTTACCATTTTGAACTGCGCCACGACCGTATTGTCTTTCACGTCGCGGTAACAGCCCGGCTGGTTCAATTCGTGTGAACTCAAGCCCGTTCCCGCCTTTGGGGAATACGGTTGAATGGTATAGCCCTTGTAGATTAATCCTTGGTTGTACAGTTCTGACAAAAGCCACCAAACGCTTTCCATGTATTTGGGATCGTAGGTCACATAAGGGTCGTCCATATCCACCCAATAGCCCATCTGGTCCGTCAAATCTTTCCAGATTCCGGTGTAGCGCATCACGGCATTTTTACAGGCCTCATTGTATTCTTCAATAGTGATGCTCTTGCCGATATCTTCTTTAGTAATGCCCAATTCTTTTTCGACACCTAATTCCACCGGCAAGCCATGCGTATCCCAGCCTGCCTTGCGGTCGACCAAGAATCCCTTTTGTGTTTTGTAACGACAGAATACGTCCTTGAGCGAACGTCCCATCACGTGGTGAATACCCGGCAAACCATTGGCGCTTGGAGGACCTTCAAAGAAAATCCATGGCTCCGCATCCTTGCGGGCCTTTAAGGTTTGTTCGAAAACCTGTTGATCTTTCCAACGTTGCAAGACTGCCTTATGTACTCCGGCGAGGTCTAGATGGGAATATTCGGGAAATGCACTCATTTGCTTATTCTACGGTAGCGATACACTTTAATTCGATCGCAATAGGGGTCGGTAAACTGTTGATTTCAACGGTGGTTCTACACGGTTGATTCTCCTTAAAGTATTCGGCATATATGCGGTTGAAAGTGTGAAAATCACGCTTCATATCGACGAGAAAAACAGTCACATCAACCAATTGTTCCCAGCTCGAACCACTGGCTTCAAGGATGCTCTTCACATTTTGAAACACGCTGTGCACTTGGGCCTCGAAATCGAAGGCCTTAAAGTTGCCATTGTGGTCAAGCTCCAATCCAGGAACGCCGCTATCGTTGGCATCGCTGCCGGCGGTGCGAGGTCCTACGCCTGATAAAAAGAGTAGGTTGCCCACCTTTCTTGCGTGCGGGTACAGTCCTACCGGTTTCGGAGCGTTAGTCGTCGAGATTTTAGATGTATCTGCCATAACTCAAAGGGTATAAGGCTGCAAAAATAGGGAAAGCCATCCGTAAGGGCGTAATGAATTGAAATCAAGGTGAAAGAAAAGTTAGTGTTATTTGTACACTTAGTCATATTTGTTATATATTTGCCTTGTATGTAAAGATTGGTGGTTCTTTCTTTTCATGCTTCTGTGATAGGTTCTAGGGGCTATTTGGCAGAATTTTCGAGGTGTTACTGAGCCGATTTTTAACATCTGAGAATCCTTCCAAATTCCCCTTTTTTTATTCCCAAAATTTTCCATCCGCCCCCGTTTCCACCCTGCCAAAAGCGGTGTGCTTATGTCATTATGGCCAATTTTTGACCTTTTGGAGGGAATTGGCTCTTTTTTAGCAGTTAGAAAAGCGGTCTACAAGGACACCTTCTATTATTTTTGTGAACTATTTATAAGAATACTCCAGCCCGATGCTGAACTTCATATCTAAACTCGTTGGTTCTAAAAGCGACCGCGATATAAAAAAATTGCAACCGCATGTTGATGCGGTGAATACTCACGCTTCAGAACTTGCAGCCATGAGCAACGACCAGTTGCGCGGCGAAACTGAATCTTTCAAGACCGCCATAGGGGAGGCGACGGCTTCATTGGAATCTGAAATTGCTGCATTGCGTGAGCAGATCCAACAAACGGAGGATTACGATGCACGCGAACCGTTATACGAACAGATCGAAGCTTTAGACAAGCAAGTACTGGAGGCCATTGAATCTGTACTCACAGACATTCACCCTCGTGCGTTCGCCTTGGTTCGTGAAACTGCGAAGAGATTTACAGCAGGCTCGGTGAGTGTAAGGGCTTCTGAATTGGACCGAACACTAGCGCAAAATCATTACCATATCACCATTGACGGAGATACTGCTACCTATGCAAATGGTTGGAAGGCCGCTGGTGGGGATATTACTTGGAATATGGTGCACTACGATGTACAGCTCATCGGGGGTACGGTACTACACCAAGGAAAGATTGCGGAGATGGCAACTGGGGAAGGGAAAACCTTGGTAGCCACCCTACCGGTCTACCTCAATGCATTGGCAGGACGTGGTGTTCACGTGGTTACCGTGAACGATTACCTCGCAAAGCGTGATAGCGAATGGATGGCACCTATTTTCAATTTCCATGGGTTGACCATCGATTGTATTGATAAGCACCAACCAAATTCTGATGCACGTCGTGCCGCGTATTTCTGTGATATCACCTACGGAACCAACAACGAATTTGGTTTCGATTACTTGCGCGATAACATGGCGCGTCGCGACGAAGACCGCGTCCAATTGCGCGGCCATCACTACGCCATCGTGGATGAGGTCGATAGTGTATTGATTGACGATGCGCGTACGCCGCTGATCATTTCAGGTCCGACGCCTAAAGGAGACCAACACCAGTTCAATGAACTCAAAGGCTTCGTAGAAGCGTTGATGAGCGCTCAAAAAGTACTGGTGCAAAAGGAACTCAATGAAGCCAAGCAGCTCATCGCCGATGGCAATGCGGATGAAGGCGGCGTAAAACTATTGCGCGCCTACCGAGGGCTCCCAAAATCGAAGCCGCTCATAAAATTCCTTTCTCAAGACGGAATGAAATCATTGTTGCAGAAAACCGAGGGCGTCTATCTGCAAGAGCAAGGCAAGAAGATGAAACTCATCGATGAGGACCTCTTCTTTACCATCGAAGAAAAGAACAATCAAGTCGAGTTGACCGGTAAGGGAATCGATTTGATTTCGAAGAATACCGCGAAGGACTTCTTTGTGATGCCCGATATTACAGCAGAGCTCAGCGCTTTGGAGAAAGGAGAGTTGTCTGCTGAGGAAAAGGCCAATCAGAAGGACGGCATTTTACGCGACTACAGTGTAAAGAGCGAACGCATTCATACGGTAAACCAATTGCTCAAGGCCTACGCTCTGTTCGAGAAGGATACAGAGTACGTGATCATGGACAACAAAGTCAAGATTGTCGATGAGCAGACCGGTCGTATCATGGAGGGGCGCCGCTATTCGGACGGCTTACATCAAGCCATTGAAGCCAAGGAGAACGTTAAGATTGAAGCAGCTACGCAAACCTACGCGACCATCACGCTTCAGAACTACTTCCGCATGTACCACAAGTTATCAGGTATGACGGGTACGGCAGAAACGGAAGCAGGAGAATTCTGGGAGATCTATGAATTAGAGGTTGTGGTTATTCCGACCAACAGACCTATTGCTCGTGACGACCGCGAAGATTATGTCTACAAGACGGCCCGTGAGAAATTCAATGCAGTAATCGACGAAGTTGTCTCCTTGCGTGAAGCAGGTCGCCCTATATTGGTCGGTACAACCTCTGTAGATATTTCGGAGTTGTTGAGCCGTGCGTTGAAAATGCGCAAGGTGCCACACCAAGTATTGAACGCGAAACGCCACCAGGCAGAAGCAGAGATTGTTGCCGAAGCAGGTAAACCAGGAATGGTAACCATCGCGACGAACATGGCGGGTCGTGGTACGGATATTAAGTTGACGGACGAGAGTAAAGCCGCAGGCGGTTTGGCCATCATCGGTACAGAGCGTCACGATAGCCGTCGTGTGGATCGCCAGTTGCGCGGTCGTGCCGGTCGTCAAGGGGATGTGGGTTCTTCACAGTTCTTTGTTTCCTTGGAAGATAAGCTCATGCGTTTGTTCAACTCTGAGCGTATTTCAGGGTTGATGGACAGATTAGGTTTGGAAGAAGGCGAGGTAATCCAGCACAGCCTTGTGACCAAATCCATCGAGCGCGCTCAGAAAAAAGTCGAGGAGAACAACTTCGGAACGCGTAAGCGATTGCTTGAGTATGATGATGTGATGAACAGCCAGCGCTCGGTCATTTACAAGCGCCGCGGCAACGCCTTGAGCGGAGATCGCATTAAGGTGGACATCATTAATATGGTCTACGATACCCTTGGTGATCTTGTCGAAGCGTACCAGCCGTCGAAGGATTGGGACGGATTTAGATTGGACTTCTTCCGCACCTTCGCCTTTGAACCACAGATGGACGCTGAGGCCTTCGCGAGCCAGGGTTTCAATGCCGTTTGCAACAATTTGTTCCATCAAGCGACCCAATTCTACAAGGAAAAGGGCCAGCGCATCGCCACAGCGGCACTTCCAGTATTCCAGCAGGTTCACGAGGATAAAAACAACAAGTTTGACAAGATCTTGGTGCCTATTACCGACGGTAAAAAGACCTTGCAAGTGACTTCTGTGTTGCAAGAAGTGATTGATACAGAAGGATCATCCCTGATAACAGATATCGAAAAAGGCATTTCCATTGCCATCATCGATGACGAGTGGAAAGAGCACTTGCGTGCCATGGATGATCTTCGTCAAAGTGTTCAGGGTGCCGTTTACGAGCAGAAAGATCCGCTGTTGATCTACAAGTTTGAATCTTTCGAGTTGTTCAAATCCTTGGTGGCACGAATCAACCAAGAAATTGTAGGGTTCTTGTTCCGCGGTGGATTACCGGCTTCAGATCCTAGCCAAATGCGACAGGCACCGGCCGCGCCAGTGAAGCAGCCAAAACTACAAGAAAGTCATCCTAGCTTAGATGCACCAGTGGACGCCGAGCGCGTCACAGCAAGCGGTGCTGCACCTGCCGCACCTAGACCGGTGAAAACCGCTCCTGTGGTGAACGATGGAAAGACCTACGGCCGAAATGATGCGGTTACGGTGCGCAATATGCAGACCGGTGAGGTTAAGAATATCAAATACAAGAAAGCCCTCCCATTGCTTGCGCAAGGCTGGGTCATTGAAGACTAAGGAATGTTCTGGAACTGGATCACAAGAATTCTTCTACGCAATAGACAAGCCTGGCTCGTGACCATTGGACTTGTGACCGCCTTCATGGCGTATCAAGGAACCTCCGTAGAGATGGAATACGGATTTGCCAAGCTCATGCCGGATACAGATTCAGTTTCCATTGAGTATGATCTTCTTGAGGAAGAGTTTGGACAGGTTTCTAATACTATTGTTGTCGCCATAGAAGATCCAGATTTCTTTAAGCGAGACCACTTGGATGAGTGGACTAGGCTGATGAAGGATTTGAAAAAGGTCGACGGAGTGACCTTTGTACAAAGTCTTACGGAAGCCTATGGTCTTGTGGTCGACAGTACGACTGAGAAACTAGCACCAGATACCTTGTTCAATGCCCTTCCTGAAAACGGGGAAGAAGAAATTGCCCTTGAGGCCAAAGTGAAAAGCTGGCCGTTTTACAAAGGTGCCTTGTACCAAGGTGATACCTATATGGCAATCATTCGCATAGATGAGGAACGTCTGTACAACAAGCAGATTCGTCCTATTGTCGAAGGTGTTCGTGATATTCTCTATGCCTGGGAAAATGAAAATGGCCGAGACCTACACATGTCTGGATTGCCATGGTTTAGAATTGCAAATTCTAGCACTCTCGAAAAAGAGATCTATCGAACGGTAGCGCTAACTTTGCTTGTAACGGTGATCATCTTCTTCCTCTTCTTGAAGAGTTTTAGAGCCACGGCCATTAGTTTACTTATCGTGATTCTCGGTGCGGTTTGGGCGTTTGGAATCATGGGGATTTTAGGATTTGGCATTACCCTTCTGTCCTCATTAATTCCGCCGCTGATCATTGTTATTGGTGTGCCTAATTGTATTTATCTCATCAATAAATACCACCAGGAATACAAAAAGCACGGTCAACAAATCAAGGCTATACAACGTGTAGTATCTAAAATTGGATACATTGCTTCCATCACGAATACAACCACGGCCTTAGGCTTTGCTGCATTTGCGTTGACTAGCAGTGAAAACTTGGTGCATTTTGGAATCGTCAGTTCGTTGAGTATTCTGTGCGTTTTCTTACTGTCTATCACTTTAGTCCCGATCATCTATAGTTATGTGAGTCCTCCAAAGGAGCGCCATTTAAATCACTTTGATGTGGGTTGGTTGGTGAACTTCCTGGATTTCTTGGACAATGCCGTCGAAAACCACCGCAAGAAGGTATACTTCATTACTTCTATTGCAGTTATTGCGGCAGCCTATGGTATGTCGAGAATTGAGACTGCCGGAAACATTACGGCAGATTTCAATAAGAACAATCGTATTTACAAAGATGTAAAGTACTTCGAGCGCAAGTTTGGAGGGGTCGTTCCAATGGATATTGTTATTGATACGAAGCGCGAAGGTGGCATTGAGCGTTTGACGAATCTTCGTCGAATGGAAGAGTTGCAAGATAGTTTGGAGGCCATGCCTGAGCTGAGTCGTGCTTTGAGTATTGTCGACTTTGTGAAGTTTGCGAAGCAAGGGGTCTTGTTTGGGAACCCTGATATGTATTCGTTGCCTTCAAGATCGGAGCAGCAATGGTTGTTGACCTATTTGCCTCGCGGCATGAAGGACGATACCGGATTGGCAAAATCTCTAGTTACCACAAACGGTCGAAAGGCACGTATTTCCGTTCAAATGGCGGATTTAAGCACGCCAGAAATGAGGGTGTTGACGGATAAGGTCAAAAAGCTTGTCGATAAGGTTTTCCCAGGCGAAAATTATGAGGTAAGTATTACTGGAGCCTCAATCAAATTTATTCGGTCGACGACCTACCTCGTCAACAACTTGATCCTGTCTTTGGTACTGGCAGTAGTGGCCATCTCCATCATCATGGCGCTGTTGTTTATGAGCGGTAGAATGGTGTTGATTTCCTTGATTCCAAACCTCATTCCTATGCTCATTACTGCTGGAATCATGGGCTTTGCGGGCATTCCCTTGAAGCCATCAACCATCTTGGTCTTCAGTATTGCCTTCGGTATTTCCGTGGATGATAGTCTACACTTCTTGGCGAAATACCGTCAAGAATTAAAGTCTAACGGCTGGAATATCAAGTGGGCAGTGAAGAGCTCGATCTTAGAGACGGGTTTGAGCATGTTCTACACCTCCGTCGTCCTATTCTGTGGTTTCTCCGTATTCATGACGTCGAGTTTTGCGGGCAACCAGAGCCTAGGACTGTTGACCTCCATTACCCTTTTTGTCGCCATGTTGAGCAATCTTATTCTGTTGCCTTCGTTTTTAATGACGATGGAAAAATGGGTTACCAAAAAGGATTTAAGCGAGAACATTATCGATATTTATGATTCAGAGTTAGATCCAGACGAATCAGAAAGCTAAAATTATGAAGGGCATTATCCTTGCCGGCGGGTCCGGTACCAGATTACATCCATTGACCTTGGCGGTGAGTAAACAACTCATGCCGGTCTACGATAAGCCCATGATTTATTACCCGCTGAGCACGTTGATGCAAGCGGGCATTCGCGAGATTCTCATCATCACGACTCCGCATGACGCGCCGTTGTTCCAAAAGTTGTTGGGCGATGGATCTCAGCTGGGCTGTCGCTTCGAATACACCATTCAAGAACGTCCGGAAGGGTTGGCTCAAGCTTTCATTTTAGGCGAGGAGTTTATCGGAGAGGATAGCGTTGCCCTAATCCTAGGGGACAATATTTTCTACGGTTCGTCTATGGCGAAGGTCTTACAAGCTAGCAAGGATCCGAGTGGCGGTGTGGTATTTGCCTACCGTGTGAGTGATCCGGAGCGTTATGGGGTGGTAGAATTTGATCAGGACATGAAAGCCCTGAGTATCGAAGAGAAGCCGGCGGAGCCGAATAGCGATTATGCTGTTCCGGGCTTGTATTTCTACGACAACAGAGTGGTGGATATTGCGAAGAATTTGAAGCCAAGTCCTCGAGGGGAGTTGGAGATCACGGATGTTAACAAGATCTACCTAGAGATGGGCGCCTTAGAGGTGGGCGTATTGGACCGCGGAACAGCGTGGTTGGATACTGGAACCTTTGCGAGTCTTCAACAAGCCGGTCAGTTCGTGGAGGTCATTGAAGAACGCCAAGGATTGAAGGTGGGTTGTATTGAAGAGGTTGCCTACGAGCAAGGATTTATTGATGCGACGCAGCTAGAACAATTGGCCCAACCTCTCGTTAAGAGTGGGTATGGAAAATACCTGATGAAACTCTTGCGATAGATGAAAGACCTTACCGCCTTACAAGCCTTATTCCAAAAAGAAATAGATGCCTTACAATTAGGGTCAGCACCTGAGAAGCTGTACAACCCTATGCATTATATCATGAACCTTGGCGGGAAGCGTTTGCGTCCTGTGTTGGCTTTGATGGGTGCGGGATTGTACGGCAACCCGTCAAAGGCCATGCCGCAAGCGATGGCCATTGAGCTCTTCCACAATTTTTCGCTCATTCACGACGATATCATGGACGCTGCGCCGTTGAGACGCGGACAGGAGACGGTGCACATTAAGTGGGACGAAAACATAGGAATCTTGAGTGGAGATGGGATGCTCGTGAAGGCCTACCAATACGTAGCACAATGTTCTCCTGAATTATTGCCAGAGATATTGGCGACGTTCTCTCAAACAGCCCTTGAAGTGTGTGAAGGACAACAGATGGACATGGATTTTGAAACCATGGACAAAGTGCCATTGGATACGTATATCAAGATGATCCAATTCAAAACTTCGGTCTTGCTGGGTTGCGCCATGAAAATTGGTGCGCTCGTTGGCGGTGCGACAAAAGAGGATGCAGAAGCATTGTATGAATTTGCGCTACTCTTGGGTACTTCGTTCCAGATCAAGGACGATTACCTAGATGTCTACGGCGATCCAGAGAAATTTGGAAAGCAAGTGGGCGGCGATATTTTGAGCAATAAGAAGACCTTGTTGTGGATCGAGGCGGAAAAACGTGCGGCCCTGCAGCGTATCGACTTTTCTGAATATGCCGCGATGCCGGCCAACGAAGAAAAGGTGGAATCATTCCGAGAGCTGTATAGAATTTTGGATGTAGACGCTTTTGCCAAAAGCGAGATTTACCGATACTACCAACTTTCTCTCGAAGCCTTAGATAAGGTCTCTTTGGACGCACAAACCTTGGCGCCGTTGAAAGAATTTGCCCAATGGTTGCATGGACGTGAATCTTAATTGATTCCCCCATCTTTTCGGGTTATTTTTGCCCCTTGTAAACACACACTTTCATGAACGTATTGGTTTTAGGCTCGGGCGGTCGCGAGCACGCATTA
>Ga0255771_1001717_pt1 | contig 23058 bp, 26 predicted proteins | sample 011ome_19_FD_179969 | JGI IMG/M metagenome (GOLD analysis project Ga0255771, IMG submission 179969) | Coastal salt marsh microbial communities from the Groves Creek Marsh, Skidaway Island, Georgia - 011510BT metaG (version 2) | ecosystem: Environmental > Aquatic > Marine > Intertidal zone > Salt...
ACAAAGGTAGTAAAGCGTGTTTGTACTACTTTGAGGCGTAAAAAAAGCACCCAAGATTGCTCCTAAGTGCATGATTTACTTAACTAATTACTGGTGGGTGGTACAGGGTTCGAACCTGTGACCCCTGCCATGTGAACACTGGTAGCAATTAGCTTTTATTTATATAAATCAACAGCTTAGGTCATATAAACCTGGCTTTGTAGTATAGGAGTAGCATACTCAGTAATTACAAAAAACTACTGAAAGCAAATAGTTTAGAACTATTGGGACATCAACCGTCAAGACTTTTGACGCTTGTGCTTTTTCCGCGAGTTGAAGGTGCCGCAACTGTCAAAAATGACGGTTTTTGGGCGAGTGAATTAAGGTTGCTCACTCTTTGCGCGTGCATTTAAAAATAGCCATCCGCGCACAAAGCCGGCATCGGCTCAAAGACTGAGTGGACTCGAACTGGGTCAATGAAGCGCTTAAAACTCCGCTCAGCAGGCTACTGTCAGCGACTACACAGAAAGTGGGAGATCCGATTCACGCAGGTCAGACGCGCGGGTAATCAGGTAATCACTCGTTGACGCATCTACAAGACCAGCCTCGGTCAAAAAGGCCACCAGTGATTTGAACGACGAGTGATCAAGCGCTTTTGAGTGCTTGTGAATACTTGAGAGTCTCGCAATAGACCTCTGAAGCCGCCCCTGCTTTTCCGAAATAAGGTCTAGTACCAGCATTGTTTGACCGACGACTAAATCATCGAGCTTTGCATCCGAAGCACTTGGCAAAAAGCTCTCGCGATTAAGTCGGCAAAATTCCTTGACACATGTTGGGATAGTCAGTGGAGGCTTCATAGATACGTTCAAGGAATTACTTGTGGAACAACTCTACGCCCACTTTCTAACCCATGCAACACCAGCTTCGAATGAGCATCCAGCAATAAAAATTGAGCGCTTTGGCCGGCCTTTGAAAATTTCAACGCTCCTAGAATACTACGCAACCTATTGAATCGTTTGGGGTTTTCCCTAGATATTGGTTGCCGCCCTTTCAAATTTGTTAACAATTTATATAAAATTCGTCTACACTTTTTGGTACAGGTAATAACCGTCAAATTTTTCGGAGGATTGGGATGACAGGCATACAGCTATCACGCCTTTCAACCTTAAGAAAGCTACCAGCGACGATTCCCAACGTCACCTACCGCTTTTACGGCTCATTGTGGGATCGTGAGCGCGGCAGACGCTTTCGAGACTTGCCAGCATTCCGTGGTTTTGTCGGATATCAAGTGAGGCTTATCACGACACTAATTGCTAACTGCAATGGTTACCAGCTCGAAGACCCTGTGGTAATCGCACAGGCGAATTTCCCTCTCAGGGAATCCGATCTCTTTGAAATGCAGGGACTTTTGGAAGAACTACAGGCACAGCGATTGGTCTCAACCGACACTGCGGCACTCGTCGCAACCGAGATTGAAATGCTGCGTGAGCGCTTATTCGACGACGTAAACGTATGAGCAGTGACAAAAAGTAAATTTCAACGTACAGCAGTTGATCGCAGAATAGGCCACAAAAAAGCCGCAACTTTAGGTGCGCGATGAGAGCCCCCACCCTGCCGAGTTTCGTCCACCAATGGTACGAAGACGCTCAAGTGCTAGATCGCAGGTTTAAGGATCTGCCAGCTAGGCGGGGATTCGTCGCGTACCAAATCCGATTGCTCAATTCCCTAATCGCTCAGACTAAAGGGCGTTTGATCGGAAGCGCCGAATTAATAATCGCTTACAACCCGTATTTTGTTGAAAGTGATTTCGATGATCTTCTGACACTGATTACTGATTTAGACGACGCAACCATGTTAGACGACATTGAGCGAGAGCTGTTATATGAAAAGTTGATCGACCTGCGTGATCACTACAGACGCAGACCATACGACTTCAAACGAGCTTATCGTTAGCAAAGCGAAAACTTTTGAACCGTGTATGCCAACCAGCGCCAAAATTTGACCCGATGCTTGGTGAAAATCGCAAAACGACAAATCGGAATTGACTACAGTACAAGCTGCATTCATCAAATTTGCGCAGTCAGCTTTTCCCATATTTTTCCCACGCCAAACAAAAACAGCACCCTAAGGTGCTGTAAGTGCTTGATTTTACTGGTGGGGGGTACAGGGTTCGAAACGTTGGTACGGCCAAATAAAAACCCTTTAGATTAGGTGGTACAACTGTTCTGCTGCGCCGAGCTAAATACTTGATGCGAATAACTGAAATCATCAAACCACCAACCCCTGATCAGGCAAGGATCAAGGCGCTAAGCGCCAATAAGAAGCGCGCCTCAGACGCGCTAAAAGCTGAACGTGAGCGCCAAAAGCGCAATAAAGCACTCCAGACACTACAGACGCTACAGGGCTCATACCCATAACTGATGCGAGTATTTGGGCATAGCCTGTCATCCGAACAAATCGGACATGTAAAAAAGTGAATTGAGCCAGCCTAAGTGTGCGATATCGAACCAAAACACTACATTTCAGAGAAACTTGGCCCTGTATCCGATCGACCGCCTTTCTTCCTCCGCCATCCGCGCACGGTGGGCAGCAAGTTCTAACGCCTCATCCAAGCTCGCACGTTCCCAGCGCTCCAGTTGGGTCGGATTGAGTTTCCAATAAGGGTTTCCTGTCGCTTGCTGCATCGCATATTCAATGCGATCCTTTCGATCCACACCAAGACGTTGCCTGAAAAACACTGCATCGTGCACGCAAGCGATTGGTGATCTTCCGAGTTTTCCTGCTTCTTCACGTAAGACGCTCATGACCCGGCTCTCATCGTGCTGGTACAGATACGCAATAACTTTGGACCGGCTAACGCGTCCACCTTTTGTCTGTAAAAAGTTCTTCCTCAGGAGGTCTGGCCTCATGGCCTTCACCTCTGTGAACAGATGCGCATCTAGTATCTGCTGCTCTCGGATAAAGCGGGTAACGGAAGGATCGTTAAAGAACAGGGCTCTCGTCTGCGGATTTTTTATGATCTCTACCAGTGCAGGATTACTCCATTGCCCTGCCCCTGTCTGCCAGCCCTTGGTAGTAGCGCGAGCGCCGAACGCAATTGCAGTAAAAGCCTGCTTGAGTATCCGGATGTGAAGGTCGCGATTGTGCTCGGTAGCATCTGGAAATACGTACCTTCGAATCGTAAAAAGTAAGTCAGGCTTGTCTTCCACGTATAGGTAAGAGAGGGGGAACGCCTGGTCAACCGTTTGATCCAGATCATGGACGTGCAGATAGCGACCTGCTTGCCCCAATTTCCATGCAACCACACTTGAGCGGATGTCATACTCCCAGCAATTTCCCAGCACTGCTCGCCGTAACTCCTTGCTCACGTTCTGGACGCTCGTGCCCTCGTAGTAAAGACGCCCGAACACACTGGGCTTCTTTGGTTGTAAGTAGCGACCACCCAGCACCTTGGCAACTGCCAGTATGGTCTGCGCTTGGCCACACGTGTGCTCGAGCTGACCAACAGTCTTCTTATCAGCGTCTGTCCTTAACCAGTGGATGTAGGCAGTGAGACTTTTGACATCTACAGGCAACTCGTCATAGCGCTCAGCTAACTCCTGCCCCGTCCAGTTGGGGTCGAAGTTTGGATATACGGCCTGAAAAATCTCGAGGCGCTTCTGTTTATCCCCAGCAATTGCCTCAACAATTGCACGATCGGAGTCTGCGGCCTCAATCGCTAGATCGACTTGCTCCCAGTCATCAGTCACTGTTACCAACTTCGTAAGCGAAACGGAGCTTACTTTTCCTGTCAGATTTGATCCCTTTTGGGACAACTGTATGAGTGCTAACCCATTGATTTCCAGCCACTGGTGCACCCGTTGTTTCTTCGGACCGATGCTGCCGCCCAGATTTGCGAGTTTAGATGTGGGTACAGAGTAAAGGTCGAATCGGATCTGTAGCGGATCTCTTCCCTGGTGGATGGACTGATTTAGAAATTTAGTGAGGACGGATACGTACTTTCGAAACGCTCGCTCTGCGCTGTTTCTGGGTGTTGGGAAAGCGGCTTTGAGCGCTGCTAACACGCGAGGATTGATGGTGAGGGTGATCATGTGCTTCTCTCCAGTTACACCAAACGTTGGTGCATAGGTATTTATGGCACTGCCCTCAGTGATGTGGCGTTTCTAAAAAGTCACACGCTTATAGTAATAACCAACCCCAACGAGTGGGATATTCAGGTAACCAGTTGTTCCCACAAGAAAGCCGAAGGCGGATCCCTCCTCTGTTCGCTTTTTTTTGGTGAATTCTGGCATTAAAAAACAGCCTTTTTTCGGAACGAATGACGCCCAGAAAAAAACAAAGACGGATCGCCCTTCGGGCCCTTTTCTCCCCTTCTTCCAGGACGAGCTCCAACCCACTGATCACTGCTTTTTCATCAATTACTATAAGCGTGTGACTTTTTTTGAGTGAGTGCTCCCATACGTAATTTCGTGGGTCAAACGCCACGAATAATAGGGGGTTCGCCTGCAACTCAGATCAAAAATCGAACTCACAGCTTGGGCATCACGAAGCGCTCAAATCAGCCCTACAAGCGTTGTTTAGCCCACCCAAGCAGTCAGTTAGCTGGATCAACAGATCCCCGCTTTTTGAACACTTATCGTGCGGGACAAACGCGCTGCCCGGGTTATCCACAGATCAGCAGATCAATCCACTGAAAACATAACAAAATGTGCTTTTTCCGTGATTAGTGGGCTAACTAATTGAAATCATTGGATCTGCGCGCCTACAGTATTACCGTCCAAAAAGTAGTACTGAAACCGGCCATTTCGGTTGGTCTCTGCCCTACTTCGGTTGCTCTTTGAAACATCAGAAAACATACTGAAAGCACACAAAAAGTGTGATTTATGGGGAGTTGAAGATGGCACAAGCAAGGGCACTGAACACCGTGGAGATGGAGCAGGTTTTGGCGCACGTAAACGCGGGTAGGCACGCACACCGCAACCGCTGCTTTATCTTGCTCACACACCTTGCGGGCATGCGTGTTGGGGAGGTTGCAAGCCTGCGCTGGGTGGATGTGCTCACGGCGGATGGGCACATCAAGGAAGAGATCCGTTTACTGCCCGAGATGACCAAGGGCAAGCACGCAAGAACTGTGTTCGTCAGCACACGACTGCGCGAAGAGCTGCAGCGGTACGCAGACATTTATCGTCGCTCAGCAACGCTGGAGTGCCCGCTGTTTTACAGCCAGAAGGATGCTCGCAAGGGGTTTACAGCTAACTCGCTCACACAGACCATTGCCAAGCTTTACCGGGGTGCTGGACTGGATGGTGCAACCAGCCACAGCGGGCGACGCTCGTTCCTGACTAATTTGGCAAACAAGGGCACAGCGATTCACTTGCTGCGCACCCTTGCTGGGCATCGCAGTATCAGCACAACAGCCACTTATCTCTACAGCAGCCCAACACAATTAAAAGCAGCTGTAGAGCTTGCTTGAAGTGAGCTTGAATCAGCCTTAATTCCTAGGTACCCCACTTCGCGTACTGCGCGGCGGTGAGTCTTGCCCGCTTACGGCGTGTTTGGACAAACTCTCTGGGCATCACCACACAGGGGAAGATGCCTCTGGCGGCATTGATCACCAGGGCTCTGCCCTTTTGGAAGTAGTCATAGGTCAGGTGCACGATAGCGTCCCTCTTCTCAGTGCGCTCCCCAACCAAATCGTAGGTGTGAACCTTTCGCTTGGGCACCAAATTCAGGGCTTCACCAACGGTCAGGATCTTGTGCTGGGCATCTTGGGGTAAATCAATCACAGCGCGCAGTACTTTGAGGTACAGGCACAAGCGTTGAATCGTGAGTGCGCTGTGAAAACTTGGCCACAGCAAGGGGCTGCTAGACAGCACACCGGCTTCAAAGTGTGCGAGTTGCTCCACTAAAAACGTCAGCTGCTGCTGTGTTGATTCTGGGGACAGCTCCAGTGAGATCACAAAGCTTGCAACATGCGCCCCTCTTCCCTCGCGCCTGGCGGGGTAGTGAATCTTGACGTCTGTAATGGCTGTACCCAGATGTTGAAACCCAGTTGTGAGCCACCAAGAGGCAAAGCTGTGTCCTGATACTTCACCAAAGTCATCCAATATATGGCCCAAGCAGCCAGACGAGATTGTGTTGTCACAGCGAAAACTGTTGGCAATAAGCAGTGCCTCGAACCAGGGCACCAGGTAGCTCTGGGCTGCTACTGGGAGGGTCGACTCTGCGCTACGGGAAATGGGCTCGCCCCAGATCCTGCTTTGCCGCATACCCCAGAAATCCAACTGTTGACTCACTTTTTTGTGACCCCTCAAAAAAAGGAGTGAGTGCTGCGCCTGTGCACCCAAAGTGGACTTGTCGGGCAATTCGGCTCGGCTTTAAAAACTTATCAAAACTGGAGTCATTATGGAAAACACAGAACTTTCCCAGCAGTCAAAAGTCGGACAGACAGCCACCGCCTCGGCGTTGGATGATATGGAGTTCGGCTTATTGATGAACCGCGTCATGGGAGGTGCTTCAAAAGCACGGCCCAGCGACAAAAGTGCCAACGACGTGCAAGTGGATATCCTTCTTGGGCAGGCCACAAACCTGAACAAGATGAACGACCACTACAACCAAGCGTTTGTGGTGAAAGGCACCAAGGCGCTTTACGAGCTATTGGGAGCGATTTACAGCTATTCGCTACAGATCGATAGCTCACCTCTTCGTGACCATGTGCTGCAGCGCATGCGCGACTCCTTGTTGGAATCCCATGGGATTAAGACGCAGGGCAACTCCTCTTGGATCACGACGGTGGTGCGGTACATCCTACCCAACGATCGTCAAACGGCACACACCTACGCCCGAGTCGTGCAAATAGCGTTCGACGAGAATCTCAACGCTGACGAGCTTCCTGCATACATTCGAGATCGGGGCGGGATTACCAAAATTACCGCGACCAAGGAGAGTGAAGAAGCAGCCAAGGCTGTCAAAGATCACAAGACAGAGAAAATCAGTCTCACGCGTAAGGTACTGCTCGCCAATGCCAAGGCGACCAAGCTGGTCGCGGGTGTTGAGCCCAAGAAGTACTTGAACGTGGTCCCAGAGGGTAAAAAGCCGGGCAGCTTTGATTTGGCGATTTGCGTGAACGTTGGCGACGAGGTCAAGATTGTTCGCTTCTTGCAGGTCAGCGAGCAACTTGAAGCTTCGGTGCTCACAGCAATTGCGGAAACCACGATGCCAGACGATTTGGTACAGATCCAAGCCAAACTGGATGAGTACCGAGCAGCACTCGGGATTCATAACGGGTGGGGCATGGAGCCAGGAGATAAAGGCTATGTGTTGCCAAATATGCCAGCCTTAACGCCACCTCCAGAGTCCAAAACTGTAGATACGACCTTGGCTGTATCCAGCTCTGGCGCTCCCCAAGCAGAGGAAGCCTCGCAGGCTCAATCTCAACAGGTTGATGCGCAATAAAGCTCAGACCCCCTCAGGCGCAACACATGTGGCCTGAGGGGGTGTCACAAGGCCATTCCCACTCTTACCGGTCCCGACTAATCTTCAAGGAGCGACGATGAACAACTTACTTGGCCCGCATGACGCGGCAACGGTAGTGCTCTTCAAAGCACAATTCAAAACAGACCTACCCAAAAAGGCAGATATCAAAAGGCTGCTCCACGTAACGGATCTGAATTTTTTCAAATCGAGGGGTCAACACAACAGGACTATTGAAAGCTTAGAGCGCGCACTCGATATCGTTCGTGGAAACACCGAACGCCGCTTCAGCCGCGTATCGTCTTATACGAGCACCGACTACGCGGTGATGCACGCGGACGTGGGTAGCAACTTATTCTTGCAACTCAAATACGCATCAGAATTGATTGAGGGTTTTAATCTCACCTACCAGGCGCTGGAGGAACTCGAAGAACTCAACGATACGTTCCGGGAAATGCTGGAAATAGGTGAAGACTACGACAGGTGGGTAAAAGTAGCCCTGAGCAATCGCGATCGACTGGAGCGTGCAGGTATCACGGATGCCAGCGTCAGCGATCTGCCCTTTGATGTTTGGCAGAAGCAAGCCGAGTGCTACGCCCGCCACGCAGTCGAGGATGCACGTCAACGGGTTGCCGTCTGGTTAGAGCAGTACACCTGGCCCAGCCATGTCAGTGAACCACACGATAACCGTCTCATAGCGATCTAGAGGTGCCAGAAGCAATTGAAGATTTCGCCCCAACTGGGGCTTTTTTTATTCCCAAGGCCTGGGGTTTCTCCTGCTTTGCAGCATCTCAATGTTCATCTCCCCTTGCAGCGGGGCTGCGTAGAACCTATCAATCATCTCGGGGCTTGTCCTGGCATTTCGCGCTAACGTCAGGGTATCGATCGCACGCCCGTAGAGCAGTCGGAACATGATGCTGCTGTGGCGAAGACTGTACAAAGACCGAATTTCACCTGTATTGCTGTATCTGAGCCCCGTCATGTCCAACACCACCTCAAACTGGCGTTGGAGCTTTTTCATGGCGTCTTCCCTGCTGGGTGCATCGGGCATAAAAACATATTCGTTGGCGGGCAGAGCAGCTTCACTGCCCTGCTCCTTAAGCCTGCGTCCGCATAGGCGCTCATACACCCGCACAGCCCAGGGCATGGTTGTGATTGGGTAACTGTGACCCTTACTGGGTGGTAGCGCCAGGCGCAGGTAGGTGTACTCCTTGTCGATCACATGCACGTGGCCATGCTGCATGTTCTTCACATCAGTGGGCCTGATGTAGCTGTTCACCATGAACACGATCAGATCGGCCAGATCTCGAGTCATGTAAACCCTTCTGACCATCTTGTCATCACCGCGCCTGGCCTCCCCAGGCATACAGAAGTAGGACTCACCTGTGAGCGCATCCTTTCGCCACTCAACCGTCTGATCTGCCAGCTTCTTGGCTTTAGAGGTAATTAACTTGTACTCGGGAACAGCAAACCATCCCCTTGGCTTGTCCTCTACGCCAACATTAGGGAATTCGGGTACGTGTTTGATAAAGCTGTGCCGCGCGGCATGTATGAGGACTTTGCGCACCAGTCCCATATAGGCGCTGATGGTGGACACGCTCAACCCGTTGCCCGCGCCACTCAAGTGCTGCAAGAAGCTGTCCAGCATCTTGTAGTTGATCATGTTCACATCCACTTGGCCGAAGAATGGCAGCACATGTTTGTTAAGACGCAGTTGCATGTTCTCAAAGCTGATCTTGGTCAGTTGCCCACGCTTGTACTTACCCTCCTCGCTCTCAATAAGTAGCCGCGCAGCACCCGCAAATGTCATGACCTGGGCTGGGTTGTAGTCCAGCGGTGCGTCTATTGAGCCGTTATGTAGCCGCAGATTGATATCGTCGTAAAAGCGCTTGGCTGCCTCTAGCGCATCGCGCTTGACCTCGGTCTTGGTCGTTCGCTTAAAGATGCGTTGATTTGCGTAATAGCGCACCCACCAGTAGCTCGACGCTGGGATCTTGAAGATCACCAGCTTGCTGGGGTACCCGGGTATTCGGGTCAAGGTCTCCTGAAGAGGAACTGTGCGGTGGCGTTCATGGGAATCGGGTTCCAGCGCTCTGGCCATATGGTGCTCGCAGTCTTTGCAGTTGGCATAGGGCAAAGTTTGCTTGGGAGCGACTGGAAAGATTGCTCGAGCTGTGGCGTCGGGGGTACGTAGATACCCCACTTGGGTGCTGGGGTATTGCTCCTGAAACGCTTTAATTAGGACCGCCACGCTCAGTACTCGCTGGGCAACAAGATGACCCAGCGCTCGCTGTCCCACACTGCGTAGAGTTTCACGGTGGGTAGCGCAAGATCTGTGTAGGCGACTTCCTGACGTGCGTGCTCTAACCCATTGCCGTCCTCGTAGACCATCACCGCACTCGAGCCAGACACTTCTGTCCTCACAAGCACAAACCAGTCGAGCGTGCCTATCTCTAGTAAGTGGCTGATTACAGCGTCGAGAAGCCAAAAGCAGTGGGCGTTCTCAGCGAGATATTTGACGCCATCTGTAATGACAAATTGGCGCGCCACACGCCAGTACTGCGCAGTGCCGGTGAACTGATCTAGCGCTGCGGGATCAATGGATTCAGGGTCTTTGGCATTCATCGTATTCAAGTGTTTTAGTACTTGAATACAAGTGTGTTTTCAGACCCTTTTTATCGCAATCAGAGTCCGTCCAGAATGGCCGGACTCTGTGGAAATCGGTTGACTTAGCGGCGATCAGGCTGATGCTATTTGGCAATTTCCATATAAACAATCAAGGAACGTTCGAATACAGGCCAGACCATCACATGGCCTTGCACGACATCACCCCAAAAGCAGCGACTGACCGTGGCTGCCTAACTGTTCTACCTCTGAAGACGGTGGGTTGGCGGGGGGATTATCCACCCAACTGAGAATAAATGTCGGTCTGTCTCAAACCGTTTGGAGGCGAACACCAAGCATATATCTCATTTCGCCCGTCAGAGGTCGAGCTGAATGGGTCCGGCTTTTCCTAGTCTGAAATTTATCTGCTAATTCCGTTTAAGGTCTAGTTCATCAAGCTACGCAAATTTTCGTTAACTTGAAGCAAAAACGTCACCCCGTACCTCGCCGGTCATACTAACAGGCAGCTCTGTCGAGGCCTGCGCGCGGATAGCACGTTGCTTCTCTGCGGCATTCGTCGCAGTTGCCTCATCTGGATAAATCGTTACCACGTTGAACGTGGTGTCGGAAGTGTGGATAAAGTACACCGCCCTCGCGCCCAGCGCCATAACGCTTGGCGCAAATTTTTCTTTGGCCGCCTGCTCTTGTGCTTGCCCTTCTGCTGACTGACGGCTATTTTTAGAAACCCACTCGGATATGACCGCATAACTCATTGAAACTCTCCTCAAAGGGACAACCATACAGGTACAAACTTCAATGAACGTCGGCAATTACCCTTAGATAGCTTCGCAGGACGGGGGCGGGCAAGGCCAACGTGACGAGGCCGAAAAGCGCACTGAATAGCCGCTTCAAGAATCGACAAGATTACTGGTGCGGATAGAGTGTCTACAGGCTATCCGTCTTCAAATAGTTGGAGACTGATGGGTTAATTTCTCACAGGGGAGATCGGCTCATCGGTTTTTAACCTTAAGTTGGCATTCTCTCAATCTCGCGCAACTTGGCCACGATTTGCTCGGGCGTCAATCGAACACCTTTTGGCATAACTTAATCCTTTCGAATGATAAAAACACTCAGTTTCTCTCACTCACACTGGATCAGTTTTTAAACGCAGGTCAGTAGTGTTCAGAAGCGCTGATCACCAATGGGATCTTCCAACTGCAGGTCTAAGTGCGGTGCTGCTAAAAATTGATGACCTTCAAAAGAGAATCGGAACGATAAGTGCGCTGAGCAAGCGTGGTAAGGATAACAATACCTATCAGGCGTCACGCAAAGAATTCGAAACCGTTGATCTGGTTACTTTAGATTCAAATGGCTTGCGACTGCAAAATTCGGAGTTGGAAGGTCTCCAGCACCACTTTAAGGGCTCAGATTGCGAACGTTTTAACGGCATAGGCGACATCTTGCAGACACCTCTATCAGCGACAACCGCATACCTTCAGGCGCCATGTTGGTTAGCTGCCTATAACGCGGGAGGAACTGCACTGCTTGTAAGAAGGACGGGGAACGGTGAATTGCGAGTTTCTGACGCGCCCGATGGCGAGTTTGCGAACGGGAAAATTACGAGCTCGATGAAGGTTCGAGGGCTAGGCGACTGTTGGACGATAGACGAGTGGGTTTGGAATGGAGAGGATTTGATCAGATCCCTTTCTCTTGACACTGGTCGATGCAAGGGATTCGGTGGAGGGGCATGGTCGATTCCCTCAATTCACCGCCATGTTAAAGCGCGATAATACAACTCTAGCTTACCGCCTGCCCGGTCTCCGACTGGAGCGGAAGAATTGCAAACTCCAACAAATGAAGAAGTCCCAAAGAAGCGTTTTATGGTTGAATCTGGGCGTTTCTATGACGCCAAACTAGCCAGAGATGCGCGCTTGCGGTTGGAGAACGCAGGAATCAAAACACTGATTAACATCGCAACATGAGCCCCTGTACATGCCGCTTTTCACCAAAGATGCGCACGTGATCAGCATGGCGTGTACGTTGCTGTGGCTATCGGTTTTCCTTGAACTGGGGCGCGTATTCAACATGGTGGTGTTGGCGTCGTTGCGCGCGGTGAGTGACTTGCACTACCCACTTGCCGTTAGCGTCGCGTCGATTGTGTTCATCTTGGGTTTCGGCTCTTATTGGTTTGGTCAATGGTTTGGGTTGATTGGCATCTGGTGTATCTACGTCCTAGACGAGTGCCTGCGCGGACTGCTCATATGGCGACGCTGGGTTAAACTTGGCTGGCTGAAAAATGGCAAGAAAAGCTTCAGACGCCAAGGCCATGACCGAGAACCGAACCACATTGCCGTCTGTGAGCTAGTTCAAACAGACGCAAGCGTTTAGCAATGGCAAGCCGTAAAGACCCCCGCCCCACCGATATCCCCCAAAAGCAGAAGTCCAACGAGCGCTACCAAATGGCCGATCTGGCCCGCTTGGCCGGGGTATCGACTTCGACCGTATCGCGTGCGCTTGCTGACAACCCGCTGATTAAAGAGGCTACACGTCGGAAAATTCAGACGCTGGCGCAGACCCTCAACTATCAAGTTAACCAAAGTGCCGCCAGCCTGCGTAAGCGCGATATTCCCACCATGGGATTGGTCATCATGGGTGAGAGCAAGCAGTCCATTTCAGACCCTTTCATACTCAGTTTGATCGGGCACATCGCAGACGCCCTCGATGAGCTCGACATGAACATGCTGCTCACACGCGTCACGCCCGATCGCGCGAAAAACTTTGCAGCGCTCTACGAAAGCGGCCAAGTGGCAGGCTTATTGGTGATCGGGCAATTAACCAATCACAGCCAACTCAACGATTTGTATGACCGCGGTACGCCAATGGTCGTATGGGGTGCGCGCATGCCGGACAGTCACTACCCTGTCGTCGGCGGCGATAACTTCCAAGGGGGCTTGTTAGCGGGTCAGCACTTGGTACAAGCCGGCTGCAAACGCATCGCATTTTTAGGGGACATCAAACACCCAGAAGTCCAAATGCGTCATGCCGGCTTTGTCAAAGCTTTGACCGATGTGGGGCAGTCCTTTGACCCGAGTCTCCACATGCCCTTGCTATTTGGCGACACGGCTCTGCGTGCGGCCATCGGTCAATGGATTGACCAAAAGATCGAATTTGATGGTGTGTTTGCCACCAGCGACGTCGCCGCCCTAACGATCATTGCAGCACTGCAGGAGCGCGGACTGCGAGTCCCTCGCGATGTCAAAGTCGTGGGCTACGACGATATCCCGCTATCGACGCACATCCACCCGACGCTCACCTCAATTCGGCAACCAACCGGATTAGCGGGACGCGCGATGGTCGCGTTGATGCGACAGCGATTGCAAAACGCGGAAGTCGACTCCGTCACCTTGCCCACCACGCTGGTAGCTCGGGAAAGCACGGCCTTCATTTAATCAATACTAAAGAACTACTTGTAAGGGTTTTTACCAATTTGCAATCGATTGCATTTTAAATTTAATATCAACCGTCGGCGAAGTTCAGAGGTCTGATCGCCGAAGCATCTAACCCTTACTGGAGACATCCATGACTTTCAAATTGAAATCTGCCATCTTGGCAGCCATCGCGCCCGTCGCCCTCATGGCCAGCGCACAAGCCGCAACCATCACCATTTCTTGCGGCTCTGTCGGTCAAGACTTTGAGTTCTGCAAAAAGCACACATCCGAGTGGGCAGCCAAAACTGGCAACGAAGTCAAACTCTTCACCATCCCCAACTCCACAACTGACATCCTGGCGCTGTTCCGCCAGATGTTTGCCGCGAAATCGACCGATCTCGACGTTATCAACGTCGACGTGGTGTGGCCTGGTGTGATCAAAGATCACTTGGTCGATCTGTCCAAATACAGCAACGGCGCTGAGAAAAACCACTTCCCTGCGATCGTGAAAAACAACACCGTTGACGGCAAACTGCTGGCGATGCCTTGGTTCACCGATGCCGGCTTGCTTTACTACCGCAAAGACTTGCTCGCAAAGTACAACGCCAAGGCGCCTGCCACCTGGGAAGAGTTAGCCGTTGTCGCCAAGAAGATTCAGGACGGTGAGCGCGCTGCGGGTAACGCTGATTTCCAAGGGTTCGTATTCCAAGCAAAGGCCTACGAAGGCTTGACCTGTGATGCGGTTGAATGGTTGACCAGCTACAACGGCGGCAACATCGTTGATGCGGACGGCAAAATTACCGTCAACAACCCCAGTGCTGTCAAAGCACTCAAGACAGCGGCATCATGGATCGGCACCATCGCACCGCAAGGCGTGCTGAACTACGCTGAAGAAGAAGCGCGTGGCGTGTTCCAAAACGGCAACGCCGCCTTCATGCGCAACTGGCCGTATGCCTGGTCGCTGGGCAACGGTAAAGACAGCAAGATAGCCGGCAAGATTGGCGTCTCGGCACTTCCAAAAGGCGGCGCTGACGGCAAGAACGCCGCTACCCTGGGTGGCTGGCAGTTGGCTGTTTCAAAGTACTCCAAGAACCAAGAGGCAGCCGCATCTTTGGTGATGTACATGACCAGCCCTGAAGTCCAGAAAGAGCGCGCCATTAAAGGGTCTTACAACCCCACCATCGCATCGCTCTACACAGACAAAGACGTGTTGGCCGCTAACCCATTCTTCGGTAGCTTGTATGACGTGTTCACCAACGCGGTTCCGCGTCCTGCTACAGCAACGGGTCTGAAGTACCCCGAAGTGTCGGCCGCTTTCTGGAACGCCACCCACGATGTACTGTCAGGCAAAACCAGTGCGGAGGACAGCCTGAAGAAGCTTGAAGGCAAACTCAACCAAGTTCGTCGCGGTAAGACCTGGTAAGTCATCGCCTAAACGAGCGGCCCGAGCACCACAATGAACCAAAAACCCAGAACCGCATGGCTTTACCTATCGCCAATGCTATTGGTCCTGATTGTGGTCGCGCTGTGGCCGCTCGGGCGAACCATTTGGTTTAGCCTGACCGATGCCAACATCAACGATATTGATGCGGCGAAATTTGTTGGTCTCGAAAACTACTTTGGCGAATACGGGCTGTTCGCCAACCCCAATTACACCGATGGCTTTTGGGAAAGCGATTGGGGTATCTCCATCATCAACACCCTCAAGTTTTCTGTTGTCTCGGTAACGATCGAAACCCTGTTGGGTCTTGGTGTCGCGTTGTTACTCAACCAAGAATTCAAAGGACGCGCCTGGGTCCGTGCAGCCGTATTGGTGCCATGGGCGATCCCGACAATCGTCTCCGCAAAAATGTGGGGCTGGATGTTGCACGACCAATTCGGCGTCATCAACCAATGGCTTTATGACCTCGGCCTCGTCGCGCAGAAAGTGGCGTGGACCGCTGACCCTGACTTCGCCTTGTGGACAGTCGTCGCTGTCGACGTCTGGAAAACCACGCCCTTCATGGCGCTGCTCATATTAGCCGCGCTACAAGTGCTGCCCAAAGATTGCTATGAAGCTGCCCGCGTCGACGGCGTTCACCCCTTGCGCTTGTTTTGGCGCGTCACGCTGCCACTGATTAAACCGGCTTTGATGGTCGCCGTTATTTTCCGCCTGCTTGACGCATTGCGCATTTTCGACCTCATCTACGTCCTGACTTCAAACAGCAACAGCACCATCAGCATGTCTGGATTTGTACGCCGTGAAATGGTTGATAACGGGTACATGGGCTATGGCTCAGCGGCCTCCACTGCCCTGTTCTTAATCATCGGTCTGTGCACGGTTGCCTACATCCGCATCGGGCGCATGAAATTGGGAGAAGACTGATGCATCGCAGTCGCTTTGCAACCTTCTCGATCTACGCGCTGGCAGCATTGGTTGTCGTGGTGTCGGTGTTTCCGTTTGTGTATGCCATCTCAACGTCTTTCAAGAGCGGCTCAGCGCTGTTTGACCCCAGCTTACTGCCCAGCAGCGTCTCACTGAAAAACTACATCTCTCTCTTTACCCTCGCCGAGCAACCTTTCGGTCGCCACATCCTGAACTCGATCATGGTGTCCGTGTTGGTGGTAGCCCTGTCGCTGCTCGTCGGCGTGAGCGCCGCCTATGCATTGGGGCGCATCAGCTTCAAGGGGCGCGGCTTGCTGCTCACCTCGGTGTTGGCTGTCTCGATGTTTCCGCAGGTCGCGGTGTTGGCTGGCATGTTCGAGCTCATCCGCGCATTGGGCATCTACAACAAGGCGCTGGGCTTGGTGTTGCCCTACATGATCTTCACCCTGCCTTTCACAGTGTGGGTGCTGACCACCTTTATGAAGCAGCTGCCCAAGGAGCTTGAGGAGGCCGCCATCATGGACGGTTGCGGCCCTTTCCGCATCATCAAAGACGTGTTCATGCCATTGCTTTGGCCCGCTTTGGTATCAACCGGATTGTTGGCCTTCATCGCTGCGTGGAACGAGTTCTTATTTGCGCTGACTTTCGTGCTTGACAACAACGAGCGCACGGTACCCGTCTCTATCTCACTGATTTCCGGCGCCAGCAAATACGACATTCCGTGGGGCAACATCATGGCCGCATCGGTACTCGTGACGCTGCCGCTGGTGCTTCTCGTTCTCCTCTTTCAAAAGAAAATCGTGTCTGGCCTCACGGCTGGCGCTGTTAAAGGCTAAATCCAAATGAGTATCTCAAAAGCCCCAAATAACGAATGGTGGCGCGGCGGCGTTCTGTATCAAATTTATCCCCGGTCTTACCAAGACAGCAACGGTGACGGCATTGGTGACTTGCCTGGCATCACGCAACGCCTCGACTACATTGCCCAGCTGGGCGCCGATGGCATCTGGCTATCGCCCTTCTTCAAGTCACCTATGAAGGACTTCGGCTACGACGTGTCGGATTACCGCGACGTCGACCCGATGTTCGGCACCTTAGATGACTTCAAGGCGCTGGTCGAGCGAGCCCATGCGCTGGGCTTGCGGGTCATGATCGACCAAGTCTTGTCCCACACCTCCGACCAACACCCTTGGTTTGCAGAAAGCCGCGCCAGTAAAGACAACCCCAAAGCAGACTGGTACGTCTGGGCTGAAGCCAACGAAGATGGCGGCCCACCCAACAACTGGTTGTCAATTTTTGGCGGAAGCGCCTGGCAATGGGACACCCGTCGCATGCAGTACTACATGCATAACTTCTTGGTGTCGCAGCCCGACCTCAACTTCCACAACCCCGATGTTCAGCAAGCCCTGCTCGATGACGTCCGCTTCTGGCTCGACTTGGGCGTCGATGGTTATCGCCTCGACACTGCAAACTTCTATTTCCACAGCAAATCGCTTGAATCCAATCCGCCACGGGGACGCCCAACCGGTGAGGACCCAGCGGTGAACGCCGCCAACCCCTACGGTTGGCAATGGCACAAATTCGATAAAAGCCAACCCGAAAACCTCGTGTTCCTGCAGCGCCTGCGGGCCTTGCTCGACAGCTACCCCAACACCACCATGGTCGGTGAAATCGGGGACGACGACGGGATCGGTCGCATGGCTGAATACACACGCGGCGGCGACAAACTCCACATGGCGTATTGCTTCGACCTACTGGGTACGCAACACACCGCACCCTACCTGCACCAGCTATTTGCACGCTTTTTAAATTTGGTTGGCGATGGTTGGCCCTGCTGGGCACTGTCCAACCACGATGTCACACGAGTCGCCACGCGATGGGGTGGCGCCGACCCAGACCCCCGCTTGTTGCAACTTGCGGCAGCACTCCAAATGAGCGTGCGTGGCACCCCCTGCTTATACCAAGGTGATGAGTTGGGTTTGCCGGAAGCGGACATCGCCTTCGAAGACCTGCAGGACCCCTACGGCATCACCATGTGGCCAGAGTTCAAAGGCCGTGACGGCTGCCGAACCCCCATGGTTTGGGATGCCAGTGCCGAAAATGGCGGCTTCGGCTCAGGCCAAACCTGGCTGCCCGTCGCCAGCACCCATAAGCCTTTGGCCGTCAACAAGCAACAAGTCAGCGAAGGCAGCCTACTGAAGTTTTATCAGAACTTGCTGCACTGGCGCCGTCAGCAAAACGCGCTGATTAAAGGCAACATGCACCTCTTACCAGCGCACCCGCAAGTCCTGGCCTTTGTTCGGGAGTCTGCCGAACAAAAGCTACTCTGTGCATTCAACTTCAGCGATAAGCCTGTGCTATGGGAGCTCTGCAGTGAATTTGCGCAAGCCTGCGCCGTCAGCGGAAGCGCTGTCAGCGGTGCTGTCATCAAACAAGCTGTCGTGCACTTTGAACCCTGGGGCGGCATTTTCGCGGCGCCCTGAAAACCAGATCCTGTCACCATGTCAAAAATTGAATTTCGAAACGTCAGCAAGCGTTACACACCGCAAGCCTTGACCATCAACGATGCCAATTTAGTCATCGAACATGGTGAGTTTTGTGTTTTCGTCGGGCCATCAGGTTGCGGAAAGTCAACCCTGTTGCGCATGGTGGCGGGACTTGAAGACATCACAAGTGGTGACATCCTGATTGGGGACGAGCGCGTCAACGACCTGCCACCCGCCAAGCGCGGCGTTGCCATGGTTTTCCAAAGCTACGCCCTGTACCCGCACATGACGGTGCGCGAAAACATGGCGTTTGGTCTGCAAGTATTGGGTTCCGACAAAAAAGCCATTACACGCAAAGTCGATGAAGCGGCGGAATTGCTGCAACTCACCCCCCTGCTCGATCGACTGCCCAAAGCGCTCTCGGGTGGACAGCGCCAACGGGTTGCGATTGGGCGTGCCATCGTCAAAGAGCCCCGCGTTTTCTTGTTTGACGAACCCCTCTCTAACCTCGATGCCGCCCTGCGCGTGCAGACGCGTTTGGAGATCGCGCGTTTGCACCAGCGCATTGGTTCAGCCAGCATGATCTACGTCACGCACGACCAAGTTGAAGCCATGACCTTGGCCGACAAAATCGTGCTGCTGCACACCGGCGAGCGCATCGCCAAACACGGCTCGATCGCACAAGTGGGTAGCCCACTGACGCTCTACCACCGCCCGGCGAGCCTGTTTGTTGCCGAGTTCATCGGTTCACCCAAAATGAACATCCTGCCAGCGACGCTCACCATACCACACGCACAGCGCAGCACGATCGGCATTGGCACATCGAACCTGCAAGCCTGCGTCGACACGCACACGCTCAACGCTGGCGATACAGTCCACCTGGGTTGTCGACCCGAGGACATGCAACTCGCCACTGCGCCCACGCAAAACAGCCTCCCTGGCACCATCAGCCACATCGAAAAGTTGGGTGAAGCCTCACTCATCTACGTTGACATCAGCGGGCAAGATAACCCGATTACCATCCGCGTCGATGGCACCGCCCGCGAGACGGTCGGTCAAACGACACACGTCGTTCTGCCAGAGTCACTGATTCACGTATTCGACCGCACCGAGCGGTCATGCCACCGAACGGTTGATTTACCCGAGTAAGTCGGGTCACTTCATCTTGACCTGCGTTTAAAAACTGATCCAGTGTGAGTGAGAGAAAGTTTGTGTAGCTATCTCAATTAGACAATCGCTTTCAATTCCTCATTGACGTTCTTTTTGCGTAAAAGGCGCACGGTAATAACCTTTGCAGTGGTTAGGTCGCATCTGCGACGTCAACGCTACCAGGGCATTTGGTGCATAGTTTTGTTACGTTTAGAGCGAGGTTCGGTATGGCAAAAATGCTTTCTTCTGTGCTGCTGTGTTGCTTTGTGAGTGAGGTGGCCATGGCTACAGTGCAGCCCTCGGCCCACTTGCAAAAGAACGGCCTACACCACGTGTTGCTTGCCAGCAGCCCAACTGTCTCCCAAACAAACGCCATCTCAATTGCTATGGTTGTTCAGGCCCAACTCGATGCTTTTGCTGCTGACGACGCGTCGCTTGCATTTTCTTACGCAGCCCCAAATATTAAAGCCATGTTTGGTACGCCAGAGAAGTTTTTGCAGATGGTGAAAAGCAGTTACCCAGTAGTCTACAGACCCGCGTCTGTAACATTTCTTGTACCTGAGTCCGATGGCGCAGCCATCATCCAACCAGTTGCGATGACGGATGCGCAAGGGAGTGAATGGGTTGCTGTGTATCGTTTGGAACCAGCGTCTGGCCAGGGTACGTCATGGCTAATTGCTGGCTGTGTGTTGAGGGCTAAGAGCTCCCAAACATGGGCTTTATCCGCCTTCAAATGGTTTACGACAGATGAGTTAATTTATTAAAAGAGATATTGGTTCATTGGTTTTTGATTGAATCAGCCTCGCCTACCCAGCACGCGGTGAATACACCGGCGCACTTTGAACGGAAAAGGTCTCACCCATGAACATCCTAATCCTCGGCGCCGGAAGCATTGGCGGTTATTTCGGCGCCCACCTGATCCGGGCTGGGGCCAACGTCACCTACCTGCTGCGTGACCAGCGAAAGGCGCTCATCGATGCCCAAGGGCTTCGGGTAGAAACCCCGCAGGGTGCTTTTGTGGTGCAGCCACGGACCATCACTGCAAAAGACGTCCAGCCCGAATACGACCTGATCCTGCTGGCGCCCAAGTCCTACGACCTGGACGACGCCTTGCAGTCATTGAAAGGCGCGTTGGGCCAAGGCACGGTTCTGCCCTTTTTGAACGGATGGGATCATCTGGACACACTGGATACGATGCTGGGTCAGGAACGCGTCATGGGTGGCGTGGCCCACATCGCGGCCACGATCACACCTGAAGGCGCCATTCGCCAACTGACCGAGATGCACCGACTGACCGTTGGGGCCCGACACCCTTCACATCAACAACTCGCCTCGGACTTCATCGCACTGTGCAGGAAGGCCCCCTTCGACAGCGTCCTAGCCGACGACATCGAACAGGTACTCTGGGACAAGTGGGTCTTTTTGGCCACTCTGGCGGGCATGACCACCTTGTGCCGTGGTTCGGTCGGAGACATTGTGGCAACGCCTTACGGCAAGGCAACGACGGTGCAGATGTTCGAGGAATGTTGCCGTGTGGCCCATGCCAACGGCCACACCATCGGTGCCGAAGCCGCCGCCAAAGCCGTCGAGATGCTCACCGCCTCCGGATCATCGTTCACCGCATCCATGCTCAGAGATCTGTTGGACGGCCAGCGGACCGAGCACGATCACATCCTGGGTGCCATGATTCGCAAAGGCCACCGCCTGGCCTGCCCCACACCGCTTTTGGAAGTAGCGCATACGCATATGGCGATTCAAGCCATGCGGGCAAAAACCAGGCCCTGAGGAACAGACCTTTCAGGACCCTCTGGCATCAGTGACTTTTGCGAAGCTCTCGCACTATCAGCCTCAACGTTGAGACGTGTACAACTGCAACAAGCAAGTTACTGAGGACCACGGGGTTCTCCAGGGAACCAACGGTCAATGGCGTCGTGATCTTGTAAATCACCTGCACCAAGAGCAAGGCCGCCACAGCAACAGGCTCTTGTCGCCAAAGCAGTCCAAGCGAGACAACCAGGATGGCTATATAGATGGAGAGCAAGATACCCCGGGCCGGACTGAATTCTCCCCAACCATTAGGTACCCAGGGGGCATTCAGCAACAAGCTCAAGCACACGGGGGTGAGAACCAGAATATTCACGATCAGTGAAAGCTGCATCATTTTTTTCATGTCAGACTCTTTTCATAACACCGTTATTGGCGGATGATTGTCCGTCTTCAAATGGTTTGAGACAGATGGGTTAATTTCTCAAAGGAGAGATTGGCTCATCGGTTTTTGATTGAGCAGACTTCGCATATTCAGTCCACTGTTGGTAAGAATCGGCATTGGACGGCGAGCAAGGAAAACTAACAAAACCAGCCCTAAAACATAACAATAGTAGTAAACCGTTTTTATACTACTTTTGAATGTAAAAAAAGCACTTGGGATCACTCCTAAGTGCTTGATTTACTTAACTAATTACTGGTGGGTGGTACAGGGTTCGAACCTGTGACCCCTGCCGTGTGAAGGCAGTGCTCTACCACTGAGCTAACCACCCAAGTAGCCTTCTATTATAGCGTGAGAATCCGCGCTTTTAAGTGGGGGCCCGCTCCCAGATGCTGCCGGATTCGCAGGCTTTGTTGATTTCTGAAAGCACTTTGTGGTGGGCCGCTGTTTCCGTCTCGTTAGCGGTGAGCACGGTGAGTTTGAAACGACTCAGGTCAATGCCCGCTGCGGTGCCGTTGTCGCCCTCGGCCTCCCCTCCCAGGTCCATCATCAAAGCATCTTGGCCGCGGGTCATGTTGATGTACACATCAGCCAAGAGTTCGGCATCGAGCAACGCGCCGTGGAGGGTACGACCTGAGTTGTCGACCTCCAGTCGATCACACAGGGCGTCCAAACTGTTGCGCTTGCCCGGGAACAGGTCTTTTGCCAAGGCCAAGCTGTCAATAACGTTACCGGCGAGCTCGGCTATGGGCGGCATGTTTAGCCGCTCAAATTCTTTGTTTAAAAATCCAACGTCAAACGGCGCGTTGTGAATGATGAGTTCTGCACCCCGCAAATAATCCGCCAGTTGCGCTGCGATGGCCGCAAATTTCGGCTTGTCTTGCAGAAACTCGTTACTGATGCCGTGGACTTTGAGGGCGTCTTCATGACTCTCACGCTCGGGGTTGACATACAGATGCAGGTTGTTGCCTGTGAGTTTGCGTTGGATGAGTTCTACGCAACCAATTTCAATGATGCGATCGCCATCGGCAGCCGAAAGGCCCGTGGTTTCTGTGTCTAAAACGATCTGGCGCATTCGACTTCAGTGGTTCTCTTTGGCGTGGTTGATGGAGTACTTGGGTATTTCTACCACGACATCAATTTGACTCAAAATCGCTTGGCAACTCAAGCGTGAAGCGGGTTCCAGCCCCCATGCACGGTCGAGCATATCCTCTTCGCCTTCTTCAGGCTCATCCAAACTGTCCGCCCCCTCACGCACGATGACATGACAGGTGGTACAGGCGCAGCTCATTTCGCAAGCGTGCTCAATGTTGATGTCGTTGTCCAACATGGCTTCACAGATGGAGGTACCAGCGGGTGCGCTGATGGTGG
>Ga0255771_1001722_pt1 | contig 22970 bp, 11 predicted proteins | sample 011ome_19_FD_179969 | JGI IMG/M metagenome (GOLD analysis project Ga0255771, IMG submission 179969) | Coastal salt marsh microbial communities from the Groves Creek Marsh, Skidaway Island, Georgia - 011510BT metaG (version 2) | ecosystem: Environmental > Aquatic > Marine > Intertidal zone > Salt...
TATGCGGCGTATATATTGAACCATCGTCATAGACCATCTCATTGGAGCTATTGAAATAAATCAGGTTTCCCTGATCGTCTACCATTTGTTGATTGTTCTGATCCATCGCCGGAGTGAGGCCGTTGGTATTCCCCGTATTGTTGTTCGTCGTAGTGTTATTCGGCGTATATATTGAACCATCGTCATAGACCATCTCATTGGAGCTATTGAAATAAATCAGGTTTCCCTGATCGTCTACCATTTGTTGATTGTTCTGATCCATCGCCGGAGTGAGGCCGTTGGCATGCCCCCCACTTTCGTGAGAGGACGCACTGGTCGCTGGTGTATTCGTGGTCGTCCCCGGAACGATGTACGGACTCGAGCTGGAACTCGTTGTACTTTCTGAGTCCGACGACGCCTCCGCGCCACCGTCAAAGAAGTCATTACCGCGCCCAAGGTTGACGGTGTCCCCGCCGCTGCCACCGATCACGTAGTCATTACCGCGGCCCGCCTGGATGAACGCACCCGTGCTCGCGTCCTGACCATTTGGTCCGAGATCGATCACGTCACTGAAGCTGGTCCCCTCGACGAACCCCTCGTCATAGAACACACCCAGCCTAACGTCCTGGTCCTTGAAATAGACCACGTCGATGTTGGTGAAGACATCGATACCCTCTTTACCGGCGGTCTTATCCTGTATGACGTAGTAGGTCCCAGAGCTACCGATCAGAGAATCGATCGTGGTGGTATCGAAATCATTAGCGGCCAGGAACGCAACGAGATCCGCGCGGTCATTGTCGACCGACGAGTCGTCCGCAACAGACACATCATAGGCACCGAGACCAGCGACCAAGCCATAAGTAGCCGGCGCCACCGCGATGCCGCCACCCATACCGGTGTGAGCGGTACAGTAATACTCGAGCCCCGCGGGCGCGTCATCCGGCACCACGAACGTGACCTTCCCGTCCGTCCCCTGGGCTCCGGAGGCGGTTACACCGTCGGTATACGCCGCACCGTCCGCGGTACGTATCGCGAAAGGATGCGTCGCGGTCGATGCGTCAGACAAATCGAACACGTAGGTCTTGCCAGCCTGTAAAGACAGACTACCCTTCTGTGTGCCATCGACGGTATAGACGTTGCCGCCGTCGCCGGCGACCACCTTGACCTCGACCTCGACAGAGGCAGGGGTGTAGAGAACGCCGCTCGCAACGGCATCCAGGCTCGCCTTGTAGCGGCTCGAAGGGGCCTCGATTTCCAGGGTATTCATGTTCCGCCATGGGTCTGTCGTTGACGACCCCTGTCCAGCGCCGTCAATGAAATCGTTACCCGCGCCGGGACGGATGAAGTCACCGCCGGCCGTGTTATCGGTGATGACTGCGCCGTTTGCGACGCTGTAGTCCCCAACCAAGATGTCGTTACCGCCACGACCCTCGATCATGTTGGTGCCGGCGATGCCGTACACCACGTCCGCGAACTCGGTTCCGCCGTAGAAACTCTCGGTGACCTGGGACCCGTCCCAGTTGGTAAAGGTAAAGGTATCCTCTGTGACCTTGAGGCGTATCTCACCGCCCCGCTCGAAACGGATCATCTCGATATTTGTCAGGGTATCCGTACCATCATTGAATTCGTCTGTGTTCGAGCTATGAACAACTTCGATAGAACCGTCTGACTGCTCGGTAATGGTGTAGTCATCTTCAGAACCTCGGAACACCGCGACGTCCATGTTCCGCCAGCTGTCTTGGCTCACACCATCGGCGCCCCCATCGATGGTGTCGTTGCCAGACCCGCCTTGGATCTCGTCCCCACCGACTCCGCCAGAAAGTGTATCGTTCCCGTCACCACCATAAATCACGTCGTCGCCGTAGCCGCCGGTCACAAAGTCATCACCGCCAAGCGCGTCGATGAACTGACCCTGCGTCGCCGAGGCATCACCAACCGGAGCGTTAGCTGTACCGTCAGAGTTTTCAGTTAAACCTGATACTGTAGCGGAGCCTCCAAGATCGGCCAAATCATCTGTCCCATAGAAGTCCTGGAACGTCTCCTCGATACCGGCACCGGCCGCCGCGGCAGCGTTGGCGGTAACCATCAGCTCGTTGTCGGTGATCGCGTAAAACGAATCCCCCGACTCCATCTCCAGGCGGTACAGCGAGAACGTCATCCCGGGAGGCGCTTCCTCCTTGATGATCTGCTCGAACTCAGTACCCCTGAGCGCGACCTTTTCCCAGCTCGCACCGGGCTCCTCACTGATCAACTCGAGGGCACCGGAACCAGCGGACTCCTCGGGGCTCGCAAGAAACGCGACCGCCACACCATCACCGGCCTCGAAACCGAACTCATCAATCGCCGCCTCAGACACCGCGAAGGTCATGGTGGTACCGGTAGTGGCGCTGATAATGACCACACCGCCTGCAGTTTTCAGCGGCTCAAATACGTCCTTGTACTGCTTACCGGCCTGAATATCGGCATCCAACATTTGGATCCGGTTCTCAAACCCGCCACCGCCGATAACAAAATCATCCACGAGATAGGAGACGTTCGCCGTCAGCGGTGTACCCAACGGAGAGTTATCCCAGGCGAGCCCGTTGTTCCAGTCGATAAACAGGTTCATCCGCCCGTAAACGACCGGGTCGCCGGTGTTCGCTTCCTCTGTAAGCAACGGAAACGCTGACTCCATCCCATTAAACCCAGTCTCGGTGTCGTAAGCATCCGCGCTCCACCTGACAGCCGGCTGACTGAAATCAAAGGTCACGTCCTGCCAACCGGTCTTCGTCAGCAGGGCCTCTGCGTGGACGTTATGGACGTCGTGGTCGGCGTTGGTATCGACGATTTCTAGGCGGACCACTCGTGGGTTGCCGTCGGCATCGGTCGGGCTCCACGGCGTGGTACCACCGTTAATGGTACCGTCCGCACCATCAACAAATTCCGGGACATAGATCCGGGTCGTGACCACCGTATTACCGTCCGGACTCAGCGGCAACGGAGTGGATAAGGTGGAATACTCGGCACCGCCGATGGTCGTCGAGCCGTCACCGACAGCGATCCCGGCGTAATGATAGGCACCCACGGTCTCGGTGACCTTGATAAAGGTACCGTTCTCGATGTCATCGTTCGTACCCGAGTAAGCGCCCTCGAAATGCATCGCGTCGCTAACATAACGGTCCTCGGCGAGGAGCTCCCATATCGCCGGGCCGCTAGCCGCGGCACCCTCGTTGGTGACAATAATACCGTCCTCGCCCGCGTAGATCGGTAGAGCGCTTGGACCACCAGGCCCATCCGAGGGACCGCCTGTACCACCGTCCCCGGTCGCCGGATAAAACCCACTAAAATCAAACATCAACTCGATGATTTCACCGCTACCATTATCAGCACCGAACTGGACCTCAAAACCGTTCGATGCGAGCTGACCGATAATCTCACCGACCGGCCCAAACCCCGGCGGCGATGCCGCCGCGCCGGTATTGATTGCGGCGACCAGCTGGGTCACAAAACCACTTCCGATAGTCTCTACGTCCGACGGCGGATTCGATCCAACGTAGTGGACGTCCACCAAGACTGGTGTGTTCAAACCAGAGACGGCTAAACTTAGCGAAGTACCGCCCTCGATCAGGTTTGCACCAGCCGGGAAATCACCCAGATCCAGTGAGTTGGTTGGCGTGCCTATGAATTGCGCAGACATAAGAGACTCCTAGGGACCGGCCCCTGGTTTTTGAGGTTTGATTGATAGGTCAGATTTACGGTACAAAACGTGCCTGTGGAGATCATCGGAAAACTTAAAATCCCCAAAAGAGAGTGACTAAAAAAAGATGCCACCAATTTTTGTTGGTTCGCACCCATGCGTCCAAGGGCGCCAACATACCGTCCGAAACTCATTTTCAGATCCAGTTTTTCTTTTGTTACAGGTTACCCCGCCGACAATAAAATGCAAGTCGAAAGGGCTCTTTTTTCCAATCTCTACACTTAAATCAACTCGACGGCGACGACGCCTAACAGTTGGTCATTTTGTATACCCTCCAAACCAATCAACGTGACCTCGACCGCGCCCCACCTGAGAAGCCCATTCTCGAGCTCCCACGCCGCGCTCACCCCGGCCGACACAAACAGCTCGATCCGGTCTTCACTCAAATCAAAATCAATGACCTCATCGGCGCCCGACGAGTCAGTGAACTGGAACACATCCGGGCCAGCACCGCCTTGGAGAATATCGGACCCCGACCCGCCGAATAACTGGTCGGCTCCGTCGCCGCCCTCGAGGCGGTCGTCCCCCGAGCCAGCCCAAAGAACATCATCACCGGGCCCGCCGTTGATCGTTATGCTCTGGCCGGCGAGGGAGAAATCCGTAGACGTGAGATCGATCAGATCATCCCCGGCCCCACCGATAATTTTTTCGATCGACTCGACCCTTGGAGCGGTCTGAACGGCATTAGAGTCCGGGTCCGTCTCGATCAATTCGTGGAGGCCCGACAACGCGTCATGTAAAAAAAATGCGTCATCCTGGTCTGTCAGGGTTAATGTATCGACGTCGGTCCCGCCGTTCAGAAAAGACTCAAAACGATTCCAGCCCTCAAGGCTCAGCGATTGATTCGAACCGGTCTCGCCCTCGAGGCCCACATTCCTTGCATAAAAACCTGAGCCCCACGCCCCGCTTGGTTCCAGATAAAATACGTCGTCACCCCCATCGCCAAGCAAATAATTGCGGCCAGCGCCCGGATAAAACTGATCGTTACCGTCACCGCCGTCGATCAGGTTGCCGAGAGCGCTGCCTCTCAAAACATCATTATCGGATCCACCGTAGGCCGCCTCAATCTCGACGCCGCGACTGATCAGGTAGGCCCCCGAAAACTCACCCGATGGGCTGTATGATTTATACCCACCGCTTTCAGCAGAACCATCGATCGGCGCTGAGCGGAGATCAATCAGGCACGCTGAACTTGTGCTGGAGAAATCAATCGAATCAAAACCCCCACCGTCCCAAATGGCAACGATTTCCGCAGGGACATCCCAGACCGTGGCGGCTGAGTGGGTTGAGTCGTTGGCCCCGTACAAAGACTGAAGCGCAGCGATATCGAAGGTACTGATCGGGGGGATCGGCGTCCCCAGAGGAAGATCAAGCGCCTCAGGCATCCCGTTGCCGTAAGACATCACGGTCCAGTAACTGGTATTCAGTTCGTTGTAACCGAGATCAGTCGGTTTCATTACCCCATAGAGCGCGGTGGTCCCGTGTCCAGACTCAAATGGATGCGCGATACCCACCGCGTGACACATCTCGTGGACAAGAACCGCGATATCAAAGTCGTCAGCATCAACCACGAAGGTCTCGTCATACGGATATCCAGAGTAACCGGCGTAGGTGTTGATCGTCTGCACCAGTTGGAGATTCTTATCTGCCGCCTGACCGGCATCGACCTCAACAAAAGTTAACCCACAGACCGACGTAATGAGATCCATGGCCTCTCTCATGACTTCCCTCTGCGACTCGCTCCAACCGATCGTATGACCGGACACGTTGTAATCACCAGCCCCTTCCGGGACCTGACCGCCGGGACCAAACTGATAGGTGACCTGATAATCCAAAAACCAGGAGTTTGAGACCAACGACGATAAAACCACGTTGTCTTCGACCCCACTCCGACTCAGTGGTCGGGCGCTGGAGCCCATAATGGTGTTCAGATCATTCTTAGAGACCGACTGGACATACCCCGGATACGATTGTCCTGCCCCGAAGAAAGCAAAGTGAGACACAACTGTGTTGGTAGTATCCAACTCGAACCCCTCGTAGGCGAAGTTCTCGATCCGATTTTCTTCCCCGGCGTATCGTGAGTCCGACGCGAAAGAGACAGTTCCGTCATCAATAACAAACAAATCATTGGTGGAACGGATGGTTCCCCCGTCCAGCTCTGATGAACCGATCTGTGCGAAGGCCTCACCGTATTGATACTCGATGAACTCCGTCCCGACGAAGCTCCATGACTCTTCGATATCAGTTACCGACACGATGGTGTCCAGCCCGAACGCCAGCGAATTGTCTGATCCGTAGCCTTGTATACCGAGCGCGGTCGAGGGGATCGAGACCTCGGACCAAGACACCGCACCGTCGTCACCGATGGTAATTTTTCGTAAATCGAGCTGATCCGAGTCTATAAAATCGAAGTGGTACCCATTGTTAAGTCTGATCTCGGTTGATGATAACGAGAAATAATTATCAAGACTGGGGTCTTTAAAGCGCCACTCGTGGATCCCTGCCACACCAGAAAGATTGAGGCTGGCCACGATGCCATTGACGGCATGCTCGTCGAGCCTCTCATCGGTGTAGAGGCCAGCCTCGTTAAGATCAACAAAGGTGGGGCTAACCGGAAACGTCTCTGAGGATCCTGTCTCTACAAGATAAACCCCACCCCAGTTATTGGCCTCACTAATATCCAGGCTGTAAGTTGCCTCGGTCGTCTCTCGGATGAGGGCGGTCCGCTCAAAATCAAAATACACGTCGGGCGCTAACGACAACGTGCTGTCTTGGAGCGAGAAATACTCAGACAGTCCCTGAAAACTTGGATCTAACTCAAAAGAGAATTCAGAACTAAGCTCCGCGAGGACGGTGCCATATCGCTGATCTTGTAGGTCACCAGTAGAAACGATGTACGCCGACAACCTAAGTCTCCGTGTAGAACTTTGTCACCTAAGCATCCCAGACTAATCAGTTCGGGACGAGGCATCAAGCGGGGATAGAAGGATTTAACTTCGCCGTTTTCTGTGCGACCTGACTAGAACGATATCCGCCTGGTGGAGTGCCGCGTGACGAGCCTCGATCTCAGTAACTGAGCGTCTGTTTGCATTGGGGCACCAGAAAGCTTCTTAAGCAGTATTTCCGCGGCGCGGCGGCCTGTCTCATGAATAGGTAGTTCGACCGTGGTCAGCGGCGGCACGGTGAACGCAGAATGTGAGACATCATCCATACCCACGATTGAAATATCCTCCGGCACCCTGAGGCCCGCCTGTTGCAGCGCCAGGAGTGCACCAAAAGCCATCTGATCGTTCAACGCGATGATGCCCGAGAACTTTTGCCCGCCCGCGATGATTGTCTTCATCGCGCGGTGTCCGCCTCGCTCGCTGTAGTCACCGACAACGACTGAGGACATGCTCAATCGGAGCCCCCGGTCCATGGCCGATGCACGAATTCCATCGAGTCGGTCATCGCTATCCTTATGATCCGATGGGCCGGAAATCACCGCGATATCTTTGTGGCCGAGGTCAAATAAATGCTCTGCCGCGATGCAACCCGCCACGAAATTTTCGAAATTTAGACTCGCTAAGTGTTCGGCCTCGAGGTCTCTACCCGTCACAACAACGGGCAGCCTCTGCCCCAGTGCTATCAACTCTTCGTCCGATAACCGGCTGGTCAAGATAATCAATCCATCGACACGTCTATCGATCAGGTTCTGGATACGCTGACGTTCTTGTGTTTGATCCCAAAATCCGCTAGTGATGATGGGAACATACCCGGCCGCGGTCAAGACATCCTCAATGCCCCTTATCCCGGTCCCGTAAAACGGACTATCAATGTACTGCGTAAGAACGCCGACGCTGAGCGTCCGGCCACCGGCCAGGCTTCTGGCAACGAAGTTCGGCTTAAATCCCAGAACCTGTATGGCACTTTCGACCGATGCGCGCTTTGACTGACTGACGCCTGCCGTTCCGTTGAGTATGCGCGAAACCGTGCTCGGAGAGACCCCCGCCAGCTCGGCAACGGTCTGGAGGGTCACATGAGGACCATCCGCAGATACCTCACGATACATCCGTCCTTTCGTCACAGACATCTAGCGCACAAACCTGACATTATCGACCCGCAAAATTACGCCTTTTTGGTTATCCCAATTAGGGAAAATAACCAACGGCGTGTTCACATTAGTTAGGTCCAACGACGAGCCCGGGTGCTTAACCAAATCGCGGAGCCTGAACTTGTAGCTCTTCCACTCACCAACAGGCCCTAATTCCAAGGGAACATCGCCCGTGCCACAGGGATAGAAGCAATCCATCTTCATCATAAGGCCGCCCGAGGATCTCGGATCGGCGACCCGCATCAAATCGAACTCGATGCTGTCAAAATCATTGAAATTAAAACCCTGAGGACCCTGCCAATAGGCTACGCCTTGGTTGGTATTAAAGGTAATCTGCGCGACCTTTCCGCGGTCTTTTTCGTCAACCTCAGTGATATCGATTTTCCCGTTCGATACATAGGTTCCGGTCATAAACGGTGGGACAGATTCATCGTTAAATACGTCTACAACTTCCGACTTGATGAAGTCTGGATCGAATTCTATGTCAATGATCGCAGGAGGTTGATTTCCAAAATTTCGTTCCGCACGACGATTTTTCGTCGCGCAGGTACGTAACGAAGAGGTCGCCTTCGGACAGCTATAAACCCGGACGTAATCGACCTCCATCTGGACCGGGAACTTCGTGGTTTTATCTGGCGAACCTGGCCAGTTACCCCCTACAGCGACGTTAAGGAGCAGATGGAAACGCTCATTAAATGGAGCACTACCCTCTACGTTATACAGTTTGCCCTCGGCGTTTTTAATCTGGCTGTACCAACCCGATGAAAACTGGCTGGCGTAGTGATGATCATCGATGTACCAACGCATTTCACCGTCGGCCCATTCGAGGGCGTAGGTATGAAACTCCTTCGTGGGGTCAGAGTCCTCAAAGGTATAGGAAACCCCGCTGAACACATTGCCAGGCCACTCCTTCCCATAATGGATCGTACCGTGGACTTCCTTATTTTTTTTATCGACCGGCTGACTGACCATCTCGATGATATCAATCTCGCCGCTAGCGGCCCATATTCCGTACTTAAAGTCGGTGGGAAGCATCCAAATTGCTGGCCATATACCCTGACCGGCTGGAAGCTTGGCCCTGACCTCGATGCGGCCATATTTCCAGTCACCTTTCCCTTTAGTTCTCAGTCTCGCCGACGTGTAAGGGAGAGTTCGTTTTTCTGTTTTCCCACTCTCCTCGAGATCTGCCAGGCCCCTGAAGGTCTCCTTATGGGCCCGGATGATAAGCTTACCGTTTTCGACAAAAGAATTTTTGTAACGGTCGGTATAGCACTGGAGCTCATTGTTCCCGCCGCCCCAGCAGTTCTGCTCCCAGCCCCACTTCGATTCGTCAACATCTTTGCCGTTAAATTCATCATTCCAGACAAGCTTCCAGCCCTTTTTCTCAGCATACTCAACCTTCGTGTGCTCAGGCTCGTTCGCCAGTGCGCTCGAGGTAATCAGTGCCGCAGCCAAGAACGTGATTAATTTACTCATGGTTTTCATAGCGTTTCACCCCTGCTCGCTATTACATCTCTATACCAATACGCCGACTGCTTCGGCGTCCTCTCTTGGGTTTCGTAGTCAATGTGAACCAACCCGAATCGTTGCTGGTACCCATGTGCCCACTCAAAGTTATCCATGATGGACCAGTAGAAATAACCCATCACGTCCACGCCATCGGTGGCCGCCTTTTGAAGACTGCGGAGATGTCTACGCATATAATCGATCCGACCCGGATCCGCGACCTGCCCGTCCACATGCACCCAATCACAGTTAGCCATGCCGTTCTCAGTGACGACCACAGGCAGCTCATAGCGTTCATAAAAAAATCGAGGCCCCCAGTACAGACATTCTGGTGTGACGTTCCAGTCCATCGTTGTCCGTCCGCAACCGATCAGATCTGCGGTCTGGACCTCTCCAGCCTCGTTCAACAACAGCGGGCTTCCGGAATAAATATTGCACGCATACATGTCGAGAGGCTGACCAATAGTTTGCATATCGTCTGACAAGATCTTGGGTAGATATTTTTCAAATAACCTCAGTCCATCTTCCGGGTACTGGCCCTTGATCATCGGGTCGGCGTACCACGTGTTACTGAAGCAGCCGATATCCTTGATCGCAAAAGTCGCCTGTCTTGCGGCCTCGATCTCTACCGGATCATCTGTCGTCGGATACGTGACTAGACCGACCGGGGCTGCTCCGATAGTCAACGGTTGTTTGGCCCTTGCCCGCATCGTTTGAACAGCTTTGCCGTGCGCCAAGAGCACATGGTGCGATGCCTGAAGGACCTTCTCAAAGGACATCCTCATGCCCGGCGCGTGTTCGCCGCTGTGATGACCGAGACCCAAGAAACATTGAGGTTCGTTGAGGGTAAACCAGCGCGACACACGATCGGAGTATCGGTCACAAATTATTCCGGCAAATTCGGCAAACCAGTCTGAGCTATCCTTATTCAGCCAGCCTCCCCTGTCATAAAGTGCGGTCGGGAAGTCCCAGTGGAATAGAGTGATCCAAGGCTCAATGTCAGCCTCCAGGAGGGTATCGATCACGCGGTCATAATAATCCAGACCCTCATGATTGATTGAGCCCTGTCCATCGGGAATCACTCTGGGCCAAGCGATGGAAAGCCGGTAGGCTTGTAATCCGAGACTCTGCATGATCGCGATATCTTCCCGATAACGATGATAGTGATCACACGCGGTCTTGCCGTCGCTCCCGTCACGAATCAATCCGGGCTCTCTACAAAACATGTCCCAGACGCTATCTCCACGCCCGCCAGATTGCGCGGCGCCCTCTATCTGGAAGGATGCAGCCGCGGCACCCCAAACAAAGTCGTCTCTAAATCCCGTCATGTATCCATTACCTCGAAAACCCTAATTTCTCCATGTAGCCAACTCTACTCAGCATGGGCTATATCAGCCTGTTCTGTGTCGCCCAGCGCGAAACATCTCGCGAAGTGGTTGTCTGATATTTTTGTCACTGGTGGCATCTCACTGCGGCACCTGTCCTGGACTAATGGGCATCGGTCGGCGAAAGGACAGCCCAGCGAATCTGCCGTCCATAGCGGGATTTGACTCTTACCGCGAGATACCACTTTGTTGCGTCGAGACCGTCCCACCTCAGGCACGGCATCGATCAATAACTGTGTGTACGGGTGCCGTGGGCTTTGGGTAACACGGTCACTGTCACCCCACTCGACCATGTGGCCTACATACATGACGGCGGTCTCTTCAGCGAAATAACGTGCCGTCGCTATGTCATGCGTGATGTACAGAAAACCGATCCCATCACTCTTCATATCAGCCATCAGGTTGAGAATTCCCAACCGAATCGACACATCGAGCATCGATATGGGCTCGTCTGCGAGGATAAAACGAGCCCCCGTAGATATTGCTCTCGCTATCGCCAGGCGCTGACGCTGGCCGCCAGATAACTCGTGCGGATATTTGTTAAAGACCAATTCAGGCGGACTCAAGCCAACCCGACTCAGTGTTTCATGAATCTTGGCCCTTAATCCACTTTCGGCCAGTTCCTGGCTGTGCAATCTGAGTGGCCGCGTTAAGTGGTGTCCCACCGTATGGATCGGATTCAGGGAGCTAAACGGATCCTGAAATATCATCTGGATCTGCTTCGCTAGCTCAATGCGGGACAGGCCCTGGATCGGATCATTGATATCCAAACCATCAAGCCTTAATGTCCCAGATGTAGGTTTGTAAAGCCGGGTGAGCGCCCTAGCGCATGTGCTTTTACCACTGCCTGACTCTCCCACAATTGCCAGCGCCCTGCCCGCAACCAATTTAAAACTGACTCGATTAACGGCCCGCAAATATCGCCGATTAAGAAGCGCGGCATCGATTGGAAAATCGATAATCAGATTATCAACCTCGACTGCACCCAAGGACTCCGTTATCTCAGCGTCCTTTTGGGTAGCTTGATGACGATCACTGTGAATCATGATCCCACTACCTCCACACAGGCGACCTTGCGCGTAGACTCTTCCGTCAGAGGGACCAAGTCTGGTTGCCGACGCAGGCACTTTTCTGTCTTTTGGTTACACCGATCTTGGAAGTAGCAACCCTGCGGAACTTCTAACAGGTTTAGAGGATTCCCTGGAATGCCCTCGAGTCGGGTCTTCGGGCCGTGAATGGTTGGAAAAGACCCGAGCAAGCCCTTGGTGTAGGGATGCTTCGGGGAAGCCAATAACTCTGAGGTGGTGCCTATTTCGACCAAATTTCCGGCGTACATGACACCGATGCGATCAGTGATCTCTCCCATCAGACCCAGGTCATGAGAAATAAACAGAATCGCGAAGCCGAGCTCAGCCTTCAGTTCGTATAGCTGGTCCATGATTTCTCGCTCGACCACGACGTCAAGCGCTGTAGTCGGCTCGTCCATGACAATTAACTTCGGCCGTAATATCAGAGCGATCGCGATGACCACCCTTTGACGCATCCCGCCAGAGAGCTGATGCGCATATGATTTCATTCGAGACGGATGAATACCGACCAGTTCGAGACTCGACTCAGCTCGCCCGTAAGCTTCCTCATAGGTCACCGGGTTGTGCGCTAAAATCACGTCAATCAATTGATCACCGATGGTAATCACTGGGTTTAGTGCATTCATGGCGCTCTGAAAAACCATGCTCGCCTCTGCCCAACGGAACTTTCGGAGCTCTTCATCCGGCATGCTTAAGACATCTCTTCCTCCGAACAGAATAGAGCCCTCTGAAATCAGCGCCGGAGCTGAATGAAGGTTCGCTATGGCGAACGCTAAGGTGCTCTTCCCGCAACCCGACTCGCCCGCTAACCCGATTGTTTCGCCAGCAGCGATTTCAAAACTGACATCATTCACAGCGCGAGCTGTCCCTGAATCGGTGATGTAGTCGACACACAAATTTTTTATCTGGAGCAGTGCGTCGGTCATGCTAGACCCCGCTTCTTATCAGCCTCTAACTTGAGTGCGCGCCACCGATTCAGATAACTGCCCGTCCGTAGCTTGGGGTTTGCTATCTGATCGATTGACATATTCAAGAGAGCGAGACCACCACCGAAGATGGCGATTGCGAGGCCCGGAATAACAATGTCCCACCACGCGCCAACAATGAAGGCCGAGTTCGATTGGGCCCAAAACAGCATCGTTCCCCAAGTAATAATCGTCGGGTCGCCTAAGCCCAAAAACTCAAGACCGGCCTCAGCCATCAAAGCGTAAATACAGGTGCCCATAGCCCCACCGAAAACGATGCTGGTAAGGTTGGGGAGAATCTCAACAAAGATGATTCGCAGACGTGATTCACCCATCACCTCCGCGGCCAAAACAAACTCTTTGTTTCTTATCGCAAGCGTCTGGCTGCGGATGACCCTAGCTCCCCAAGCCCACGAAGACAAGCCAATTATTAACGCAATCATCAAGGGTCCGACTTGACCCACAAACGCGGCCAGAATTATCAGCAGCGGAAGCTGAGGAAAAACCAGGACAACGTTAGTCAATGCCATTAAAAGCTCATCAACCCGGCCCCCAAAATACCCGGCACTCACACCAACACAGACCGCGATCACCGTTGTAATCAAGGCAGCGCTGAATGCAACCAATAGAGACGTCTGACCGCCATGTAATACTTGACTGAATACGTCTTTACCCGCCCGTGTTGAGCCCAATAAAAGCTCAGCGCTGGGTGGTTGGTGACCACGCGCCACCCTTTTGTTAGGTTCATTCTCTGCGATGAAGCCCGCGCCTGCGCTTAACAGAATCATCGAGGCGACAATCAATGATCCAAAGACTGCAGCAGGATTACCCTTGTAAAATCTTTTCAAGAATTCAAATAACATTTTCATTTTTTATCTACCCAGCCCTCTATTTTCTCAGCCTAGGATCTAGCCAAAGATTCAAAAGGTCGGCTACGAAATTAAAGACCAAAACAAATACGACGATCATGAAAAAGCATGCCTGCATCGTCGGATAATCCCGGGCGGCTAGGGCCTTAAATAGAAGCAATCCAAGTCCCGGATAGTTGAAGACAGTTTCAATGAATATCGCTCCCGCCATCACAAAGCCAACCTGCATTGAGACAGCTGTCACGACTGGGAGCAGTGCGTTTCGAGCGGCATAGTGGGTCATCACTCGTCGGTTGCTCAGGCCCTTCGCCTTCGCCATAGTGATATAATCTTCACCGAGCACGTTGATCATTGCGTTACGCATATTGAAAATCCACGCACCGATACCCCCAAAGATCATACAACCGAGGGGTAGCACTGCGTGGTGGATGATGCTCGACACATATTCTGACGACCAACCAGGGTCAAGATCCGGGTTAGCGCCGTACGATAGCGGAAACCACTGCCACCTCAGCGCAAACAAGAAAAATACGAACAACGCTAGAACAGGCTGAGGCATGGCCCCGAGAAAAGCCCAAAAACCTGGCACAAACCGGTCAGTGAACCCACCAAGATGGTAAGCCGCATAGGTACCTACCAACAATCCAATGACTACAGAGATCAACGTGGACATGCCCGCCAAACCCAGAGTCCAGGGCATTTTTGCTGCCAACAGTTCTGACACCGGGAGCGGGTATAACATAATCGTGGGGCCCAGATCCCAGGTCAGTATGCTGCCTAGGTACGTTAAATATTGATCCCACAGAGGACCATCCACAAACCCGAGCATTTCTTTATAGGCGGCCAGAGTTTCTAGTGGCATCCGTCCCTGGGCACTCGCAAACAATGCATCGATTGGATCGCCTGGCATTAGTCTCGGGATCAGAAAATTAAAGGTAATGGCCACGAAGATTGCGACCAAATAAAAAAATAACCGTCGGAGTATAAAACCCATAACCGTCCTTAATCAGGGAACTGATCTGAGACCACCCAAACATAGGTGGTCACTGATCCTTATTTCGAGTACAACCGTTCAAACACCAGAAGCTTGGTACCAGCGTTATAGAATACGGGCTGCACAAAGGGGTCTTGTTCTGTTGGCCAACCATCAATTCGGGTCCGGTTATATTGGTACCAGGTCGGATTCGAAAATAGGGGCACAAAAGCGAGATTAGACGCCGTAAATTCCATCAGCTCTGCAAGAATTTGATCTCGACGCGCCCGATCATCGATAGCAACATACTCATCGATCAGACGGTCAACAGACTCACTGGATATCCCATGGTTTGTGTGCCACGAACGGCCTTGTTGTGACGTGTAAAAGTAGTCACGGTATGCCTGTATTGGGTCCTCTCCATTGGTACGAGACCAATTGATAGACGCATCATAAGAACCGTCTTTTAAGGCTGAGTCATACACAGACCAATCGACTGTACGAGTGGTCGCACGGATACCGATCTCAGCCAGGTACTCACTAACCATTTGGACGGTCTGTACCCAATCAGTCCAACCATTCACCACCTGAATCTCAAAATCGATCGGTGAACCATCAGGATTTTCTAAGAAACCATCACCGTCGGTATCTTTAAACCCAGCCTCGTCAAGCAGCTGCATCGCCTTTTCAGGATTGTACTCAGCAAGGTAGTCATACTTTTGATTGACCTCGTCATTATGATGGGCTTTAAAGAACTCGCCGATCCCTGTCACGTGTGTCTCGGCCGTTGGGTAGCCATACGCTGCGAGATCAACGATCATAGGACGGTCGAGAGCCATCGAGAATGCTTGCCTAAATTTCAGATTACTGAAAGGCAGCTGCCGCGTATTCAGGTATATGTGAATCAGGTCATTCGCGGGGTACCAAAACCCATGGTTATTTGGATCGGGAGCGACGTATGTTTTCTCGATATCAGAGATAAAATTGGAGCCCCAATCAATCTCGTTGTTAATCAAGGCCGCTTGGATCTGCGAGTTGTCTGTGTATTGCCTAAATTTAATACAATCTAGGTATGGCAACCCTTCACTGGCTCTGTAGTAGTTCGGATTACGACAAATCTCGATCTGATTATCTCTGACCTGTTTGACCTCCGTGATAGGGCCGGACCCAACAGGATTAGCGTTCGCAAACGTATTTTTGTCGTTCACGTCTTTCCAAATATGCTCCGGAACGACGTGTAATCGAGGCAGATGCCAATCGACCGTTCCGTCCTTGGCCGCAAAATTTATCTTAACTGAGAGCTGATCGATTACTTCTACTGACTCAAAGACACCGTCGCCCCATTGGCCTGTGACGTCAAGCTTCGCATCCTCTTTACCAAGGTTAAGAGAGAACGCCAGATCCTGCGAATCAAGCACCTCACCATCGGACCATGTAAGCCCGGCCTTCAGCTTAACGGAAATTGACTTAAGATCATCGCTATACTTAAAACTCTCCGCTAACCGCCAGTTGATATCGCCTTTCAATGTGTTCAACACCCAAAGCGGCTCGAACATCGTACCGGTCACCAGATCACCCTGGGCGCCGGAATAGGGGTTAAAGTCTTCTACAAAAGTCTGCGTGATAATTGGCACGGTCAGAGTCCCACCCTGCTTTGGCTGACCCACCGCGGTTTGATGGACGTACAACGCTAACATCACGCCCAACCCAGTAGTTACTCTGCGCAAAATCCTCATTAATTCGATCCTCATCATCGTTATATTTTCGACCGCCAAATTTAAAAGCTGTATTCATAGTAGAGCTGTATCTCGCTCATGTACTCATTCGCACCATTCTGAAACTCACCCCCCGACACGGCTTCCAGGTCTCGTCTGAATAACTTAATCCCTGCCTTACTTGGCGACGCCCTGTCGTCCAGAAGCCTTTCATATGCGAGCTCTATCGAACGCGGGTAGGCAGTACCGTACTCGCTATGCCAGTCGTACTCCCCGTAGGCGTCAGTCTTATAAATCAGATTGATGATATTTTTTGTTCGATACACGAATCGAGATTCAACAGAAGAGAATCGGCTCAGATTACTCACACCGTTATCACCACCAAACAAGGACATCTGGTGCCCTGACTCGATTTTTCCGTTGATTCTTAAATCGGGGGTCACGTTATACACAAACCGACTGACTATTTTCTCTACCTTTTCAGGTGCGCGTCCCCAGTCGTAGCCCCATGGCCACCGTCTCATATCGGTCCTATCGAGGAACTCTATCAAAGTGATGCCGAGGTTAGCCGCAAACTTAGCGTCTTCTTTCGCGAAGTTATCCCATTCATAAAAGAACGTTCCCGGCGTCGGATCGTAGGTGAAATAAACCTCTGCCGCGTTGGCATCACGGTTATCCTGAACAGCAAATGTTTTCGCCTGAGACTCTCGAACCGTGCCGGTCCGGCCATTACCGCGAGCCGTCAACGACAACGCATCTTCTTGAGTTTTACGAACAAAAACGCGTGGCGAGATCATAAGGTTTCCGTCAACAAAACGACCACCCAGTTCCAGGGTTTTCTTGTTTCCAAGCGTCGAGTAAGGAAGCTCGGAATCCCATACCTCTTGACCCTGCTCGCCTCGTTCCGCTACAAGGCCCGCCCTATTCGCCTCAAGCCACACAACAGACGCTGAACCCACCTCCTCTTCCACTCTGAGTTTTGCTGCCCAAGTGTCTTTTCCAGAGACACCGCGCTGAGAAAGCACCCCCTCAGCGGTCTCATAATCATACAGATTACCAATCTTCTCCCGGCCAGAACTCAACAGGCCGAAAAGCAATTTGGTTGAGCTTCTGAGCTGGGTAGAACCCTGCACGCTGAATCGCTTGCGTTCTACATCATCGGCGATGTCTCTCTCAAACAGGAATGAATGCTGATTCTGGTCACCGAACTGATATTTTCCGAGGATCATCGGGTGTGCACCCCAGTAGATCTCCCTGCCAGCCAAAACCTTCAGGCCATCTAATTGACCTTTCCCGACGAACTCAACTCCGGCAGGTGCTTTCTCGTTCCAGATATCTTGATCATCCATATTCGTTGTCTCGTACAACAATCCGAATGAGTCCCCCTCATACCCCCAGTGGTAACGGGGTACGTGATAAAAAATATGGGTGTCCATTTCACTACCGAGATGCGATGCCGAGAAACTATAAATCTCAGACCTATCGCCGCCAGACTTCAGCCCGGTGCTGGTTAACCGATCGCCGTAACGGAACTTGAAATCGCTTTCAGCTGAGTCGAACAGATGATTTGTCCTTAGTTCTCCCGCAAAACCCAGCGCGTTCACACCAAAATCTAGCCACAAGCGTTGCCCACCGGTCCGTTCGGTTTTCGTCTTGGCCGCATCCGGATTGACCGTATCATAGCGGGTCTCAAATACCTCAAAAACCAAAGAACCTCTATCAAATTCAATAGGATAGTCGGGTCCTCTTGCGTGAGAAAGGCCGGCTTGCACGACGCTTAGTGAGGCGAGAATGAGGGCGAGGGTCCGGATTTTTCGGATGAAAATCGTAGTCAGACGATCGAGAATACAAATCAGCATTAGGGGACTCTTATGATCTAATATTTTTGAAACCGCTTTCAAAAATATTGCACGAAGCCGAAATAGAAATCAACAGTAGCGTTTTGAGTTGTCTAGTTTGATAGAAATATCAGAGAGATAAGATGTTGGCTGATCATGCGTCAAACGATCGCGAAACTTTGGATCAGTTCTAGCTTAGTAAACTAAGAAACTAAATAGTTTTTCTGCGATCGTGTGCGAGAATTTTGAGCAAGTCCCAAAAGTGCTGCCCCAGGATGGAGCTGTATCTTGATTTCAATACTCTGCAAGTAGCTTGATAGGCGTCCTTTCTGGTTGAACCGCTCTAAGAAAACATCGACCCGGAATTGTTGTTTCAATTTCGGTATCACACCACCCGCTAAAACGACTCCACCCATAGCTCCCATCGTGAGGCATGCATCAGATACGACCGTTCCAAAAAAGCTAGCGAACAATGCCAGCGCTTTATTTGCGGTCGCGTCTTGTCCGGCAATTTTTGAGACATCGGAGGGCGTGTGAGCCTCAGGAACTCTGTTGTCAAGCCCGCAAAGTGCCTCATAAATCGCAAGTAACCCGGGACCACTGATGAGCCTCTCAGCAGAGACGTGTGGCAAAGATCGTTTCATGTAGGACAGAACATTATACTCATCCTCAGTAGTCGCCGAGAGGGTCACGTGACCACCTTCCCCAACGATCGGAATCATTTCGCCGTCTGCGCAGGGGATCAAACCACCCACACCGAGCCCGGTTCCGGGTCCAATGACAAGTATCGGTGAGTTGGATTGAGTGTTTCCTGTTTGAATGACCTGATAACTCGACGGATCGACCGCTGGTACAGCCAAAGCTTGGGCCGTGAAGTCATTAACTAGGAGTAATTCATCGAGTCCGAGTTCTTTTCGTATTTGAGATTTAGAGAACGACCAGTGATTATTAGTAAAACGAATGACTTCCCTATCCACCGGTGATGCGACTGCTATCGCCAACCGAGTAGAGTACTGACCGATCTGCCGACAGTAGTGTTCATAGGCCTCCGCTAAGCCATCAAAGTCTTTACATGCAAGTACAGATACTTGGTCAATACCACCGTCTAAATTTACCAGAGCAAAGCGGGCGTTGGTTCCACCAATATCACCCACGATAAGTCCGTCAACTGTTTTGATGTCTAGCTCTCCGGGATTGTGCCAAATTCACTTCGCTATAATTCGCGATTGAATCAACAACTTTACACTTAGTGAAACAGACGAATTATACGCCTACGACGTTTTCAGACGCGGAATATAAAAGAATCCCTCACACCACGCAAATGACTCAGCAGACCAAGGTTCACGGGTAGAGTAAATCCGCAACCAAGTCAGACGATGTCGGCTATGAGGGTGCTGAGACTGCTGCTATCGATGTCGCCAAGGACCCCTATCTGAAAATCAACGAAGCCATTTTGAGCGACTAGTTCAGTGGTGTAGCCTGACTCGCCGACAGAAAACGCGACGAAATTTGGCGCCTCTTCGAGGCCAACAATTTTCTTCAAGATAGTCACAGCATCAGTAATATTTACCTGCCCATCCCCGTTCAAGTCACCCAAAAACTGCTGATCTGAATTCAGAGATGAGATCCCTACAATATGCTTTAGGACGGATACGGCATCAGTAATATTGACACTGGGAGAGAGGGTCGATGACGTTAACCTGATCTCGAAACCATCATCCGCAACCTGATCAGCAAGGAAACTCGCGACCTCGCCATTGACAGCCGTGGTCGACAATACCTCACCATTCGCGTTCAGTGTCGCTTCAAAAGAGGCAGAGTCTGATCCAATAATCACCTGCTCATAGCCGACAATCTTACCCACGAGAAGGTTGTTACCAGCCGGCTTAACTAAGTGATATTCCGTGTCCACGTTTGAAACTATTCCGTTCACAGCATAATCAATCGAGGCCCGAATATATTTTCCCAAATAGTTCGAGCCCAGTGTAGGTTCAGTGCCCGATAACGAGCTGTCATCAGACCAGACACTGCGGTCTACCGAGGTCTGCCAGGTGACGTTCAGGTCGCTGGTTGATAACCCATAAAGATTAGTAAGGTCCGACACATCTAGCGTAATCGGTGAATCGATAGTCACCCGCTGTAGATCGACACCGAGGCTCTCAACAACGGAAACGGTGAACGACTCGGAGGTCGACGCGTTCGATTCCCCGGAGTCGTCGGTCGCGGTGAGGGAGAATTGATATGCACCGGACTCGGTCAGACCCGACGAGTCGAAGGTCACAAATGTACCCGTTAAGGACACCCAGCTCGGTAGATTGGAGCCGTCGGTCATCGCTAGCGCGTAGCTGACCGCGTCACCGTCACTGTCGGTATAGTAGTCGTCGAGGTCAATCACCAGATCAGAAGAGCCGGTCGCGGACGCGACCAGCATAGTCGAGTTAGGGAGCGCGGTGACCGAAGACGGCGGGTTGTTGACGTCTGATACCACTACCGAGTAAGTCACGGAGGTGGGAGAGCTATCCAACGCAAAAGACGACCGGTCAGTGACCTCGATACTCAAACTGGTCCCCAAGGTCGCGTCACCGGTCTGGGGGGCAAGCGATATCGTCTGAGCCGTCTCGTCGACGGAGATCCAGTCCGGGAGCGTCGTTGAGCCGTCGTACTTAAAGCGATACCTAAGTGTGTCACCGTCCGCGTCGGTGAAGATCGACCCGTAGCCGACCGTCGTGTTTGATCCCTCGTTGACCGCGAAGTCCGCGTCCGTCAGGCCGTGCGTGTCGGTCTCGACCGGTGACGAGTTCAGAGCGCTGATCGAGACCGCGGCCGCGGAACCAAACTGAACCAACTCGACGCCCGTCAGGGCGACACGCTGCGAGGAGGCGCCACCGGACACGAACAGTGTCGTGGTCGAGCCCTCTTCGGTGTAGCCATAGTCCGCGCGCTCGCCCGGAACGATGACCGTGTCGGTCCCGTCGCCCCCATCAAAGACCGAGTCATTCAGCTGGTCTACGGAAGTGAACTGGAGCGAGTCGTCGCCCGCCAGCCCGTTGACGGTCTCCGAGGAGCCGTCGGCATACAGCACGTCGTCTCCGGTCGTCCCCGGGATGTCTGTGTCGACCAGAGCGATCCCCGTCGACGCGACGCGGGTCACGACCAGGTCACTGATCGAGGACGGCGCAACGCTGCCTGAGACTGTGACGTCGAAGTCCATCGTGCCAACCAGCAGCGACTGAGAGCTCGTGTCTTGCCCGACAAAAATTTCATCCGAAACAGTCGCCCCGCCCAGACTGAGAACTACGTCTAATGCGTCCAGCTCGTCGGTCGCTAGACCCGTCAGGAAGCCCGAGGCTGTGTCGAGTGTGACCTCGACATCCCCGTCACCGAAGTCGGACGCGTTGGTCAGAGTCAAGGTCACGCGGTACCTGTCATCCGCACCGGTCAGGGCCCTGCCCTCCGCGATCTCTACCTCAAACTCAGGCACGTCCTCGGTCACACTGAGCGTCAGGGGCGATACCAGGAGGCTGTCGTACCCGATCGGGTTGATCAACAACGACACCGGCTCGGACTGCGCGAAGTCACCGTCGGCCGCGGTCGCGTTGACCTGAACCGTAGCGGTCCTGCTGACAGTGGTGAGTGCTACCGTCGTGGTCTCGTCGAGCCCAGATCCGAATGTCAGGTCGCCACCAGGGTCGCTCAATGCGAACGAGATATCCTCATCGCCGACAAGGGTCAGGGTCAGGTTGACCGAGCCGCCCTCGGCGACCGTGTCGGCAGACAGGGACGCGGTGACGCCCTCGGGGATGATATCCACGTTCGCCGCCATCACGCCCGACGTTGTCGCGGTCACACCAGGGTCAGACACGTCGGTGATCACCGAGTCAGCCCGGGCGTAGGCATTCAACTGGAACCGATCGACCCCGACTGTATTAACCGAGGTACTGGTGGTGCTGTTGTTGACCGCATCGTTGGTGGTCAACGACAGCGTGTAGTTAGCGAGCTCGCTGACCGCAACAGCGGTAGGGCTCGCGGCCGAGGTCGACACGGTCGAGGTCGACGACCCATCCGACAAGGTCAGCGCGGTACTGGTGTTCTGGGACCAGACATACAAGGTCTCCGCGTCACCGATGACTGAGAAGATGTCAGCTAAACGGACGACTCCGTCCTCGGTGATCTCGACGTCGGTCTCAGTGAAGTCCCCGGACTGATAACTCAAACTGTCAAGCACGCTCAGTACCGGCGCCGACACCGAACGGTCACCAACATCAGACAGCGTCAGAGAGAAACTACCCGCGCTGTCGGGTGTGACGGTCACGTAGACCGCCTGTGCAGAAGACGACAGGTTGAACGCGATCTCGTCGCCGGCACTCAACGAGGTGCCACTGATCGCCACGTTGCCGTCAGCCGTCGTCAGCGTCGCGCCGGTTGAGTCGGTCAGGGTGACCGACACGGCGGGGCTGCCCGCGCCGAGTGCTAGCGTCCCGCTATCTCCGGACGCACCAGGACCAACCTCAAACACGAAGCTCTGGGGCTGGAGCCCGGCCCCGAAGCTACCATTATAGGCGGCGTCATTGACCAGCACCCCATTCGCCGAGGACGATGTCTCCTGCGCACGGGTCACCAGCGCGATCTGGTAGGTTGCGTCGGAGTGTATTGCTGACTCACCGTCTGACTCCGACACGTAGACCGTGACCTCGAGTTCATCGGGTAACGAGACGTCGATACTCAACGTTCCGGTCGACGCAAACGACGTCAGGTCCGCGGTATCAACAGAGGCAACCTCGGTCCCGCCGGAGTCAACGACCCGGACCTTCCAACCGGCCCTG
>Ga0255771_1001725_pt1 | contig 22923 bp, 17 predicted proteins | sample 011ome_19_FD_179969 | JGI IMG/M metagenome (GOLD analysis project Ga0255771, IMG submission 179969) | Coastal salt marsh microbial communities from the Groves Creek Marsh, Skidaway Island, Georgia - 011510BT metaG (version 2) | ecosystem: Environmental > Aquatic > Marine > Intertidal zone > Salt...
GACCTATTCTTTTTCCGTTAAATAATCGGTATCGTTTGTTATTCAGGTAAAAGAAAACGAATACTTTTTGGTCATCAGTAGTACCCACTTTAGGGTAATTCATTGTGTTCATAGATTGTGCTCAGACAGTTAAACTTTGTTTGACTGTATAATGAGCTGTTTAACAGCGAATTAGCTGGATAGAGCATCTGCCTTCTAAGCAGACGGTCAAAGGTTCGAATCCTTTCGCGATCACGAATAAACACAATACCCAAAATTACAAATCAAGCTTGTTTGAATTTGTAATTTTGGGTATTGTGTTTTCAAAGCGGAGCTTTGGAGGATCAGCGAGCGTAGCGGAGCTAATCCTATTTTTCAAAGCGGAGCTTTGGAGGATCAGCGAGCGCAGCGGAGCTAATCCCTAAACTACTATATAGGATAGGCTACCCTGAGGTGATAGACGTTAGTCAACTTGGCCTTAAGCACTTTTTTGACCGCGATGATCTCTTTAAAGGTAATATTGGCATTAATAAACTGATCTCCTTCCACTTGAGTCTGGATGATGCGCTCCACAAAGGAATCTATTTCTTCGTACGTGGGGTTCTTTAAACTTTTAGAGGCTGCTTCTACAGCATCCGCCATCATCAAAATGGCTGTTTCCTTGGAAAATGGCAAAGGACCTGGGTAAGTGAAGTGCTTTATGTCCACTTGAGCGTCGCGTTCTAGAGCTTTTTTGTAGAAGTAATACACTTGAGAAGTACCGTGGTGTGTTCGGATAAAATCGATTAATCGATCGGGTAGTTTGTTTTTCTTGGCAATTTCTATTCCGTCAGTCACGTGTTCAATGATGATTTGAGCAGACTCGCGAGCACTGATTTCATCGTGAGGATTAACCGAAGATTTTTGATTTTCGGTAAAGTAGCTTGGATGATTCATTTTACCTAAATCGTGGTAAAGAGCACCTACGCGGACCAACATAGCATTGGCCCCCACTTCATTGGCGGCAGCCTCAGCCAAATTAGCTACTTGTAACGAGTGATGAAACGTTCCTGGAGCTTTAATGGATAGCTCTTTCAACAAAGCTGAGTTGGTATCCGACAGTTCCAATAAAGAAACTTCGGACACCAATCCAAATAACTTCTCGTAGGCGTAGATCAACGGTTGAACAAATAACGTGATCATTCCATTTAGGGCAAAATACCCAAAAGTGATCCATTCAATGTTGGTCCACGTGCCTTCTTGAATCATGTGGAAAGCGAGATAGCCTATGGTGTACACCAAGGTGATTTGCCCCACAGAGATAAACAGATTGGCGCGTTTGTATAAGGCGGTCACGGAGAGAATAGTCACTACCCCGGCCATGATTTGCAAAAAGATATACTCAAAGCTGTTGGGCACAACAAAGCCTAAGATTAACACCGTCAACACATGACTGAACAATCCCAATCGGGCATCGAAAAAAGTCTTTAGAATAAGTGGCAATACGCTTATGGGAACGACAAAAAGGTAATCTGCATTGTATTGAACTACCAAGGAAGTGGCCACTACCATGGCGATCATATTAAAAAACACAAAGGTGACTTGTGTGTTGTCTCTATAAATCTTGGGGCGGTATTTTTTGATGAAAAGAAACATCATCAACAAAACCATAGCCACCAGAACGACATAGCCCAATAGAATAAAAACAGCATTGTTTTGATTCCAAATACTCGCAGAATAATGTTGTCTCAGTGAGTCTAGCAGGCGATAACTCTCGGCATCAACAACCTCTCCTTTAGCAATAACCAATGTTCCCTTTTGCACAAAACCATTGGTGGTGCTCAAAGATTCAATGGCTTGGTCCAATGCTTTTTGGGTGATGTCTTGATCCAACAAATAATTCGGCTGGATCATGTCCACGATCATTCCAGATCGACTTAATGCATCAAAAGCAGATGGAGAAACAACGGAGGATAAATGTTCTCTGATCCAAGCCGCTGCTGATGTAGGAGTAAATAGTCGATCCACCTCTTTTTTAGCTGCCACTCGACCCTCCAAGACCCAGATAAAACCTACACTCTCAGGCACATCTGTTTGTTTAACTACTCCCTTTTCGTATAACTCATCGATTGTTGAGAAAACTACTGTACTGTCCGCAAGAAAATTCTCGGCCTGCAACCAGGCTAGGGTATTAGATTTAATCCGTGGTGCGGCTTCTTGGTCGACGACAAAATAAGGAGGTTGCTGGGCACTGATCATCTGCATTTCCTGCGCCCGTTCCTCTTGAGTTTTGAGTACATCAAAATCAATAGGGGCATACAATGTTTGGTGTTGCCAGGGCTTTCCTTGTTGGAATTCGTACTTAAACTGCCCGCCCTTGGGAAAGAAAAATACAATAATGGCAATACTCGCGGCATACAGCAATCCCTTAAAAAGGGTGGATTGGTGGCGATACACCATGTCAAAACGATTTTTCATAAGCTTAAGTTCAGGTCAAAAATAGCAAATAAGGCGTGAACCTCAATCCTTTGATCCAGATCTCCCCTTTTGGGGAATATTTGTTAATTTAGAGGCGCTAAACTTTGCCTATGCACTCAGTAGTTATTGTGTCCGCCCAACGTACACCCATCGGTAGTTTCCTGGGTTCCTTGAGTACCTGTACAGCCACATATTTAGGCAGCACTGCCATACGAGCAGCATTGGATAAAATCGCCCTGGCCCCCGAGTTGGTCGAAGAAGTTTATGTGGGTCATGTGCTACAAGCAGGAACAGGACAAGCTCCTGCCCGTCAAGCAGCACTGGGTGCTGGAATTTCCCAAAACACGCCGTGTACCGCGATAAACAAAGTGTGCGCCTCTGGACTAAAAGCCATTCTTTTGGCTGCCCAATCCATTCAATTAGGGGATCGGTCTATTGTAGTCGCCGCAGGAATGGAATCCATGAGCCTGGCACCTCACCTTGCGCCCATGCGCAACGGCACAAAATTTGGCACTTTACATTTATTAGATGCTATTCAACAAGACGGGCTTCAAGATGCCTATGCATTAAAACCCATGGGGGTATTTGCCGATCAATGCGCATTAGACCACCACATTTCCAGGGAAGAGCAAGATGCCTATGCCTTGAACTCTTACCGTAGAGCACAACAAGCTTGGGATAGCGGTTTATTTGACCATGAGGTATCACCGGTACTTGTCCATGGCCCTAAAGGGCAGACCAACACCGTTGATCGAGATGAAGAGTTCACTAAAATAGTTCCTGATAAAATGGCTGGATTAAGGCCTGCATTTACCGCTGATGGCTCCGTCACGGCGGCCAATGCTTCCACTATCAATGATGGAGCCGCTGCTTTGGTGCTCATGAGCGAGCAGAGAGCTAAGGAACTCAACCTTAAGCCATTGGCCTACATAAGGGGTTATGGGGAGGCCGCACTAGCCCCCGAACAGTTTACCATTGCTCCTTCCAAAGCCATCCCACTGGCGGCAGACAAAGCGGGAATCTCCTTGGATCAAATAGATCTTTTTGAAATCAATGAGGCCTTTTCTGTGGTTGCACTAGCCAACAATAAGTTGCTGGGTATTGACCAGAGCAAAGTAAATACGGTAGGTGGAGCCGTTGCACTAGGCCATCCGCTGGGTTGTTCAGGAGCTAGGATTGCCACAACGTTGATTCATCAACTGATCAATCGCCAAGAAAGATGGGGAGCAGCGGGCATCTGTAATGGTGGTGGGGGCGCCAGTGCAATGATTATTGAAAACGCTACTTTATAGGATGATTGGAATTTGCACGCAGAGCGTACTCCCTGTATATAGTTTATGTGAATCCCCAGCACCTTTGGTCAACCAAATGCTCTACGGCGAATGGTATCATGTTCTTGAGTCCAGGAAGCATTGGGTCAAAATCAAGCATGGGTTGGATGGATCTATCGGCTGGATATCAATAAAACAACACTACCCCCTAGCCGAAAACATCCATCCGCCACAAACAACCTCATTAAATTTCGTCACTGATTTAATCAGCTCGATACACAAATCAGACGGTACATTATTACCTATAGTTTTGGGATCAATAGCCGAACACGCTTCGCTGTGCGGTGACCCTAGTCCTTCTGTAAATCAATTACCTCCTAAGGAAACATCGGTTGTCGACAATGCGTTAAAATACGTACACGCTCCTGAACTTTTTGGCGGCCGTTCACCCTGGGGGATCGATGCGGGTGCATTAACTCAAATGGCCTATCGACTAGCGGGTATTCACCTGAAAAGAACACCCTTAGAACAATCAACCCAAGGTATTGCCTTGAGTTTCATCGAAGAAAGCGAGCCTGGCGACCTGGTGTTTTGCGACAACAAAGAAGGGGTCATCGATCATGTGGGCATCATGTTACCGGATCATCATGTGGTTCATGTGTACGGGAAAGTACGCATCGATCGTATCGACCACACGGGGATATTTAACCCCGAATTGAGACAATACACACATTCTTTAAGGGTCATCAAACATATTGAGCGAACATAAAAAAACCCCGCATCAAGCGGGGTTTTTACCTTTAGATAGTGCTATACTATTGCTCTAGTGCTTCTTGAAGTCTTTTGAAATTGACAAAATCACCCAAGGCGCCATAGATGTTTTTTAATTGCTCCATCAAATCTCTGTTACCCACATTGACCTTTAAAGCAGCCTCGAGAACATCTGCTCCTTTTTTAAAGAAACCATCTTTTTGTTCTTTAAGTGCGTCGTACTTAGCGATCTCTTTAGCTGAAGAACCGCGGATGTTGTTCATTTGCTCAATCAAACCGTTACCATCGTTTACATAGGCCGTGGATAGGTTTAAGTAAGCATTGATGTAATTTGGATCGATATCAATAGCTTTTTGATAGGCAGCACGGGCAGCCTCCATATCGTTTTGTTCCATGCTGATCACTCCGATGTTGTAGTGAAGATCGGCATTATTCGGATCCAGCTCTATAGCTTCATTCATCAGGGACTTAAAAGTCTCTTTATCGCCCAACTTAAAGTATAGGTTAGCGTGGTTTAGAATTAAAGAAACATCTTCTGGGTTATTCTTGCGCGCCTCTACATAGGCATTCATTGCCAAATCATCATTCCCTTGTTGGGTGTAAATCAAAGCGATGTTTTTGATGATTTCACTTCTCTTTGACGGTGTTTTTTCATCTTTAGGCTCGTCATAGGTGCCCGCTTTTACCATCAAATCACGCTGTGATTGCGGCATATCAACACGCTCTCCAGTTTCTTTATCACGAGCAGAGTAACGAGTCTCTGAACCATCGTAGTTGATATCCTTGAGGATGTGGTAATATTTTAACGCTGCATCGTAATCTGTTCCACTGACAGCCGCACTAGCTGCGTAGTACAGGTAGATCGTGTCCTTAGGGCTCAACGTATAACTTTTATACAATTTACCCGCAGATACTGCATAATTCCCTGCCTCGTTATCTTTTACCGCAGCATTGACTAAATCCACAGAAATCATCGCCATTTTTTCAGCAATGGCCTCGGTCAATTTAGGCTTTCCAGAAGCCTTATCCGTTTCAGCCAATTTGTTATAGGCTTCAATAGCTGCATCAAAATCACCTTGTTCATCTGATTTAGCCTTAGCGTAATACGCATCAGCCAATGTTTGATAAAAGGTTAATGCAGTTTTAGGATCCGTTGAAGCTACGGTGCTTGATGCACCTTCTAGGGTAGAGATAGCTGTGGCTGCATCGCCTGCTTTCAAGGCCTTTTGTGCCGTTTTAATTTCTTCTTTTTGTGCGAAAGCCAAGGTAGATACCCCTAGTGCTGCCAGCATTAAAAAACTCTTTTTCATAAAATGTCAGTTGTTGTTTTTTTTAGTTTATTGTGCATCATCGGAGTGCCCCATATCTGGAGTCACTTCAATTTCATTGACATCAGTAGCATCAACCTCTTCTTCGCGGACTACTTTGGCCACCGCTGCGATAGAATCGTTATCCCTGATATTGATCAGGCGAACTCCTTGAGTAGCGCGCCCCATAACCCGTAAATCATCTACATTGAGGCGAATAGCTATTCCTGATTTGTTGATAATCATCAAATCGTCTGTATCGTCCACATTTTTGATCGCTACTAGATAGCCTGTTTTTTCAGTGATTGAAATGGTTTTCACCCCTTTTCCTCCTCGATTAGTGATTCGGTAATCCTCTATACTGGAGCGTTTTCCGTATCCCTTTTCTGAAACCACCAAAATATCTTCATCAAAATTGTTAACCGTCACCATGCCGATTACCTCGTCTTGATCGTCAGCCAAAGTAACCCCGCGCACACCGGAGGCATTTCTTCCCATAGGTCTGGTTTTGCTCTCTTCAAATCTAATCGCTTTACCTGAGCGCAATCCGATCAACACTTGACTGCTTCCAGTAGTCAACTTAGCTTCGATCAACTCATCACCATCCCTAACCGTAATGGCATTGATCCCATTTACTCTGGGTCTAGAGTAGGACTCCAACGAGGTTTTCTTAACAATACCTTGACGGGTAGCCATCATTACATAGTGACTATTTACATAATCGGTATCTTTTAGATCTTGTGTACATATAAAGGCCTTAACCTTGTCGTCCGGGGTGATATTAATCAGGTTTTGAATGGCTCTTCCCTTGGACGTTCTGCTTCCTTCAGGGATTTCAAATACGCGCATCCAGAAACATTTACCGGATTGGGTGAAGAACAACATGTATTGGTGGTTGGTGCCCACAAATAAATGCTCTAAGAAATCTTCATTTCTGGTGGAAGACGCTTTTTGGCCTACCCCACCCCTGTTTTGGGTTTTGTATTCTGAAAGCGGTGTTCGCTTAATATATCCGGCGTGTGAAATAGTGATGACCACTTGCTCATCCGGAATCATATCCTCCATACTTAAATCACCACCCGCATAGTTGATTTCGGATCTTCGCGCATCGCCAAATCGATCTTTAACCTCTTGGAGTTCATCCTTGATGATTTGCATTCTGCGCTCTTTGCGGGCCAATATATCTTTAAGGTCTGCAATCGTGTTGATCACCTCCTCATATTCAGCGCGCAATTTATCTTGCTCAAGACCCGTCAGTTGACGCAAACGCATTTCAACAATCGCTTTCGACTGAGCCTCGGATAATTTAAATCGATCCATCAACGCAGCACGTGCGTCATCAGGATTGCTCGCTGCGCGGATGATTTTGATGACTTCATCTATATTGTCGGAAGCTATAATCAACCCCTCCAAAATATGCGCGCGCTCTTCTGCTTTTCTGAGTTCAAATTCTGATCTGCGCACCACAACCTCATGTCTGTGGTCTACAAAATGAACGATCATGTCTTTAATGTTCAACATCTCTGGGCGTCCATTGACCAATGCGATGTTGTTCACGCTAAACGATGACTGTAACGCAGAAAACTTATACAGCGTATTTAAAACTATGTTGGGTACCGCGTCCTTTTTAAGCACAAAAACAATGCGCATACCCTTTCGGTCAGACTCATCGCGAATCGTGGAAATACCTTCGATTTTCTTTTCGTTGACCATATCGGCGATCTTTTTGATTAGATCAGCCTTATTTACTTGATAAGGAATTTCGGTAACAATGATGCACTCTCTGCCCTGGACTTCTTCCATCTCAGCCTTAGCGCGAACAACAACCCTTCCCCTACCTGTTTTAAATGCTTCTTTTACACCATCATAACCATAAATTATTCCACCTGTAGGAAAATCTGGAGCTTTGATGTGGGTGATAATCTCTTCGATTTCTATATCGTTGTTGTCGATATAAGCGTGAATACCGTCCACTACTTCAGATAAGTTGTGCGGTGGCATGTTGGTAGCCATACCAACAGCGATACCAGACGCACCATTGACCAACAGGTTAGGTATGCGCGTAGGCAGTACTTTGGGTTCCTTTAAAGAATCGTCAAAGTTGAGTTGGTGATCTACCGTATCTTTGTCGATATCTGCCAACATATCCTCAGCGATACGGCGCATGCGCGCTTCTGTATATCGCATAGCTGCGGGACTATCTCCATCGACGGAGCCAAAGTTACCTTGACCGTCTACCAACATATAACGCAAGCTCCATTCCTGAGCCATACGCACCATGGTATCATAGACCGAACTATCCCCGTGTGGGTGATACTTACCAAGAACTTCCCCGACAATTCTAGCGGATTTTTTGTAAGCGGTGTTTGAACGAACTCCCAATTCGTGCATACCAAAGAGTACGCGACGGTGAACTGGTTTTAGCCCATCCCGTACATCGGGAAGTGCTCTTGAGACAATAACAGACATCGAGTAATCGATGTAGGCTGATTTCATCTCATCATCAATGTTAATCGGTATTAATTTTTCTCCTTCTGCCATATCAATAAGCGCATTTTATCACTCTAAAAATGATCAGGCCAATATACACAAATCCCAGGGTATAGAGCCCCGCATGGCCTGTTTTATTGTACAATTTATCAACAGAAATATAAAGAGTCTTTCACCGAACTAACCAGTTGGCATGGCTGAAGATTTGTCAGCCCCTATACCCTGTGCACAACTTAGGCACCATCCTTGCAGTAAAAGTGATTGAATATGTTTAATTTTATCCCAATAATACCTGATTATGGACGATAATTTTTCACCAAGGGTCAAAGACGTCATCGCGTACAGCAAAGAAGAAGCACTTAGATTGGGTCACGATTTTATTGGGACCGAACACTTGATGCTGGGCTTGCTTAGAGATGGCAACGGCAAAGCTATATCGATACTAGAGGCATTGGCCGTAGATCTAGAGCAACTCAGAAAACGGATTGAAACCCTAAACCCTCCCGTGGAAAGCGCCCAAATCATTCGTCAAGACCAACGAAATCTTCACCTGACTCGTCAAGCAGAACGGGCCCTAAAGACAACGTTTCTCGAAGCCAAACTCTTTCAGAGCAATTCTATCAATACAGCTCATCTACTTTTGTGTATTCTGAGGAATGAAAATGACCCCACAACTAAATTACTGAACAAATTATTGGTGGACTACGAAGGAGTTAAAGAACAGTTTAAGTCGATGATCACCAACGACAGCGACTATGCTGACGAGCCTAATGCCTCTTTTGATTCTGATGCGGATGATCAAGAAAAGGAGAATACACCGAGCGGAAACGCTTCTGCAACGGCAAAATCAACTTCTAAGTCCAAAACACCCGTACTGGATAATTTTGGAAAAGACCTCACTAAAATGGCTGAGGAAAACAAATTAGATCCGGTCGTTGGTCGTATTAAAGAGATTGAACGCGTGTCCCAAATTTTGAGTAGACGCAAAAAAAATAATCCCTTGCTGATCGGAGAACCAGGAGTGGGAAAAAGTGCTATTGCTGAAGGACTTGCCCTGCGAATCGTTCAGAAAAAAGTTTCCCGGGTACTCTACAATAAAAGAGTAGTTACGCTAGATCTAGCCTCCTTAGTGGCTGGGACAAAGTACCGCGGTCAATTTGAAGAACGCATGAAGGCGGTCATGAACGAGGTGGAAAAGAATGATGATATCATCTTGTTTATCGATGAAATTCATACCATAGTTGGTGCTGGTGGGGCTACAGGAAGCCTTGACGCATCGAATATGTTTAAACCTGCTCTAGCTAGAGGAGAAATTCAATGTATTGGTGCTACAACACTGGATGAATACCGTCAATACATTGAAAAGGATGGGGCTTTAGAACGGCGTTTCCAAAAAGTGATTATAGAACCCACTACGGAAGAAGAAACCATCGAGATTCTCCATAATATTAAATCCAAGTACGAAGATCACCACCAAGTATCGTACACGCCTGAAGCCATACTCGCCTGTGTTCAATTGACCACCCGATACATGAGTGATCGGTTTTTACCGGACAAAGCTATAGACGCAATGGATGAAGCAGGATCCAGAGTACACATCAACAACATGCATGTTCCCAAAGAAGTAATCGACTTGGAGAAACAATTGGAAGCAGTTCGCGAAGAGAAAAATGCGGTTGTAAAAAAACAGAAATACGAGGAGGCTGCCAAACTAAGAGACGACGAAAAAAAGATCGAGAAAGAACTGGCCATAGCCCAAGAGAGATGGGAAGAAAATGCCAAACTGCACCGGGAAACCGTTACTGAGGAACACGTTGCCAACGTAGTTTCTATGATGAGCGGTATCCCCGTAACTCGAGTAGCACAAGCGGAAAGCGCTAAGCTGGCCGAGCTTCCCCAATTGATTCAATCCAAAGTAATCGGACAACCAGACGCGGTAGTTAAGGTGGCCAAGGCCATTCAGCGCAACAGAGCAGGTTTAAAAGATCCCAACAAACCCATCGGATCCTTTATATTTTTAGGCCAAACTGGGGTAGGAAAAACCCAATTAGCTAAGGTCCTAGCCAGAGAATTATTTGATTCTGAGGATTCATTAATCCGGATTGACATGAGTGAGTATATGGAAAAATTTGCCATATCTAGACTTGTGGGATCACCTCCGGGATATGTGGGCTATGAAGAAGGCGGGCAACTGACGGAAAAAGTACGCAGAAAACCTTATGCCGTGGTATTGTTGGATGAGGTAGAAAAAGCTCATCCGGATGTTTTTAACATGCTGCTTCAAGTACTCGACGACGGATATTTGACGGACAGCTTAGGTCGTAAGATTGACTTTAGAAATACCATTATTATTATGACGTCCAATATCGGATCTCGCCAGCTTAAAGATTTTGGTTTAGGCGTAGGATTTGGTACTGCTGCCAAGATGGCTCAATCGGGAGATCACGCTAAAGGGGTCATTGAAAATGCCTTGAAAAAGGCTTTTGCTCCAGAATTTCTCAACAGAATTGACGATGTAGTCGTGTTCAATAGTTTGGAGAAAAACGATATTGAAAAAATCATAGATATCGAATTAGTTAAGCTGATTGATCGCATTGAATCTCTAGGCTATCAAATAAAACTCAGCGAGGCCGCTAAGGGCTTTATTGCAGAAAAAGGATTTGATCCTCAGTATGGCGCTAGACCTTTAAAACGAGCCATTCAAAAGTATGTCGAAGATGTATTGGCGGAGCAAATCATTCTCTCTCAAATGGCCCAGGGAGATGCTATAGTGCTTGATTGGCATGAAGGTGACGCAGAATTAAACGTACGTATAGAAAAAGGAACAACCACCGTGTAACTACTTAATTCTTGGTTTTCAACCCTTAGCATTAAGGGTTGTCTAACTTTTGATATTGGTTTTTTACATATTCACAAAAAATCAGCTAGTTTAGATACCCCAGGGTGATTTTAATTACATTTGGGCCATATACATTTGTGTTATGGCCTTTTCCGGCATGTTCACCTTTCCTACAAATACCTTGACTACAGGTACTAAAGCTCCGATGACTACCCCTTGGGGGTAACGCTATATTTTCCTCGGACCTTATTCTATTATTTATTCATCTTTATCCATTTTTCACATGTTGGTTCTTAAATTCGGCGGCAGTTCAGTTGCCCACGAGTCTGCAATACGTCAAGTCGCACAGATAATTCAATCATATGCTCAAAAAGAGCGTATCGCCGTGGTGGTTTCCGCCATGGGGGGCATCACCGATATATTGGTGAATGCATTGACAAGCGCTTCAAAGCGAGAAGCCACCTACCAGACCTTAATCCATCAAATAGAAAAAACGCACCTAGATGCGGTAAAATCCCTTATTCCTGTATCGACACAAAGCGGCGTCATCAGCCGTATGAAACAAAGCATTAATCAACTGGATGCGCTTTTAGAAGGTGCCTACCTCATAGGGGAAACGACCCCGAGACTCAGCGATCAAGTTTTGGCCTATGGGGAACTGTTATCCAGTGAAATTTTGGCTGCTTACCTAAGTAGTTTGGGTATTGATCTAACCTATTGGGATGCGCGTTTATTGATCCGCACCAACAGCAAACACGGCAAAGCTCAAGTAGACACGGCAACTACCTATAGTGCCCTACAACAAGCCGCCGCTTCAGGCCATCAAGTCCAAATCATGGGCGGATTTATTGGGGCAGACGCCCTGGGCCACACTACTACCTTGGGAAGAGGAGGTTCAGATTACTCAGCCTCATTAGTTGCTGCGGGTTTAAGCGCTCGCGAGTTATTGATATACACGGATGTCAGCGGGATGTTTACCGCACACCCTCAATGGGTTAAATCAGCCAGACCCATTGATGAAATTTCCTACGAGGAAGCTATGGAGCTTTCGCATTTTGGGGCTAAAGTCCTCTACCCGCCGACAATTCAGCCAGCTATGGCGGTTGGGATACCCTTGCGCATTAAAAATACATTTGCCCCAAAAGACCCTGGAACCTTAATCAGTGCAACTGGAGGCAACAAACAAAAAACAGTGCGTGGCATCAGCCATATTCCCCATATGGCGCTAGTTTCCCTGGAGGGGCCTGGTATGGTGGGAATACCAGGGATCTCTCAAAAGTTTTTTTCTGTGCTTTCACAGGCTCAGATCAATGTGGTCTTGATCACCCAAGCGTCTTCTGAACACTCAATAACTATTGCTATCGCCTCAGCAGATGCTCAAAAAGCTGTTGATGTGGTCAATGAAGCGTTTAGTTACGAGATAACACAAGGGATGATTAACGCACTCATTCCTGAAAGGGATATGGCCATATTGGCCTTAGTTGGGGACCAAATGAGAAGCCACCAAGGATTGAGTGGTAAGATGTTTCAAACACTGGGACGTAATAATGTAAATATTCGCGTGATCGCCCAAGGATCATCGGAACGGAATATTTCAGCGGTAATCGCTGAAAAGGATGTCCCCAAAGCGATTAATGCGCTTCATGAAACTTTTTTTGAAGCCCAGACCAAACAAGTCAATTTATTCATCATGGGGGTGGGAACTGTGGGGAGTCAATTGTTGGCACAATTGGAAAGTCAAAGCGAATACCTACAAAATCATCTGCAGCTTCACGTACGGGTGGTCGGTATCGCCAATTCAAAAACCATGTATTTCGATGAATCTGGAATTGAATTATCCCAATGGGCTACTCTACTCGCCCAGGGAACCGTTAGTTCACTAGATGGTTTTGCTCAAGCGGTCATAGGCCTCAACCTCAGAAATTCAATTTTTGTAGACAATACAGCCAACGCTGAAGTAGCTAACTCCTACCCCATATATCTCTCAAACAGTATTTCTGTGGTTACCTGCAACAAAATAGCTTGCTCCGCCTCTTATGATTATTACCAGCAATTGCAAGAGCTCTGTAAAAAATACCAAGCTTCATTTTTATACGAAACCAATGTAGGTGCCGGCTTACCTATTATTGACACCATAAAAAATATGGTGGCCTCTGGGGACAGAATTCATCGAATACAAGCCGTTTTGTCCGGAAGTCTGAATTTTATATTTCACCACTATCAAGGGGTTGATTTTGCTTCAGTGGTGGCGCAAGCTCAAGAAAAAGGGTATACGGAGCCAGATCCAAAAATTGATTTAAGCGGTGTTGATGTCATGCGTAAAATATTGATTTTGGCTCGGGAAACTGGACTTCAATTAGAGATGAGTGATATTCAAAACAAGGCTTTTCTATCTCCTGAAGCTTTGGCTACACAAAACAATCAGGACCTGTATGCACAACTGATTAAGGAGGAAAGCAACATGCATCAATTGTGGCAAAATGCGCATAATCAAGGAGCTAAACTTAAATACACCGCACTTCTCGACGAGCAAAAAGCGAGTGTAGGTATTGAAGTAATCCATAAAGACCACCCATTTTATCACTTGCCGGGCAGTGACAATATAGTACTCTTATATTCAGCGCGTTATCCGACAAGCCCTATGGTTATACAAGGGGCTGGTGCTGGCGCAGCAGTTACCGCATCGGGGATTTTTGCAGATATTATACGTGCCGCTAAACAGGAATAGATGAAAAAGATAAGTTTATTTTCCCCAGGTACCATCGCCAATATCTCTTGTGGCTTTGATGTATTGGGTGTCGCACTGGACCAGGTTGGTGATGTCATGCATCTTGAGGTAACCGACGAACCTGGTTGGCGAATCAGCGAAATTAAAGGTGCAGATCTTCCATTGGATGTAGCCAAAAACACGGCAGGTGTTGCTGGACTCAGTCTGTTAAACGCCTATAAATCCCAAGGGGGTGATCCACCTGGTTTTCGTTTAATCATTGAAAAAAACATCAAGGCAGGAAGTGGAATCGGATCGAGTGCAGCCAGCGCTTCCGGGGCAGTTTGGGGTTTAAATGAGTTATTGAATAGACCGTTTTCTCCTCTTGAATTGGTATCATTTGCCATGGAGGGAGAAAAACTAGCCAGTGGTGTGCCCCATGCAGATAATGTTGCCCCAGGCATCTTTGGGGGATTTACCTTGATTCGTTCCTATGAACCCTTGGATATAGTGGCACTACCCTGCCCCGATGATCTGTATGCTGTTGTGTTGCATCCCCAAATTGAAATTAAAACACAAGACGCCCGCAGTATCTTAAAAACGCAATTAAGCCTGCGTCAAGCAACTACACAATGGGGAAATTTAGGTGGATTGATCGCTGGGTTATATACCAATGATTACGGATTAATCTCCAGATCATTGGTCGACGTGGTGGTAGAGCCTATTAGATCGCTGCTTATCCCTGGTTTTGATGAACTAAAAAAAACCATCCTAGACTCTGGTGCTTTAGGAGCGGGGATTTCAGGTTCTGGTCCATCGGTATTTGCGCTGGCACAAGGTAAAGACCTAGCGCAATCTATCGCCCAAGCCATGGAGACAAACTACCGACAATGGGGCATTGATTTTGAAGTACACTGTGCCAAAATCAATACTCAAGGGATTAAAATGATTCACGCTTAACATCTCTGTTATGATATACAAAAGTCTGAGTAACCCCAAACTTACCGCAAGTTTTAAAGAGGCTGCCACTACAGGAATTGCCCCTGATCGGGGTCTGTATTTTCCGGATCATATACCTGTATTAGGCAAATCTTTTTGGTCTGAATATGCCACCATGGACAAAAAAGAATTGGGATTTGAAGTGATGAAACATTTTGTTGGGAACGACATAGATAAAGATACACTCGCGGAGATTGCTTTTTCAGCCATAGACTTTGACCTTCCGGTAATACGGCTAGATGATCATATAGGTGTATTAGAATTATTTCACGGGCCGACATTGGCTTTTAAAGATGTTGGTGCCCGATTTATGGCGCGTTGTTTGGGATATTTTTCCGCACAAAACGGTGAAAAAACAACGGTGTTAGTAGCGACTTCTGGAGATACTGGGGGTGCAGTAGCGGATGGATTTTTGGGTGTGTCCGGCGTGGAAGTGGTGATACTCTACCCTAGTGGAAAAGTAAGCCCCTTACAAGAAAAACAACTTACCGCGCTGGGCCAAAATATAAAAGCTATTGAAGTGCTCGGTTCATTTGATGATTGTCAAGAAATGGTGAAAACCGCTTTTGTCGATCAACAAGTGAGATCTACGCGCAAATTAACCTCCGCTAACTCGATTAACGTAGCGCGTTGGCTACCCCAGATGTTGTATTATTTTGTGGCCCTACAACAAAAAAAATCTGCGGATAACCCATGGGTGATCAGTGTTCCCTCCGGAAACTTTGGCAACCTATGTGCTGGTTTTGTGGCCCAAAAATTAGGCCTAGACGTGGCCCACTTTATCGCGGCGACAAACAGCAACAAAACTGTCCCCGATTACATAAACTCTGGAGTATGGACTGACAGAAAATCCGTGGCGACAAGATCTAATGCCATGGATGTGGCCCATCCCAGCAATTGGATCCGCATTGAAGCCTTGCATAACAACGACCTCCAAAAATTAAGAAACCATATCAGCAGTTTTTCATTTACAGATGTTCAGACCATGGATGCCATGCAAAGGATGTACGATCAATACCACTACATGGCTGACCCTCATGGCGCTATTGGTTTCCTTGGACTTGAGCGCTATCTTCAAGAAAAACCGAACCACTTTGGGGTGTTTTTAGAAACCGCTCATCCGATTAAGTTTACAGAAGTTGTTACCGAAGCCTTGGGATTCTCCCCTGAACTTCCTGATGGATTACAGCGCTTAATGCATTCAGAGAAAAAATCTACTGTCATCAAAAACTATGCTGAATTGAAAGAGGTATTAATGCAAAAACAATAATTAAGCACTTAGTAAATCTTAAAATTCTTGGGGAATACCTTATTTTTGGGCAAATATTTAGCTCGATGAAAAGAACTCCTCTTTATGATAAACACCTCGCACTGGGGGGCAAAATGGTGCCTTTTGCAGGTTTTGAAATGCCGGTATCCTATGCGGGCATTAATGTAGAACACCAGTGTGTGCGCCAACAAGTGGGTGTATTCGATGTGTCTCACATGGGCCAGTTTACGGTAAAAGGACCTCAAGCTAAAGCATTACTTCAATGGACAACATCCAATGATTTAGAACAACTCAAGCCAGGTAAAGCGCAATACAGTTGTTTTCCAAATCATACCGGGGGAATTGTCGATGACTTAATTATCTATCAAATCGCAGAGGAGGACTATTTTTTGGTGGTCAATGCCTCCAACATAGACAAGGATTTTGCTCACCTCGAAAAGGAGAACAAGGCATTCGGTGCTTTACTCCAAAATTTATCTGACGATTTTGCACTTTTAGCCGTTCAAGGGCCCTTGGCCCAGAAAACACTTCAACCGCTAACCGAAGTATCACTGGGTGAAATCCCCTACTATCACTTTACACACGGAACCTTAGCTGGAATCGACAACCTATTGATTTCAGCTACGGGATACACGGGTGCTGGAGGGTTTGAACTCTATGTACCCAAAAATCAGGCCGCAGCATTATGGGACGCAGTTTTGCAATCTGGTTCCTCATGGGGCATCCAACCTATTGGCTTGGCGGCAAGAGACACTCTCAGGCTAGAAATGGGCTATTGCTTGTACGGCAACGATATCAATGACCATACTTCTCCAATCAGTGCTGGATTGGGATGGATCACCAAATTCACTAAACCATTTATCAACAGCCAATCATTACTAGCAGAGAAAGAATCCGGTAGTGAGCAAAAACTAGTTGGGTTTAAATTATTGGATCGCGGAATCCCACGACATGACTATATCCTGGAAAATCAAGCTGGTCAGGCCATTGGCGTGGTGACTTCAGGAACCATGTCCCCTAGTTTGTCGGAGGGTATCGGTATGGGGTACCTGGACCGAGCATACTGCTCACTGGGTACCACCATCTTTGTGCGTATCCGAGACAAACAAATACCTGCTGAAATCGTTAAACTACCCTTTTATAAAGCCTAAATTACCCCAATGAAAGCACTTACAGAACAAGAAATACAAGAAAACCTAAAGCACTTACCACATTGGGGACACAAAGAAAATTGTTTGATGAGCAGTTTTCAGTTTGCCGATTTTAAAGAAGCGTTCTCTGCGATGACTCGCATAGCCTTTGAATGTGAAAAAATGGGGCATTATCCCAAATGGACAAACACATTTAACACCCTATTGGTCAGTATTCAAACACCTAGCGTGAAAGCGGTGACTTTAAATGATTTTGCGCTAGCTGAGCGCATTGAACACTGCGTCTCCATTCCTGGAGGTGCTGCATAAACTAGGAAAAATACTTAATTTTACCCCCTATTACATCACACAATCATGGGAAGAGCGTTTGAATTTAGAAAGGCTAGAAAAATGAAGCGATGGGCGGCTATGTCCAAAGCATTCACCAGAATAGGCAAAGACATCGTTATGGCTGTCAAAGAAGGAGGACCAGATCCGGACAGCAACAGCCGACTAAGGGCAGTTATCCAGAATGCCAAATCGGTGAATATGCCGAAAGAGAATGTGGAACGCGCCATAAAAAAAGCGAGCGATAAATCACAAGGAGACTATAAAGAGGTATTATTTGAAGGATATGCTCCTCATGGAATTGCTATTCTGATTGAGACAGCCACAGATAACAACACAAGAACTGTCGCCAATATCCGATCCTACTTCAATAAATGCCATGGGAGCCTGGGCACCTCTGGCTCCGTAGAGTTTATGTTTGACCACACGTGCAATTTTAGAATTCAGGCTGACGGTTTAGATGTGGAAGAACTCGAATTAGACCTGATTGATTTCGGATGCGAAGAAGTGTTTTTAGATGAAGATGGCATTGTGATCTACGCTCCATTTGAACAATTCGGAACCTTGCAAAAAGAATTAGAGTCAAGAGGATTCACCATACTTTCTTCAGGCTTTGAACGCATCCCTCAAGTCACTAAAAAATTGACCGAGGAGCAGATGGCGGACGTTGAAAAATTATTGGAACGCATTGAAGAGGATGACGACGTTCAAAACGTGTACCACACCATGGAAGAATCTGAATAGCTAGTGAATATTTAACGAGGTGTAGGCAGGAATTTTACCTTGCGCCCCCTTAAAAAACTGTTCAATTTTAGCAAAGTCCGCATTGGGTTCACCCACTAACCAAAGTGGTTCACTGATGCGGACTTCTTTTTTGGCATAGTCCATGGCGATCATCAATAGAGGAACATGAGCCCCCAGGGCAATGTGGTAAAAACCAGTTCTCCATCGCTCCACTTTTTTCCGAGTTCCCTCTGGAGCCAAGGCCAATCTAAATACTTTTTTCTTTTGAAATAAAGAAACAATAGCGGCTACAGCATCAGAGTTTTTTTCGCGTTCCACCGGGGCTCCACCAGTCCAGCGGAAAAACCAACCCCAAAGAGGTTTAAATAAACTCTTTTTACCGATGTAATTAATTTCCAAGCCAATAATCTTGCGTGTCAATAGCCCTAAGGGAAAATCCCAATTGCTGGTATGTGGAGCTGCAATAACCACACATTGATCTATAGGCTCAAAGGTTCCCCTGATGCGCCAGCCCAATACAGTCAAAAGGATAAATCGGCTTACAGATCGCATGATTACTTGATTAAAGTGAGTAAATCCAACATCTGATCCATCGTAATGAAGGTATCATCCGCGCTGGGACTGACAATTTCGTGTTGCCAAGTGGTATGAAAAGGGATATGGATGGCTTGAGCCCCGATTTGCAGCACGGGTAAGATATCCGATTTAATGGAATTTCCCACCATCAAAAAGTTTTTCGGATCAATGTCCAAATGATCTAACAATCGTTTGTAGTTGATGGGCTGCTTGTCGCTGAGCACTTCCACATGATGAAAAAATGGATCTAAGCCTGAACGCTCTAGTTTGCGCTCCTGATCCAATAAATCACCTTTTGTCAACACCAATAACCGATGAGTTTTGGAAAGCTTTTCCAATACTTCTGGTACTCCGGGCAAAAGTTCTACGGGGTGTTCAATCATGTCCTTTCCCCATTGAAGTATTTGATTAAGCTGGCTGTGAGTTACCTTACCTTGTGATACTTCCAAGGCACACTCTATCATAGACAAGACAAATCCCTTGATTCCATAACCGTATTTAGGCAAGTTTTCCATCTCCTTTAAAAACAGAAGCTGGTCGATTTGATTAGGTGTTTCATACACGGATAGCATGAGGCCAAAAGCCTCCTCGGTCTTCCTAAAATAGGTTTCATTAACCCATAGAGTATCATCTGCATCAAAACCAATAGCCGTTATTTGACTTAAGTCAATACCCATAGTGCTCTTGCTTTTTCAATGTCTTGTTGGGTGTCGATACCGATACTGGCGATCTTTGTTTCCACCATTTTAATTTTTCTTCCAGATTCCAAAAAACGAATTGCTTCAATTTTTTCAGCTTTTTCTAAGGGCCCCATAGTTAACCTAGGAAATGCACACAGGGCGCTTTTTCTAAATGCGTACACCCCTTTATGTTGGTAGTAAACAGCTCGGTCATCAGCTTCACGCACATAGGGAATCGGTGCTCTCGAGAAATAAAGAGCATGATTGTTTTGGTCGACAATGACTTTCACGTGATTAGGGTTGTTGATATCCTGAGGTTGATCAATGACAAACATCAGTGAGGCTACATCAATGTGTGAAGCGGTATCATTTCTAAAAACATCCAGTAAAGCAGACAAGCTTTCACGGTCAATAAACGGTTCATCTCCTTGTACATTGAGAATAATTTCTGCATCAAGGGATGCTGCTGCTGCTGCAATCCGATCGCTACCACAGTCGTAGGATTCAGTGCTGATCAACACTCTACCCCCGACAGATTCTATCGCATGTGCGATGTCGGAGTGATCAGTCACCACGTAAACCTCGTCAAATAAACCCGTAGCCAAGACCGCTTGGTAAGTGCGCACAATCACAGGAGCTCCACCCAAATCAAGCATGAGCTTGGCGGGTAATCGAGTGGATGCATAACGTGCTGGAATGAGTGCTGTGGTGATCATAAGGCAAATATATACTTTTGATTTAATCGAAGAATGTTTTGTCAAAACCGATTAAATACAGCTTTTTCTTGGCCCGTGTCATGGCTGTGTACAACCACCGCATCGATTCAACCGTTAATCCATCCGGCAGATAAGGCTGCTCGATAAATACCGTATCCCATTGTCCTCCTTGTGCTTTGTGACACGTTATCGCATAAGAGAACTTAACCTGTAGCGCATTGAAAAAGGGATTGTTTTTAATTTGGAGCAACCTTCGATAACTGCTCGCTGTATCTGCGTAATCTTTTTGTACTTCTTGATATAATTGATTGGCCAGTTCATATGGAAGTGCTGGTCCTGGAAGATCCAACACATCCAAGAGCAATACCGTATCAAAGGGAGGTTGATTTGGATAATCGATCATCTGTACTTTTACTTCAGCAAACTTAAATCCATATAGTTCCTTAAACCTGTATATCTGGAGTATCGATATTATGTCTCCATTGGCTATAAATCCGGCTTCGGAGGATGCTGGTAGCCAGAAGTAGTTATTTTTCACCACCATCAACTGATCGCCAGCACACAAATCGTGCTCGTGAAATAGAATACGACTCCGAATACTTTGATTGTATAAATTAGCTCTTTTGTTGGCTTGAACAATAAAACAAACATTGTCCGTTCCGGATTGGCTATACGCTTCTTCAATAGCTTCCAAAATTTCTTGACCTTCCATCAAACGAACAATATCTTTTTTTCCTGCTAAATCAAAAATGAATGATGGAAGTTGCTGATCAGCAATGGCTGCTCTGAGCGAAGTGGCATTGCTCAATATCCCAGATTGGGCTGCTTGCCTGACCACTTGGTCCAATAAGACCTCGTTTACCGAACCAAAACCAAAACGATCGATCACCTCCGTATCCAGTGCTGGACTTAAAACTTGCCCTACGGGAGGTAATTGTGCATGGTCGCCTACCAACATCAACTTGCATGATTTTCCTTGAGCGACAAACTGCATTAGGTCATCTAAAAGTGAGCCATTTTGAAAGAGGGCGCCATCAGCGTTTTGCGTAGAGATCATGGAAGCCTCATCCACGACAAAGAGCGTGTGTGTATGCTTGTTAGGAGCTAACGTAAACTGCATACTACCGTTCGATTGTTTTTTTGGGTAGTAAATTTTCTTGTGAATGGTATTAGCTGATACACCCGCCTTGAGTGACATTACCTTGGCTGCTCTACCTGTAGGTGCCATCAATACCACCTTGATACCTGCCTGATTCAGCACCTCAACCAAACCTGCCAATAAGGTGGTCTTCCCCGTACCCGCATACCCTTTGAGTACAAACACCCCTGGACTGGTTAAATCGGACACGAAATCAGCGATACCTTTAAGGGCTTCTGACTGTGGTGCTGTGGGAGTAAATGGGAAAAATTCGTTGAATTTTCTATAAAAATCCGAGGAGGTTAACGTTGGCATAGCCCCCAAATATAATGAGGATTTTTGTGGCCCAAATCCATTTGTGATTAAAAAAAAATTGTAGTTTTGTTTTCATCACTTAACGTAAAAAATAACGACCACACGAATGAAAACCGCATTAAAACTCTTTCTTTGGGCGCTTGCCATCTTCTTTTCTTACCAGATTTATCTTTCGGTAAACGCACCCATCGAGTTCGATAAGGTGAAACAAGAACGCTTTTCCGCTGTTATCAATACGCTTAAAGACATTCGCAACGCTCAAGAAGCCTACAAAACAGTCAACAACAAATACGCTTCTGATTTCAAATCACTCATTGCGTTTGTAGAAACTGGAAATTACACCATCACGCAACAAAGAGACTCCTCCTATACGGCTTTTGACAAAGCGTATGGAATATCCGTTTTAAAAGAGGTGCGTATTATCGATACACTAGGTACTGTATCTGTAAAGGATTCCTTGTTTAAAGGATCTGATCGATACAAAAACATGATGAAAGTTCCTTTTGGACAAAACGGAGAGGAATTTAAATTGGAGGCTAAAGTCATTGAAAAAGGAGGATATCGCGCTCCTGTATTTTTGGTTTCTGTTGAAAAAAATGTGGTTCTTTTCGACCAACCTGAGGATTTAGTAGCCAAAGAAAATGCGGCCTTAAGCGTAGAGCAAATCAATGGAACCGCCATTAAAGTTGGTTCTTTAGATGATGTGAGTACCAGTGGAAACTGGCCTCCGATCTATGACAAAAAGAAAAATAATTAAGTTATCGAAAGCAAGGAACATCTTGATTTGAAACTGTCCATTCAATTGAGTTTGAATGGACTTTCTTTTTGTACCCTTGACCCATATCATCAAGAGGTTACCCGATATGAACACCTAGATTTTGGATGGGAAATCGACACTCAGGACTTAGGAATTAAGCTCAGCCAGTTTATTGGAGATCACCAAATCGACAAGTACACCTACCAAGCAATACAAGTGGTACATACCAATCATTTATTTGGCCTCGTCCCTCAATCATTGTTTGACCCACAATACCTCAATAGTTACGTTAAATACAATACGGCTTTATTGGCCAATGACACCTTGAGTCACGACCTGATACAACCATGGGATATCCAGGTAGTGTATGTTCCCTTTGCCAATGCCAACAATTTGATTTTTGATCGATTCGGATCCTTTGAATACCAC
>Ga0255771_1001784_pt1 | contig 22600 bp, 20 predicted proteins | sample 011ome_19_FD_179969 | JGI IMG/M metagenome (GOLD analysis project Ga0255771, IMG submission 179969) | Coastal salt marsh microbial communities from the Groves Creek Marsh, Skidaway Island, Georgia - 011510BT metaG (version 2) | ecosystem: Environmental > Aquatic > Marine > Intertidal zone > Salt...
CATTCGAGGTATCCCGTGAGAACGAACAGCCTCCAGCACATTCTGCGTTCCCAACACATTCGTCTCGATATAAGACCTCGGAGCGACGTATGAATACGGAATTGTGATGAGCGCCGCCAGATGAATCACTGTGTCTACACCGTCACACAAACGAGAAATCTGCTGAGGGTCACGTATGTCACCCCACTGTATTTCAAGCGCATCGGTAGCAGAAAGCGAATCCAACCATCCGGCGCTGCCCAAAGAGTTGTATTGCGCCAATGCGAGAACCTTGTGGCCAGCGTCGAGGAGAGACTCTGCGACGTGGGAACCGATGTAGCCGTCTGCGCCGGTAATAAATACCCTCATGATGCACCCTCCGGAAGATTCCTGGGTCGTAAACCCTCTCCCGAGTCTAGAGCTTTCAGTCCTTAGCGAAGGGCATCGTTACCCAGGACAAGTGCTCGAAATACAACCTGAGGACGCAGCCGCCGATGATGATGTGAGCGTCAGAAATAAACTGGCAAGCGTGATGATAGCCAGGACGACGAGTGTCCCGAGTAAAGGGTGGTTTGATTTCTAATCGTCAGGAATTGTTGCAGGGTCTCAAGAACATCTGACGTGGCAAACCGCTTACCGGCTTCAGTCGAGTGAGCACTGGGCGTTTCACTAGTAGTGAACCTCTCTAAACCGCGTTCTGCAAGAAAACCAGGACTAGCGTCCCAGAAGTATCGGGAATCTCGAAGATCAACCCCCGCAAGGACAATTCGCTTGAATCCTGTGCGCACTCCGAGCGAGATAAGTCGCGAAATCGTCGCTCCCGTGTCAAAAAGCAAATAGTCCGGAATAGCCGACAACGATGACCACTTGAAATACCTGTCTAGTTCAGCCCGTAATCCGTCAAGGGTCTTCGAGGATGAGCCAACCCTTCCGTAAAGCCATGAATTCTTCAGACCGTAATCGCCAAGTGGTGCCAAGCGATCACGGGGCGAAGTCGCGGGCGGACGAAAGAGGAGAATCTGAGGATTCACCTTTTTCACTTCGTCTCGCAGGTGCCAACCTTCTAAAGCCTGACGGTAAGACCGTTCCACAAGCGTTTCAGTACTGTTTGCGGTTCCCATCTCTGGGTTCGGATTGATGTGCTCAAGGGCAAGAAAGTCGGGCACAAAGGGGTGAATCGTCCAAGCTCCAACACCCACAGAAACACCCTCTCGGACTTCTGCCCAGTGTGTTTCCGACAGCTGAAGAACGCTTTCTCCCGAACCAAGGATGAAAAGGGTATCCGAGTTTTTCCGAAGCCGGGCGCTGGAAAAAAGTTCGCCTGACATAATCGGAAGCGAAAACCGGTCGGCCACAGCCCTTACCGCTGATCTCTGACGAGTCACTTCCAGGAACAAGAGGGGAGTTCCGAAGAGCTGCTGTTTGTGCATTTCAAACCACCATTCGGTGTCTCTTCCGGCAGATATGAGTGGCACTTTGGGTGGGGTCCACCCTTAGAACCCATATTCTTTTTCTCGGCAATCTCTTGATTGTCCCAGTTTTTTATGAAATTATTGAACATTGTGGCTCTTTGGATTCTGGCCACTTCACTCACTTGGAAGAGCCCTTTGGCTTGGAGGTTTCATGGATTGGCGCGACAGAGCAGCATGTCTCACGGTAGACCCCGAGCTTTTCTTCCCTATCGGGAACACGGGCCCTGCGGTCGAACAGATCGACCGCGCGAAATCTGTGTGTTCGCATTGCCCTGTCACCGAGTATTGCTTGCAATACGCGCTTGACACCAACCAAGATTCGGGTGTTTGGGGTGGGCTAAGCGAAGATGAACGTCGAGCTCTGAAGCGAAGGGCCGCTCGAGCCAGAAGGGCCTCCTAGCCTCAGGTAAGCTTCTCTAAACTTGTGCTTGCTAGCAAACAAGGGTGCTGATGTCGATTCAGGTGGTTGTGCTGGGGGCTGGAGGCCACGCTCTCTCCGTGGCGGACGCGGCTGAGTCCTCAGGCCTCGAGGTAGTGGGATTTGTAAAAGGCAAGAGCGACGAAGGTCACGGGTCGATCGCTCACCCTGCTATCGAGCTTTCAGAAGTAAGAATTGACGAGGTACTGTTCACGCTTGGAATTGGCTCCAACCAAGCAAGGCGGCGGGCCTACTTTTCATTAGTATCTGAGTACCCTCTGGCAAAGTTTGCGACAATTATTCATCGGACGGCCTGGGTTTCCTCATCAGCCCAGATTGGCGAAGCATCTGTTGTTCTCTCTCATGCCTCAATCGGTCCGCAGGCGACACTCGGTATCGGAGGAGTCTTGAACACAGGATCTTCTCTCGATCACCAGTCGAAGCTTGGAGATTTCGGTTTTCTTGGACCAGGAGCTCGCGCGGCTGGAGCCGTGACGATCGGTGACGATGCGTTTGTTGGGATTAACGCATCGCTGGTCCCGGGAATAACAATTGGCAACATGTCGGTTGTTGGTGCCCATTCTCTCGTGCTGGCAGACGTCCCAGATCGCTGTAAAGTCTTCGGCGCTCCGGCAACAATTCGCTCGAGTAAGCCTGTCGATGAAAAGCATCGAACACCGAACAAGCCATGGTTGAGATGGCCGGTCAGTCGCGAGCCCGATTCAGGTAACGACGTCAGAAAAACCGCTCCGGAACGGAATTAGTGAATGAGCACGATTCCAAAAAGTCGGCTAGGCCTAGTTGTCGCAGCACACCGGAGAGACGCTCTTCAGATGATCTCTGCTCTCGAGCAGTCGCCAACTTTTGAGGATGTCGACTTTGTGCTGATTGAGCCAGGACCAGTGGGGCGCATCGGAGCTCGGCATGCATCAGGGAAATTCCACCACCCTCGAATCACAAAGCACATAGTCCGCCCCATAACGAAACACGGAACATCCCTCGACGGAGGAACGATTATTGAGACAAAGCGTCTGGCTGTGGAATTTATATCGGACGCTGTGTCGTGGGTAGCTGTTGGTGACGTGGAGGGCGAATCTTCTCTTGTAGCTCAGACCCTTGCCAATATTTTAGATGCCAAAATTGTCGTCGTCCCAGAGGGATCTGGCATATTCAGAGCTCAACTAGGTGGGTACCCCTGGGTTTACAGAAACTGGTTCGAAGCGATCGGATTAATAAGTCACGACACGGTTCGTGAAATTATGGATCTCCTCTTAACCAAGTCCAGAGTCCGGAAAACCCGGAAATGGAATAGAAGATTGCGACTTTCCTGGAGACTCGATCGAGTAACAAATCTTCTTCTTTTTAGACCGCCAGCTCCGCCTTCCTCAAAAATAAATAAAGTTGACCTATTGGTGTCTTGGTGGCCCAAAGAGGTGTTCAGTTTCCTCGACTTCGAGAGATTTGAACAGATCAAGGTCCCCTGGTCGGGATGTGAGCAGCGACAGAGTATTCAGCAAGAAAAATCGGCCCTTTTTGTCCATCAACCGCCTTTTCTACACCCAAGAGCCTGGGAAAGGGTCCTGTCGCCCATCTCAACCCTGCCAATAAGTTCAATCGTCATTAGGCCAGACCGTTCAAGAATTGGGTTAGATGAATTTATTCTTGGCGTGACGTCCACGTTTCCTAAAGCCAAGATTCATGTCACTACGGAGGAAATTTCTTCAGAATGCCTCGCCACTAGTGAACGATTCGAGTTTGTTGTGGGGTTCACCTCAACCGTCCTTGTAAATTTGGCTCTCGACCCAGGTTTCGCCGGCAAATTAGTGTCACTAATCAGGCCTCTTGTCAGAGTTAACGATCCTCCCGAGCGACATCACCTTCGCCTTGAAGAAATGGCGTGGAACTTCGCTCCAGTGACGCCCGAAAAATCATCCAGAATTCACTTCGTGGATTGAAGATTGCAGCTTGTGCGGAAGCCAATATCGGCTGAATCCGATAGTTTTAGAGAATGCAGAGTTCATCAGAGACGCTCGTTTCACCTCGGCCATGTCCGATTTGTGAATGCAGAGACACCAGCACCATTTGGACCTATAGTGACCTTCAGTACTACGATGACGGTCCAGGTAAGGCGATTGATTACTCGGTTGTGAGATGTCGGGAATGTAGTGCGCTCTTCATGAATCCGACATTCACAGATGAAGGATTTCGAGTGCTTTTCGAACTTGCGGGGCTATCGTACGGCTCGAGCGAGGGGAGACACCAACAACAAGTTGACTGGATTAGTGCGAGACTTGACCTGAATCTGGCCCAGACGGTCATGGACGTGGGTTGCTATCGTGGAGACTTTTTGAGGGAGTTTCCTGAATCTGTCTCTCGCGTGGGCCTAGATTTTGATGCAGAAGCCATCAAGGTTGCCAAAGACCTCGACCCCAGTGGAAACTATGTTCAGGGGGACTTCGAGGTTGGAAAATGGGATGTTCCATCGCCTGATCTGATAACTATGTTTCACGTCATTGAGCACGTCAGGAACCCAAAGAAGGTGTTGTCAAATCTTGCTAGCATTTCGGGGCCATCGACGTTGCTCTGCCTTGAAACACCGGTCATTGAGAACACAGTTCTCGATGACATTCACGGGTTCTTTACGCCGCAGCACCTAACCCATTTTTCTCGAAAAAGCTTGCTCCGTCTCATCTCGGATTCTGAATGGCAGGTTTTAGCTTGGGAAGAGATAGAGGGTTACAACGGCACAAGGGTTCTTCTTGGGCTCGAGGGGGGCTCGAATCCGGAACCTGCCGCCCAAGTTCCGCAAAGCAAAGAAAGCGAAACCGAACTACACCTTAACTACTTGAGTAACTGGCTGAGAAAGGTTTCGGAAGTTGAGGTTCGCCTCCCAAAAGTGACGCCAGGTAACTTGGCGATTTGGGGAGCAGGGATGCATTCGGAAATTTTATTTCATCTAACAAGCTTCAGTCAGCTAATTGAGGGCGCAACCTTGCTGGATTCGGACCCCAAGAAGATTGGCAAGCTCTGGCGCGGTCTCGAAATAAAAGATCCGCGGCAAGTTCGATCGTTGGAGAATTTCGACTGTTTAATTATTTCTTCATACGGAAACCAAGACGACATCGCTATGGATGCACTTTCGCTGGGATTTAGGGAACAAGCAGTTTTGAGGCTTTATGATGAGCTACGTGTCTATTGAATGCACTCGGATTGAGCTCTAACTAGTGGCGAGAATCCTTATTCTAGGTGCTTCGGGATTCCTCGGGAGGAACCTAGAGTTTTTTCTTGCGAGAGATCGGAAATTGACTGTCCAAGGAGCCAGTCGCTCACAGCGATCAGATTCGCATCTAGTCATACCTGCATACACCGAATCGGAGATTACTCGGGTTCTTGTCGAGAATTCCATTGACGTCGTGATCAATTGCGTTGGCGCAGTCGGTCACGAGAAGGTCGATTTAGACCCAACTGGGTCCGCATTTGCGAACATAGAGATTCCAGGCCTGCTAGCTCGTGCGACCAGAAGTTTGGGCTTGAGGCTTGTCCATTTTTCGAGCGACGCAGTCTACAGTGGAGCACCGGAAGAGGCGCCTTTTACCGAGGCCTCAGCCCCGGCGCCGTTTTCCCTCTACGGTGAGCAGAAAGTTCAAGGAGAGCTCCAAATCATGGACCAGTCGAAGGAGCCTCTCATTTTCCGGGTTAATTTCTTTGGCTGGTCTCCTGGCGGTTCGCGCGGAATCCTAGATCACTTTGTGACCGGAGCCGTTGGGGCTGATACTCCAATTGGTTACACAGACTATTTCGCGAGCAGCCTTTACGTGGGTGAACTAGCGAAGGTTGTATCCACCGCTATCTACTCTCGAGTCAGCGGTTTGTACAACTTGGGTTCGCGCGATAGTTTGTCGAAATTTACGTTTGGGCAAGAAGTTTTCAAAGCCCTGGGCCAGGACCCAGGTGCGATAATAAAGGGAAATCCTTCGGTTTGGGGCTCATTAGGGATCACTGGGCGCGATCTCACCATGTCCTCGATGCTTGTCGAATCAGCTCTTGGAATCAAATTACCTAGCCAAGAGGAGGGAATAGGAGAAGCTTTAGATGAGCTGGAGGAGGCTTTGGGTTTCTTTGATGCATCCCTAGACGATCCTCGTCGGGCAGTTCCCACACTGGTGTCCCATTGAACAAAAGAATTCCGTACGGGCATCAAACGGTTGGGCTGAGAGAAGCGACAGCAGTATTTTTTGCATCCCTCGGCACTTCCATCACGCAGGGACCTAAGGTTCGAACTCTCGAAGACAAGGTGTGCGAATTTACCAACGCTAAACATGCGATCGCAGTCAGTTCAGGAACCGCCGCCCTTCACATTGCAGCTCTTGCAGCCGAGGTCGATTTGTCCGAGGAAACAGTTGTGCCCAGTTTGACTTTTGCGGCGTCTGCCTCGTCTGTAATCCTGGCCGGAGGGCGCCCCAGTTTGTCCGACATTAGTCCGTCTACTTGGAACATCGATATGACGAAAGTTCAGCCACGAGTTAAGAGCATCGTTTCTGTGGACTTCGCAGGGCTGCCATCGGGAATTACGGAAAGAACCACACACCAAAAAGCCCGGGTGATACAGGACTGCGCGCATTCGTTGGGTGCGAGGACTCCCTCGGGACCAGTAGGCAGTGCGTCCACGACCTTGATGAGTTGCTTTTCACTCCACCCAGTGAAAGCCATCACATCTGGGGAAGGCGGGATTGTCACAACGAATGATGATCAGGTAGCAGAGAGGCTTCGAGAGTTACGATCCCATGGAATTAATCGAGACAATGCTCGATTTGGATGGGAATACGACATTAATTCAATTGGTCTGAATTATCGGCTCACGGACATCCAAGCAGCAGTTGCGGTCGTGCAACTGGGTAGGATCCAGAAGTTTATCGATTCGCGCAATGAAATTGCCGAACGATACAGAGCGTTGCTAGCCGAACTTCCTATCGGACTGCCGCCCGCGGCTCCGCCAGGTTACCTGCACGCCTATCACCTCTTTCCGATCCTCCTCAGAGATGAGAAACAACGCAACTTTGTGTACGAGCACCTTCACAGACAGGGAATCCTTGTTCAAGTTCACTACAAGCCGCTGCACAACTTATCTGTGTTTAGAGGTTTGCCAAGGCATAGTGCAAATCTTTGGGAAACTGAAAATGTGGGGTCTAGAATTCTGTCTCTCCCCATCTTTCCCCGGCTTCGCAAGAGCGACCAGAAACGCATCGCGATAGCACTTCAATTAGCAATTAGCGATTCTCAAACTATGCTGAAAGAGTGACCAACTCATCAGGCTTGCTCGCCAACCAGACGGACACTTCGCCTCTTATCATCGCCGAGATTTCTAGTAACCACAATCAGGATCTTGAGAGAGCCTGTACCCTCATCAGAGCCGCAGGGGACGCCGGTGCGACGGCGGTGAAGTTTCAATTGTTCGAGCTGGAAAGCCTTTTCGCCCCCGAAGTACTCATGGCATCCCCTTCGCATCGAGACCGGAAGAGCTGGGAACTCCCGAGGCACTTCATTCCAACGCTTTCCGAAGAAGCACATTCGAGGGGAATGCTCTTTGGGTGCACTCCGTTTGACCTGAACGCGGCAGATTTCTTAGAACCCTACGTGGACTTCTTTAAGATTGCATCTTACGAACTGTTGTGGCATGACCTGATAGCCAGGTGTGGAGCATCCGGAAAGCCTGTGATTCTCTCAACTGGCATGGCCTCTGAATCAGAGGTGGCCTCTGCAGTTGAATGCCTCAGAGAATCGGGTTGTTCAGATATAGCTTTACTGCACTGCGTTTCCTCATATCCGGCGCCTCGAGAGGACACGAACCTCAAGTCGATACTCACCTTACGTAATCTTTTCAACGTTCCAAGCGGTTGGTCAGACCACACTCATGACCCATCAGTCGTGCTTCGTGCCATAAGTCGATGGGGTGCATCAATCATCGAGTTGCATTTTGATCTTGATGGTGAAGGCTTTGAAGCGGGAGCTGGCCATTGTTGGCTTCCAGAAGAATTGCGCCTCTTGACAGAGAATCTCATTGAGCAGGCTCAGCTCGACGGCAATGGAGTCAAACTTCCGGCAACATCTGAGTTGCCTGACGTACCGTGGCGAGCAGACCCCTCTGATGGTTTGAGGCCCTTATTGCACTTGAGGGCGTCGCTAGAGTAATGGGTCAGATCGACTGCAAGGTAATCCTTCTGGCAGACGATGGACCAGATTTTGGGTTGGGTCACGTGAGACGTTTGGAGTACCTACAACAAGTACTCGAGCCACCAATCCGAGAAAAGAGCCGCCTGATATCGAGGGAAAACCACCCGCCAGGCGCTCCCAATAACGGGTTGCGAAGGGAGTTTTGGCAGGAAGTTCGGGAAGAGTTCTCTTCTGGTGAACCAAACCTCTGTGTATTCGATCTGAGTTACTCAAGTTGGGAAACAGTTTGGGGTGATCTCGTGACCTCGCTACCGTCGTCGACGACAACTATAGGGATAGATGTGCCGCGAGAGTGGATGCATCGATTTGATTATGTCATTCATCCTGGAGTTGGAAGATCTGAAGGCTCAGAAGATTTCCCCAATTGGCGGGGTGGGCCTGAGTGGGTAATGGCGCACAGAAGTCCTTCCTGGAGCCCTGGCAATGGTGTTCCCAAAATTACGGTCACGACAGGTTCCCAAGCTTTTGATTTTTTCCGGCCCTGGCTTGATCATGAACTTGCCTCCCTCTCAGAAGTCGGAATCGAGGTTTCATGGGTCGTAGGAAAACACAGTGAAAACCAACTTGATTCGCTGAACTTTGCGGAGGGCTCAATCTCCTATGTCGACGATTCTCAGCTCAACGAGAGGTTCTCGAGTTCTAACCTCGTGATCACTCGCTTTGGGGTGACCGCTTTTGAGCTAGCAGCCCGAGGAGTGCCGACGATAATTCTGCCTGGTTGGTCCGACGCAGAGAGCGAGGAAGTTTTCGAGCTTGAACGCGCCGGAGTTGCACTGGTTGCGCGATCGAATGGTGAGGTGGCGAGTTTAACGCAGAACTTGGCTAATGATCCTGACCTCCAGGCCAAACTGTCAATTTTGGGTAAGGAATATTTCAAATTAGAGAAATCCCACCCTCTATCGCTGCTCGTCTCCCAACTAGTAGAGGAAAAGAATTGATTGGCAACAACGGAGAAGTGCTTGACAATCCACCACGGATGTACTCGGCATGGCACTTGAATCTTAATTATTCCTCCGTCGATATAAGCGCCAGGCCAGAAGTTATTGACCGATGTTACTGGCCCCTGTTAGCTCTGGCAGAGTCGACTGGTTGCCCACAGGGAATCGAAATCAGCGGTTCTACCCTGCAGACTATTCAAGAGTTAGACCCGAGTTGGATCGCAAAGTTCATCGATTTAGAAAATTTGGGACTCGTCGAGGTTTTGGCTTCAGGGTTTGAGCAAATTGTTGGACCTCTCGCTCCGGCTAACGTCAACCACGCGAACATCAGCCTTGGGCAAAAAGTACTAAGTGACATTCTCGGAATTTCTCCCTCCATATTCTTTGTCAACGAACAATGCGCGTCAAACGGTGTCATGAGCCTTGTTCAAGATTTAGGTTTCAAGGGTGCGATCATGGAGTGGGAAAACGCCTGGATTGCAAATCAGAGTTGGCCAAGGAAAGTTGGGTTCGCGCCACAGCGGTTCCGCACCAATGAAGGCATTGCAATCATTTGGAATCACTCTCGGTTGTTCCAGGGCCTTCAACGTTACGTTCACGAAGAGCTACATCTTCACTCTTTGATCAAGATGTATGAAGAGTGTCGAGATGTCGGCAACGCGGCGTTATGTTTTTACGGCGGTGACGCAGAAACCTTCGACTTTCGAGCCGGGAGGTTCTCGACAGAAGCCAAACAAGTTGAGGGCGAGTGGAAGAGAGTTGAGGATGTAATAAGGCTGACAATCGACACGGGTGCGATTTGGACCCTTCCACGTGACCTGCTCTCAGGTGATTTGGGGATGGGAGTGAATCCTTTTTCCTTCGAGAACCCAATACTCACGAAAAAACAGCCCAAGTACAACGTTGTGAGATGGGCTGTCAGCGGCAGAAATAATTACGAACTCAATAACTACTCACACATGCTCGCCAAACAGCGGGAAACCGAACTCCGTGAATCAACTGGCACGCAAAGTATAGAAGCACTTGAGCTTTGGGCATCTGACCTGAGAACGCATATTACTGAGAAGAGATGGTCAAACCTCACGGAACAACATCCAGGGGTAGGCGTTACGTCTCCGACTAGGGTATCGAGGCTCGGATTCGCTGAAATCGAAAAGCCGGAGTTGCGTAGTTCGGAGATCTCAATGGAAAACGAGAGACTCCAGTTAGGCCTCGATCTTCGGAAAGGTATGACGGTAAGTGCAGCAGTATGTAAGTGCAAATCCGGCGCGCCATTACTTGGGCGTCTCCCCTTTGGTGCTCTCCAAGGACCGTTACACTCTCCCGATTGGTATTCAGGCAATTTCGTCCATACTCCCCCAGGCAAACCTCAGGACTCCGACATCTCGTTCTTGCCTAAATCTGCACGGTTCTCGCGGGACAAGCTAAGCCTCGAGACCAGGTTCTCCACCACTAATTTCGAGTTACTTAAAACCATCTCGATTGATTCTGAACATGCGGCTTACACGACAACTTTCGAGTTCGAATGGAAGCATGAGCCTTTCGGGAGCCTTCGAGCCGGCTTCATGACGCTTATCCCTGATTCTTGGGACTGGGAATCGACTCACTTCGGCAGCCATGACGGAGGATTTGACGAGACGATTTGGAAAGTCTCTGATGCCGCTTTCGACATGGGGGGCCCGGTGTCACCTTTCGTATCCGCCCGAGGCTTGGCGGGCATTACGGAAGGTCAATTTTGGGTGGAGGACTCCAGTCACAGGGTGGAAGTTGAGCTCAACGAAAGTTCAAGAGGAGCTGGGCTGATGTTGGCAGGGAAGTCAGCGAGCTCGACGTTATTCAGATCTTTCTTTTCGATCCAGGAATACGACGATACATTTCAGCCCGGCAGAAGAAGAACTGTCGTCCTGTCATACGAGACTCGTGTGAAGTGCGCATCGCTCTGAACTGAGTCCACACGCACGAGGGACTTACGAAGCCCTCGCCAAAACGTCAACACTCTTTACAATTTTCAACAGCTACCCAAAAACAGAAAAATTCTCCGTTGTCTGGAGCGGGACGCCACCACGATATTAGCCGCTAGACAAAAGCAGGTCGGTGAGAGTCCTCTGCGTTGAAGGGCCGGTCCTCGAGCGACTCGAATCAAGGCCAAACAGGCACATCGCCACCCACGGAGTCCTGAAACTCCAAGCTATTATGCTATGTCGATTTCGATCAATCCAAGGGCTGATTCAGCCCGCGCAACAGCTTCCTCTACTGTGTCGCCGACGAAGATCACAAACCCAAGTCTGTCCGAGTGAGACCTGACTTGCGGTTGCTGGTCCCCTGCATTTCGAAACATCCCCACTCTCACCAATCCGGCCAGTGACTGCACCTTGTTCAGACCTGAAATCTTTGTAATCTTTCCAGACTGAGGAAACAGATATCGAACTGCTACTGCGCTCGAGAAAGCGGGGACCACCTCGTTAACGACCAACGGGAAATCAAGGGCACTCTTGATTGCTAGCTCCATGAATGAAATCCCTCTGGCCGCGGGAATCTGATCGCTAGCAAGCCAGCCTCCGGACAGTCGGCATGCCAATTCAATGACCTGTAGAGCCCCATCGGGACCGCGCACCAAATCGCCCTTAACTGTTCCAGTAACTGCGCCCAGCGCCTTGGAAGCTCGTTCAACAATTTCCGTAACTTCTGCGCCTAAAACGGGATCATCAGTTTCCGGAATTTGACCTCCATCCTCAATCACATGGAGCCCGAACTCGCCTATACGTGAATAATTCCTCTGACTGGTAACTGCGTTGTGGTAACTCCCGCCGACAAAGATACCCTCTGTGGAATATTGTGGCCCGGGAACGTATTCCTCGACGATTACCTCACCCCTTGAGCTTGCCTCTTGGGAGACAAGAATGGCATCTTCAAGCTCGTGAGGTTTGCGGAGGTCCACCAACTGCACACCTCGCGCTCCTCTTCCGTCCACGGGTTTCACAATCACTAACCCATGAAAAGTCTCCCGGATTACTGCTGCCTCTACTCCAGTTTTGAAGACGAGGTGACGTGGTGTCGGCACACCCTGGTCGACAAGCGCCTGTTTCATCTGGACCTTGTCCGTAAACCTCTCAGCGACACTGACGGGATTCCCGGGCAGTCCAAAACGAGACTGAACTCTAGCTACAGAGACCGACACATCGCTTCCTAAGGTAATCACTCCACTCAACTCGATGCCCTGGGTCTCCAAGGCTTCGATGATGCCCGCCGAGTCGGCCGAGGAAACGGGTACGAAAACGTTAGCGCTACCGGCTGCGGGCGCCTTCGGGTTCAGATCGAACCCAATAGTCTTTAGGCCCATTGACGTTGCAACTTTGTAAATGGGCTCTTGCTCCTTGCCGCCACCCAAGACTGCTAGCCATTTCTCATCCAAGGTAGCTTCCTCCATTCACGTTGATCACTTGACCCGTGACATAGCTGGCAGCATCGGTGACAAGGAACCCAACAACACCAGCAACCTCCTTAACACTCCCTGGCCTTCCTACAGGCACTTTCGCAAGTTTGGACTGTCCATCTTCGCGACCTAGTTCAGCACGTGACATTTCGGTCGCGATTAAGCCTGGGGAGACAGCATTGCTAGTTACACCCTGGGATGCGTAGAGGTTGGACAGCGATTTAGTCAAAGAGATCAACCCGGCTTTGGAAGCCGCGTAATGAGCCTGATTGACGCCGCCCACTTGACCACCAATGGAGACGATGTTGACCAAACGTCCCCAGTTACGGCTAACCATGCCGGGGATTGCGGCTTGCATTAACTTTGATGGCCCAATTAAGTTGACCGCCAGCATTTTCTGCCAGTCTTGTACCTCGAGTCGCTCAAACTTCTTCTCGGCGCTTAGCGCCGCGTTGTTGACTAGAACCGACGCGTTCTCAAGTGAGGCTCGCGCTTCGGCAGGAATTCCCTCTTCAATCACCGTTTCCAGATCGAGCTCAACAGCGTTGAGTTGACCGAGAAATTCTTTGTTGTCGCTCAACACCTTATCGATGCCAACCGATGTCTTGCGATAAGAAAAATCGACATGGAAACCCATCTGAAGTAGTTGTCGAACTATTTCACGACCGATTCCACCAGTTCCACCAGTTACGAATGCTCGTTTCAGTTCACTAGTCTGTGGCGTCTCTTGACCCTGCCATTTAGACTCGACCTTCTTCCCCGAATCTCTAGATGCCTGGCTCAACGGGGATTCTCACTTATAGAGACAATTCATGAATGGGGTTAGTTCCCTTAACAGACGGAGACAAACGCGCCGCTGGGTCGACCTCAACCTCGACAAGGATGGGGCCGGGAGTACCGAAAAGGGCGTTCGCCAACTGATCAGAATTAACACCACCCGGGAACTTTTGTGATGGTATTCCATACGCTTTGGCCACTGCCACAAAATCCGGGTGAGAATATCCATGCTCCGCGTCGGTTGCCTCATACCGACGCTCTAGGTTCCCATCCTGGTACTCGTGGATTGTCACGTAAGCATGGTTATTCCATAAGAGAATCTTGACAGGAATCTTGTAGTTGACGATGGTCTGAAGCTCTTGGATGTTCACTTGAAGACCGCCGTCCCCAATCACACACACGATTTCCTTATCTGGATTTCCCAGCCAGGCACCAATAGCGGCAGGCAACGAGTACCCCATTGGAGAATTACCCCAGGACGAGAACACTCTCATGTTCGGGGGAAACTTTAGTGATTGAACCGAAGCCACCACGTTCTGTCCAACATCGAGTGCCACTACACAAGGCTGCTTTCCAATCGCGTCGACGAGGATCTCCGCCAAGTCATACGGATTCACTGGTCGTTCGCCTAGTGACTCCAGGTCCCGCGATGGGGCAATATCAATTGAAGCTTGGCCCAATAGGTCAATCCAAGCTCTCTGGGAATCATTGATTCGAGGTTTCCAGGAATCCAATAGAGGTCCGAGATCTGCGTGAACTTGAACATCGATATTTCTTGGAGAGGCAGACATCTCCGCTCGATCAATGTTAACTGACACCAATCTCGCTCGCGGGGCAAAGCCCTGGGGGTTGTTACCCAGTTGCTTTTGCGCAAACCTGCTCCCAAGAGCAATAACGAGGTCACATTCTCCAGACGCCACGTTGGCCAAAGGGGTCCCAAATTGCCCCATTACGCCGAGATAGCTTTGTTCAGTCGGACCCAAGATATCCACGGCCGCGTATGTCGCAATCGTAGGAATTCCCGATTCTTGAACGAGGGCACGCAATGCTTCGGCTTGATCGGCATGGCGAACTCCCCCACCAACGAGAAGGAGTGGTTTTTTGGCCTGCGCAATCTCTGTGTCAAGTAATGTCACTTGGGAGGAAACAAAGGCCAAGTCATTATCAGTTTCGACTTTCGCTCCGGCCATTGATGAGCTATCAGATTGCAAATCCACGGACTCATATTGGAGATCCATAGGTATATCAATAAGCACTGGACCAGGGCGACCTTGCTTCGCGAGCTTGACGGCAGAAAATATCTCTTCGCGGACGGTTGTCGGATCCGTCAGGGTCTTCGCATACTTCGTTACGCTTCTGGCCATCGAGACTATGTCCAGCTCTTGAAAACCCCCTTGCAAGCGTCCCAGGTGAATCGCGCGCTCCCAAGTCCTTACCTGGCCAGTCACAAAAACTGCCGGGACGCAGTCGTACCATGCGCCGGCAATACCAGAGATCAAGTTGCTCGCTCCGGGACCGCTGGTTGTCAGGGTAACTCCGAGCAGTCCCTGGGAATTCGTTCTTGAATACGCCTCTGCCGCGAAAGCAGCTGCCTGTTCATTCTGGAAGCAATAATAAGGACTTGTTTCTTTACTTCGTGCCGCTACAGAATCAATGACGTGACTAATCGCCCCTCCGGTGAAGACAAAAAAAGCCCCTGCACCGGCTTCGACGAGGGTGTCGGCAATTACATCAGAGAGTTTTCTAACTTCCACAGCATCCCCCATCATAGATAGGTGTAATCACTAGATGGAAATGTGCCCTCAATAACCTCGCCAGCAAAAAGATTTAGGCTTCTCACCGCCAATTCGTAGAAACCATCTCGCCGCGTTTCCCTTCCAAACCGAACTACATCAGGCTCAGCATTGAGAGAATCAACAAAATCTCGCAAGGAATCAACGACGTAGTTCTTCGCGAACTTGGGTCGAAAATCTGGGTATAAACCCAACAAGTCATGGATGATGAGCAGCTGACCATCGAGATTGGGGCCTGCCCCGATTCCAAAGATTGGAATTTCTACCGAGCTCCTGATTCTTTGTGAGACATCAGGCGGGGTTGCCTCGATTAGGATTGCGGACACACCAACCGCCTCGAGAGCCTCAGCCTCAGAAACCAGCCAATCTGCCTCCCTTTCTGACCGCCCTGTAACCCTGTAGCCACCGAATTGAGCTGAGGACTGAGGCGTCAGCCCCAAATGACCAACTACCGGAATCCCAGCGTCAACAATTGCCTTCACCCTAGGGGCAACTCGAGCCCCTCCTTCAAGCTTGACAGCCTCACAGTCCGCTTCTTTGCAAAACCGCATCGCACTCATCACCGCGACTTCATCTGAGGGTTCATACGATCCCCTCGGCAGGTCTCCGACTATCGGTTTAGAGGGCGCACCTTTTCGCACAGCACGAGCGAAAGTGACCATTTGGTCCATAGTGGCGGGACTCGTTGAGCTCTCGCCGAGCATCACCATTGAACCGGAATCACCCACGAGGACGAAGTCGACAGAAGAATTTTCCACTGCCCTAGCGAGCGAGTAGTCGTAACACGTGACCCAGCTCACGGGCTTACCTTCCGAGCGTGAACGAAGAACCGATGAGAGTGACATGACATTCCTTAGTAGTGGTAACGCCTCAAAGTCTAGGGTTGTGAAGCAATTCGACCAAAAGTCCAGAGCCAGTGAGTCGCTCGGGTTATGGCATCGATTCATTCCTGCGTATGTGGCGATTGGAGATTTCCGTCAATTCGAGACTGGCATAGGAACTGAGAATGCTTGAAGCCGAAGGCCTCTCTCCCACGAAACCGACCCGGCCCAGCAGATCCCTCAGAAAATCCAGGTCTTCCTGTTGATCAACCGTTAAGCGAACTTGAGTCAGGCCACTAAAAACTCTGACTGGGTGAATCACAAAAACGTCAGGATTCCGCTTAAAAAAGTAGGTCACGTGTTCTCGATCAAGACTTTCAATTGATTGCGAATGAGCCTTTTCAAGCGCATCGGCTGTAAACCCCTCGCAGTCGAAGCCATCAGGGAAACCTCCGTCCAGGCCGAAATAGTCCGCGCCGCTCTCCAGGCCCTCCCTCAACACCTTCGAAACGGTCTCGGAATCAAGCAGAGGGCAGTCGGCGGTGATTCTCACGACGTGAGTTGCACGGTATTTGGTCGCACAGTCTGCGTACCGCTTGAGCACATCCAGAGGCTCACCTCGAAAACAGTTGACACCTTCACTCAAACACCATTCCTCAATCGCCTGGTCCTCTGAGTTTGTAGTTGTAGCGACAACAATCTCATCAACACCGTCGGCGCGCTTTACCGCCTCTACAACCCAATCCAGAACCGGACGCCCTTGAAGATCAGCGAGCACTTTTCCCGGAAACCTTGTGCTCCCCATCCTGGCTTGGATAATGGCGACCACGTTCTGCTCGGAGGGCTGCTGGCTTGGCATTAGTTCGACAACCTTTTGAACGTTTGGTGGGCTTCTCTGGAATCGAGCAAGATCTGAAACTCAGTGTCATTTCGATGCTGAGATATCAGACCGAAAACTTCACTAAGGGAATCGAGATAGTCGTCGACGTCAGTCTGAGCATGGGCAGTGGAAACGTAAAAACTGGTTCCAGCAAGAAATCCGCGTTTCAACATTTCCTGGGTGATGAAAGTCTTGAAAAGGTTGTGACGACTATCTATAAACCTGAACATAGCCAGAGCGTCAAGACCGAATACTTCGATTTCGAGCTCATGTTCCGCTGCAAGACTGCGCCAATCCTCTTTTATTCGACTGCCGGTCTCCGATATCTGAATCCACGATCCGACCTCTTTCATAACAGAGAGAGTCCGGATGGCCGCTGCTGTTCCAATTGCCTCTGTCCAGAAAGTACTACTGATAAAGCTTGTCTGCGCAGCTTCCATGATGCTCTGGCGGCCAACTATGGCGTTGACGGCGTAGCCATTGCCAAGCGCCTTCCCAAACATTGCCATGTCAGGCTCTATCCCCGTAGCGAGATGTAAACCTCCGTATGTTTCACGGAACCCGGAGGTGCACTCGTCGAACACCAAGACAATTGATTCCCTGTCACACAGCTCGCGAAGCCCTGTTAGAAACTCAAGATTTGGCTTTTCTCCGCGGGCCACCTCGATTACGATCGCTCCAAGCTCAACTTGCTTGGCCAATTCGGTTATTCCCGCTATGTCACCGTAATCAAAAGCGTGAGTGGTGCCAGACAATTGTGACGGAACCCCGTTGGGTTCTAACCCAGGAAGCAACAAAGAGTCGAGGCCGGTGGGATTCAACAAGTTCAGAGATAAATACCAGTCATGCCATCCGTGATATCCGCAGACAGCCACATGATCGCGACCAGACGCTGCCCTCGCGATTCGAACCGCAACAGCCATAGCCTCGCCCCCCGACCGGGTGAAGCGCACCATATCTGACCAGGGATGGAGCGAGACCAACATTTCCGCCAGCTCAGGCTCAGCCGGATTGTTAAACGAGGACATGTTACCTCGACCTACTTGCTCAATCACAGCCCTATCAACTTCAGGGTGCGCATATCCAAGAGAGTTTGTGCCGACACCCATGAGGTAGAAATCTCTAAATGTTCGACCATCGAGATCGGTAACCGAGATTCCTTTCGCCGCGGAAAAATACGTTGGCCATAAATCGGGGAGAAACATCTCTGCACGTTTCGAAAGGAGCATTCCTCCACCTGGGATTAGTCCCTGAGCTCTCTGCCAAAGTTGAGGGCCTCTATCGCTAGCCTTGATGTCAAACTTGTCGTCCATTCAGAACTTCCTCAAATCGATATCGTGACGATACGGTTCAAGACATTTCTCGACATAGTCAAATGTTCCATGCTCCAAGGGCCCCATCTCCAACCATTGTGAAACGGAGTCTACTTCTTCCAATCGGGAGACCCCGAGAACAAGCCCATCGGTGATTGGGTTGCCAAGCGCCCAGCGAAACGCCAGCTCAGGTGGATCGATTTCAACCTCCCTGCAAACTTGATCGAAAGCTGCGAGCGCTTGACTCAAGTGTGAATCCGGAACTTCAGTTGTCACGCCAAAAAGAAAACCCTGAGCAAAAACGCTTCGGGCATAGATTTTGTTGCCCCGCAATTTATAGTCACTTAGTTTTCCTGAGATAGAGGCGGGGCTCAATATATTGAATGGGACCTGGATTACCTCAACTTCTTCAAACTGAAGAATCGGAGACTCCAATTGGTCTGTGTACACCGCGGCGCCAAAGGCGAGAGAGCTCACCCGTAGCTCCGAGAACTTGGCCCGCCAGTGCTGTCTGGAGACATCATTTATACGTGACGCATCATGGCAAATGTACAAGAGATCAACCGACTCCCGACCTAAGTCAACCAAGGACTTACTCAATGAGTTCAACGGATTGTCGTGCTCGTCAAGTTTTGTGTGCAGTTCGCCATCCCAGTGCAGGGATCCCAAAATCTTCTCGGAATTCCCGTAGGTTCTTGCAGTGTCGATCGCTTCAAATCCGACCGCCCGCGTTCTTGTGAGTAAGTCCTGCACCCCACTTGCTTTTTCAAAGCTTGTCTTTCTCACCAGCCCGTACTGTTGGCCAATTTGGGCTCCACCGAGAATCAATTTCTTGCCGAAATGCATATGGCAACTCTAGAGTGCAGTCCTTCTCCTCAGACGCTCGGTACGGCCGCGGTGATGTCCTTCTCGTGGAGGAACTGCATCGGGACGGAGATAGTCACTTCAGTACCCTCCCCATTCAGGGTGTGCCAGTCGATCGACCCGCCCAGCTCACCTTGGACAAGTGTCCGCACAATCTGAGTTCCTAAACCATCCCCCACTTTGCCCTCGGGGAGACCGCCACCGTTGTCTCGAACAGTGACACTTAGGGTCTCCTCGGTTCGCTGTGAGGAGATGACAACTTCGCCGTTGTCTTTTTCTTTCAAGCCGTGCTCCACGGCATTCGTCACGAGCTCTGTGAGCACTAGGGCCAGAGGGGTCGCGTATTCGCTCGGCAAAATACCAAAAGAGCCCTCGAGTCGTGGCTTCACGACTTGCTGGGACCCTGAGGCCACCTCTGCCACCAACATCAGGACGCGATCAAACACGACGTCAAAATCAACATTTTGGCTCAGGCCCTCAGACAGGGTGTCGTGGACGACAGCAATCGCAGCCACTCGCCGCATTGCTTGACCTAGGGCATCCTTTGCCCCTTCGTTGTGGGTACGCCGTGCTTGAATTCGCAACAGCGACGCTACGGTCTGGAGATTGTTTTTGACGCGGTGGTGAATCTCACGAATCGTGGCGTCTTTGGTGATCATCTCTCGCTCACGGAGTCGCACCTGTGTAACATCACGAGTCAAGACAATCGCTCCGAAACGCTCGCCCTCCAAACGCAAGGGAATGGCACGGAGCGTGACTGTCACTCCCCCAGCCTCGATGTCAGTTCGCCATGGTGCACGACCCGTGACCACGAGAGGCAACGACTCATCAACAATCAGAGTCCCCTGAAGCATCCCCGCTGTCACTTCAGCCAGCATTGTCTCTTCCAGTTCTTCCTGGAAGCCCATGCGACGAAAGGCTGAGAGAGCATTGGGCGACGCAAAGGTCACGCGGCCGTGTTCATCGAGTCGAATGAGACCATCAGATGCTCGAGGAGCACCTTGCGCCGGCGCACTCGGGGTGTCAGGGTCGGGGAAATAGCCCTCAGAAATCATGCGGAAGAGATCATTCGCACACTCGTTGAAGGTGAGTTCCTGACGGCTAGGAACACGCGACTCGCTGAGATTTGCGTGACGGGTGAGGACCGCAATGACCGTGTCGTAAGAGGGAACACCATCTGACCGACGACCCATCCGGATGGGAACAGCGCGAACTTTCGTAGGAGCTTCCTCATACCCATCAGGAAGCTTCGAGTCCACAATGTCACCGGTGGTGAAAGCTTTAGAGACTAGATCAGCCCATTCAGGACGAATTTCACTCTCGACGACATCTCGATAGAACAACGTGGCTGCAGAGGAGGGCCTCAAGTGAGACACCGCCACGAAGGAACCCTGGTCAGTGGGAGCCCAGATCACGATGTCGGCAAAGGCGAGGTCAGCGAGTAGCTGACCTTCGCTGACCAGTTGATACAACCAAGCGACCTGTCGATCAAACAGTGTCGTCCTCGTGAAGACGGATGCCGGTTGCGTTGCCACCCCCTCAGGGTAATGGCTCACGCTGTTGCGGTGTCAGGAGCGTATGGAGGGATTGTCGAGTTCGCCCCCGTGGTTTTCCACAAGTTCGCAACATTTTGGTTTTTGCCTGGCAAATAGTGCTTGGGTGAGAAAGCCCACGGCATGGATCCTCATCCCGCTGGTTGTTCGTCCCCTGTGATCTGAACTGCTAGAAGAAAGGAACTGCCATGTCCATCACGCAAATCAGTAAACCTTCCGAGGAGCCTCGCAAAGGGAGAAAACGAGCAGCACCAAAAGGCGATGACGCCTTCGAAATCCAATGGAGCCCCACAAAAGATCTTCCCGATGCTTCACTCTTCGCACTGAATTTCACGCAACGCGCCCTCGAGGTGCTCTACGGTTCCAGGGACCTAGCCCAAATCGCCCGGTGGGTCACCGATGACGTATACAAAGCGATGCAAGCCAAGGTGGACGCGAGGACCAGAAAACTTAGCCTGATGCCCGCCGATGTTCGCGAACGCATAGCCCACCACTTCACCCTGTCCCACGTCACGATTGGAAAGCCTCGAGAGGGCATTGTCGAAGCGTGCGTGGTGGTCAGAGGAACTCAGCGCATCCGCGCGGCGGCACTGCGCCTTGAAGGATACGACCATCGTTGGCGGGCCACATCCTTCACCATCCTTTAGCTACCGCTTTTTCTTCTTCTGCGCTCGCCGTTGGGCACGATTAGCAGCGGGCGGGGCTGGTCGCGACGCTGGTGGTTGTGCGACTGGCCTCGCTGCGGGAGCGCCACCTTGCGCAGGCGCAGCGGGGGTTGCGACCCCAAAAGCTGACCCGGCGGCCGGCGGTGAGGCCACAACCTGGCCCTGCTGGTTGCGGACTTCGACACTTCCATCCGCAGCGGGGGCGGAGTAGCTCAGGTTTTTTTGCGGGACAACGGATTGCGCGAGTCCCTTGGCGGAAACCTGGGCTGCCATTCCACCCTCAGGAGGCTGAACCTGGACCTCGAGGTTATAGACAAAACCGGTAGTGTCCTCTTTGATTTGACCCATCATGGTGTTGAACAGCGCATAGCCTTCACGCTGGTACTCAATCAGGGGATCTCTTTGCGCCATCGCGCGAAGACCAATACCGTCTTTGAGGTAATCCATCTCATAGAGGTGGTCCCGCCAACGGCGGTCGATGACGCTCAAGACCACTCGGCGCTCTAGCTCGCGCATCGCAGCCGCTCCCAGCTGGGTTTCGCGTTTTTCATACGCCACGAGAGCGTCCGAGGACACTTCGCGGACAAGTTCGCTGGAATCCATACTCATCCCGAGCTCAGCGACGACCTCATCGATGGTCAACCCAATCGGATAGAGGGTTTTGAGCTCTGTCCAGAGAGCATCCCAATCCCATTCGCTGGGGTTCCCCACAGACGTGTGCTCAGAAATAATCGAAGACAGGGTGTCATCAATGAAGGCACGAACTCGGTCCGCAATGTCATCACCCTCAAGAATGTGGCGACGGTCGCTATAAATTGCTTGTCTCTGGCGATTCAGAACATCGTCATACTTGAGGACGTTCTTGCGAATCTCGGCGTTCCGAGCCTCCACCTGACTCTGTGCCGACTGAATAGCACGGCTGACAACGCGTGACTCGATCGCAATGTCTTCCTCGTCGTTACTGGTGCGAGCCATCAGAGCCTCGGCAGCACCGGCGTTGAACATCCTCATGAGGTCATCCTGGAGCGAGAGATAGAAACGGCTCTCACCAGGATCACCTTGACGCCCGGAACGTCCTCGAAGCTGGTTGTCGATGCGTCTCGACTCGTGGCGCTCGGTTCCTAGAACATAGAGGCCACCGAGTTCCCGAACCGCTTCTGCCTCTTCCTCGACCTGGGCCATCATGGACTGGAAGACAGCGTCCCAGGCGGCTTCATACTCTTCAGGCTTCTCGTTGGCGTCGAAACCCTTCTCCCCCATCGCAGCAACGGCCATGAACTCTGCGTTTCCGCCGAGCATGATGTCGGTTCCACGACCCGCCATATTGGTCGCAACCGTCACAGCACCTCTGCGACCCGCTTGAGCGATGATGGTGGCTTCTCTCGCGTGATTCTTCGCGTTCAGAACTTCGTGCTTCACGCCTCGCTTTGCGAGCATGCCCGAGAGCTTCTCGCTCTTCTCCA
>Ga0255771_1001785_pt1 | contig 22597 bp, 10 predicted proteins | sample 011ome_19_FD_179969 | JGI IMG/M metagenome (GOLD analysis project Ga0255771, IMG submission 179969) | Coastal salt marsh microbial communities from the Groves Creek Marsh, Skidaway Island, Georgia - 011510BT metaG (version 2) | ecosystem: Environmental > Aquatic > Marine > Intertidal zone > Salt...
TTGACAGAAACCTGGCGGGCCTCGGCCCGCCAGGAAGTCGTTGGGTAGCCCGGGGGTACCGGTGTTGGATAAAAAGATTGATATTACGGAAACTACGTACTATTGTGAACATTGTTGACGTAACAGAGAGTCGGCGGGCACGCGCTGGCTCTGGGAGATTTAGATGGCGCTTAATCTAGGGACAAAGGCTGCGGCTGCTCGTCGACAAGTGACGCGCAAGGCTGACTCCGTCCGTCCGGTAGTTCATGGGCTGTCAAAAGTGGACGCGGCTCTTTTGGGCGCGGCCCTCGTAATTCTTGGTGAGCGTGTCAACTCAGCGTCCAGCGATGGGCGCCTACGTGCGCTGCCTGGGGGTATTGAGCCCGTCAACGCGGACCAGAATTTTGAGCTATCCCTCAGCTCTCTCCGGAGCGCTAATGCTGAGGTATCTTTACTCTCCTCCCTAGTATCAAACGTCCGGAAGAATGTCTCCGAAGAACTATCTGTGTCTAAGGCCGCGCAGGCAGTCGGCGAGGCCTACCCTCGCGGCTCAAAACTCTCAGCGGACCTAGAGCAGTACCTGGCCGACGCGGGACGTCCGGTCAGCGCCACCGAGCTCGGGGTCGATGGGGGCGCCAATATCAGCGGTAAGTCCTACATCAACGAGATGGAGAGTCTGGAGGCGGCGTCACAAGAATTTCTGAATATCATGCGCCAGCTCTTCGCCGAGGAGCTGGACTCGGTGGCCGAGAGGCAACAGCAGGAGCCGGCCGAGGAAGAACAAAAAGAGGTCGCCAAGGAAGAGACCGAAAAGCCGGCCGATGGGGAGCTAGAGCAAGAGGTCGCCGATGCGGGCGGGTTCGGCTCACCCTGGTTGGGGCTTCTAGGTCTCGCTGCTGGCGGCGGCGGTGGCGGTGGCGGCCTTAGCATTGGCGGCAGCGGCTTCAGTATCGGTGGCGCGGCGATTGATGGTTACGTCTCGGGCGCGACCGTGTTCTGGGACATCAATAACAACTGGGAGATGGACGCTAACGAGGCCGCGTACTCGACCACGACTGACGCGTCGGGGAACTACAGCCTCACCGGGATAACCGCCGGCGTAGGTCAGATCGTGATCATGGACGATGGTATCGATACCTCCACGGGCGGCTCGGTCGGGATGATGGCGATGGGCACCGCTAACGCCTCCGATGCCTCCAACGCGCACGTCACACCGCTCACGATGCTGGCGGCCTACGGAGTCACCGACGAGATGCTGGCCGAGATGCTCTACGAAGAGCACGACGACGGCGATATCGATCTCTCAGAGATCGACTTCCATTCTTTCGATCCGGTCGAGGTCCTTGAGGCCGGTGCCGGGGACGCCGAGACTGGCGGGGTGATCCTTCTCAAGGCCCAGCAAGTGTTTGCAATTATCAACGCGGTATCGGGGCTTCTTGAGGAGGCCGGATCAACGCAAGCCGACGCGGTCGCCTCGACTATCTCAGCGCTCGCAAACCTCGGCGCGACGGACCTCCGCTCTTTAGTAGGTGAGCTAAGCACTGATGCTGATATCGCGGCCTCGAATACTGTCCTTAGCACATTATTGGCTTCGGTCGCGCCGGACTTCGCGGACGTCTCTGTCACAGATAGTGATGACGCCGACGGCGATGGTGATACTGCTGACACAATTACCCTCGCCCAGAAACTGGCGTCCGCGATCACGGAGACCAACTCCGTAATCGGTGCCGAGATCGCGGACCCCGAGCTCGCCCTAGAGGAGAGCGCCCGTGCAGCGGCATTGATTACGCAGAATGATCTGGTCACTGAATTTAAAGAGATTGGAAAGCTTGATCCGACCACTGCCGCGGCGGACATCGCGTCGAAGATCTCGGCCTCATTCTCTGACGCCGAATCTATCAAGGCCGGCTTCCATGAGGCGTATAAGTCTCAGATCGGGGACAGTCTAGACGCGCAGGGTGGAATTACGACCGCCGTGGATGACGTTACCGTGACCGCGGGCCAGGGCCGGTTGATCGCCGTCTCGGATATTATCGCGAACGATACCAGCACCGGGTCAGGCGACCTCGTGATGGTCTCGGTCTCGCCGGCAAACCTAACCTACACTGCGATGTCGAGCGGGTTCGAGAAAATCCTCATCCGAGGTGAGCCTGGCGCGAGCGTCAAGGTATTCGATAATGGGGTCGATATCACCAGTAAGTCCCAGGTGGTTGAGAGCCTCGACTCGCCCGGCACCTACGCCGTGACCCTTTACTCGTTGGCTGCTAAGGCAGCAGGCGCCCCCCCTCCGCTGTTGACCGCTGTTGTTACCGACGCGTTAGGAGTAGAGACCCCGGTCTCTGACATCGAGTACGACTACGAGCTTCATGTCCCGGACCCATCGGCTTGGACCGTCGGTGATTATGTGCGTATGGATATCGGCCCGATCAAGGTCGAGACCCGTTACAACCCCGGCGATGATCCCGGATCTGTCGCGGCGCGCCTCGTCGACGAAGCCCGCGCCACACTGAAGGCCGATAACGCGCCGTTTAGCATCGGGATCGACCCCGATAGGCCGCACGTATTGGTCATTAAGGACCGCTCAGGCGCCCCTTTGCGGGACCGTAAGACGGGCGAGTCTGAGGTTCTCCTGGAGAAGGCCACTGATCCCTACGCGGGCAGCCACTTCGGTGCACAGTTGGTCACGATCGACGGTGTTGACTACATCCAGGTGAATTCTGATAAGGCCTCGTCTGTCCGGCTGAAGTACACGTTGGCAAACGATGACGGGCAGGGTCATGGACTGATCCGGCTGACGGTCGAGCCCGATTTCGGTGAGCTGGCGACCCCGGTAGACCGGACCACGAGCGTCCTGGAGGACGCCTATACATATGTTGATGGTACCAAGTATTCCGAGATCGCCCTGGGCTCACAGTTTGAGATCCTATCGAGCACCCACTCAAACGACGTGATCCAAGAGCGACTAATCTTCAAGCTCGATGCGTCGATGCCAGATGGATGCAAATTGAAACTTGCCGATGGATCTTTGGTCGCGATCACCAAGGGCTCTAGTGGTAACTATAAGGGTATCTCGATCAACGGGGACGACCCCCCGTCGCTATTGCTTCCGACCAACTTCCACGGTGACGCGAGCTTCAGCTTCGCGCTTCACTCGCGGGTCGATACCTCCGACGGGGCAGTGTTTACCGATAGCTCTGAAATCACTAACCTGACTGTCTCCGTAGCGCCTACCGCCGAAGCCCCGAGCGACCAATCGATCGTACAGATTTTTATTGGTGACGACGCGACTGCCGCCGGCGACCTTGATAGTGCAATTGTTCCTGTGTACGGAGTCCCTGACCCTAGCAGCACCGATTTCGAAGAAAGACAGTCCACGCGCCTGAAGCTCACCGGCGGTGACCCGAACGAGACACACTCGGTCACTTTTTACAACGTCCCCGATGGCATGAGTGTCTACTTTGGCGACGATGAGGCGCCAGTTACTGTCCAATTCGGGTCCTTTACCCTGAGCGATCTCGAGATTGAGTCCGAGATCAGCATCCGTTTCGAGGCCTCCGAGGCGCTCCTAGGTAGCCAGTTTGGTTTGACTGACTCTTCGGATCCGATCAGGGCGGTCGTCACGGGGCGGGAAGAAGACACGTCTGGTGCTGTGATTGACTCCGCTGACGGTGATGAGGTGACCTTCCGATTCGATATTGGTGGTGCCTACGGGTTGACTATCACGAGCCAGGCACTGACGGTCTCTGATGAGGATGTCGCCGCGTTGCTAGGCAGCCTCGATGCATCGATCGGTGACGGGGCTCAACTTGAGTCGGTCATCACACTCAACGATAGTTCGGCGCAACTTGGACGTTACGTCGACGGAATTTTTAGTCCATTTACGTTTTCTGGCGACCAAGCCACCGACACGGTGACGCGTACCGATGGTTCCGATACACAGATTACGATAACCCGACAAACTGCGGCCGACGGATCCGTCGCATATACGTTATTTGCGGAGGACTCCGCCACAGCTGCGGTGTACCTAGAGAATTTAGCGGTCCTTCCGGGAAGCCAACATTTTAAAGGATCTCTGACCGCGTCGGCAAAATTTACCGCGTCTATGGACGTGACCGACGATAACGGGGACGTGATAGCGACCCAGCAACTGGCGTCACTTTCGAAAGGCCCGCTGACGTTAAGGTTTGTTCCGGTCCCGGACGGCATAGTAGGCAATCAATACGACGCACCAGAATCCGCCCTGACGGCACAGGAAGACAACAGCATTGCATTGGCGGGACTGTTCCTGTCGTCGGGTGAGACGATCGCCCAGAAGATTGACGCAGGCGAGACCCTCGTATACTCGGTCACCGGGCTACCCGACGAGGCGCGGTTGGTGGACGGCTCAGGTTTCGATGGGCTGTCGGGGAGCGCCTTGGCGACAGCGATCGCGGAGGCTCCTTTGATCGGTCGGGTTGTCGGAAACGCGGTCGAGCTGACGACATCTCAGGCCGCCGACGCACACATTGTTGTAGCGGCCGATCTTCACCTCGATACATCAACCCTCGACCTGGCCGCGTTTACACGAGAGCCGACAACCGGAGAGGAATCGAGCTCCGCGACCGATACGGTCGATATCTCGATTACCGCGGTAGCCGATACACCTTACGTGTCCTTTGACTCTGATTATCAGACCCGCGGCCTGGTAAACGTGGCAGCTGAGTCTGGATCCGGGTCTTACCTCGACGAGCTCGGACTGGCCGACAAGGCTTACATCAACCTGCCGGTCACGATGGCGCTTGAGGATCTGGACGGGTCGGAGAGTCTGTGGGTCTGGGTTACCCCTTACGCCTATGAAGCTGATGGGACGACTGTATCGGCAACGGCCTCTCCGTCAGAGGATTTTTTCTTTGATACCAGTGCCTTGGGCGGTGAGCTCCACGGCATTGATCCTGTTACGGGTGCCTTTGTGGTCAAAGCGTCTGAACTTGATTCAGTGTCAGTGTCCCGGTCCTCAAATTATGACGTGTCTAACGGTTTTGACGGCATCTTCCGGGTCGAGGCAATCGCAATCGAAAAGGAGGTCGGGCAATCCAATCCGCCACAGACTGCTAGCGACGCGATAACCGCGCGCTCAGGCCGTAACGAGGGCGTGGACTATGCGGTAACGACCGCTGACCTGAAGGTCGAGTTCTTGCAGCCAGCGACTAAGCCCATAGTGACACTTCAGACTACAGAAGTTACAGACGCGCTGGAGATAACTCTAACTATCGGTCCTGATGACGTGACCGATATTGTCACTGTTCTCGCGACAGGGGTACCAACCGGGTCTTCTTTCGTCGACGCAAATGGTGACGCGATCGGTGCTCGGGCCGAGGTGGACGGAGTTTGGGTCTTCCCGTCATCGGTTTTTGGGGCGACCGTAACACTTAAGCTTCCACCAAATTATGATGGTTTATCTACAGCTGACTTCACGGCCTATGCAGTGGATTCGCTGGGTCTTACCTCGGCATCATCGGATACTCTTGAGTTCACCCCTGCCGTCGTAACGGGAGCTTCGGTAGCTGACCCGATCGTGATCGATGTCGACGGCGATGGGGTAGATTTCGCGACCTTATCCGGTACTGACACTGACGGCCAACCTGCGCAGTTCTTTGATATCGACGGCGACGGCTCTGTCGATCGTCTCACCGGGTGGCTCAGCCCATCGGGGGATGATGCATTCTTAATCGCTCTGGAAAAAAACGGGGAGGGTATCCCCCAGCTGCCCATATCAATGGATGGGTCGTATCTGTTTACCGAGCACCTGGTATCACCGGCGACCACAAACGCTGCCGAGGACTTGGTCTCATTTGAGGGGACTCACGGTGATGGCGACGGATGGCTGACAGGCTCCGAGATTGAGGCGGGCTTATCGAGGTCACCGTTCTTATGGTTCGATAGAAACACCGACGGACAACTAACGACCGACGAGATCCAATCGGTTAGTGACGACTTTGCGCTCAACGTGTCTGGTTTTGACGATGTGGTTGTCGTCGACAGCCTTACCGGGGCATTGGTTGTCGCAAGTACCGATCCAGGTTCAATCATTGGGTCGTACAGTGACGCTAATGAGGCATTATCGGGCTCTGTCATCCGCGACGTGTTCTTCCCCGTCGCGCCAGCCGACCAGTCATCGTCTGTGGTGGTGATGACCGACGAGGCCAACCTATCCGGTGAAGGATTTACCGAAGATAACCCTGACGGTTTTGAGCTCAAGGCCGCGCTCGCTGATCCGACGACCGGATCCAGTTGGCATGACTTGTTTGGTCCGGCGGCAGCGGCGGCGATTGATTCTGGCACCAGTGTACTGCTATCTGTTCGAGCCAAGAACGCAGGAACCTACTTTAACCTCTCGCAAGGCGCGCGCCTGGAAGGTCAGCCGACAGATACGTGGCTCACTATCTGGGACGGCCAGACGCCGTCTGATGAGTTTAGTCTCCGGATGTTTGTCGACGATAACTTCTCGGGAGACGTGCCGCTTGAGTTGAGGGCGACCGTTGTCTACACCGAGGGTGGTGCCATTAACGAGGCGACAGTTACCCGAGACCTGACGATCTCGGTCGCGGCCCAGGCCGATCGGGCCAAGATCAGTACCCCGGATGCAACGATTACTACAGACAGCGACGGATTGACTCTCGCGGAGGATGGCTCCGGGGAGCTCTTGGTATCGTTACCAGGTATCGTTGCCACCTCCCCAGATTCCGGTGAGAGGGTGGAGGTCCAGGTCAGGACCACTGCCGATATTGCTGATCGAGTTGACCTGTCTCTCGGCGGTATCCGGATATCGGCGATCGCTGACCCCGACGCAGCTGTTCCTGCCTCAGGTGAGGCAGACACGAGGGACTGGGTCTACTCGCTGGTGGGACCGATAGCCGACGGCGACCTCAGTGCGATCGTTGACCAGTACGCAGCCGGTACCTTTACCTTCGAGATGGACGTCACGACCATTGACGGGGACGACTCGTCGACCGTTGCGGGACCATCCTTCGGGTTTAAGGTCCAGCCAGACGCGCAACCGGCGACAGTATCGCTCACCTCAGACGGCTCTGTGAGCGAGGGTAAAGATAATTCAGGCGTACTCGGTTTTGATATCACTGTGACGCCGCAGGATACCGACGGCTCGGAGTTTATCTCGGAAGTCCAACTATCGTTCTCTCTCAGTGGGACAGTTCATCCGGGCACAGAGGACCAGATCTCATTGGAGGTCGATGGGGTTGTTTACCAAGTCACCGAGACCGGTGGTATCTACACCGCTACCATCCCTGGGGACGTAATGACGCCTCTAGTAGGCGACACGGTCGGGGCTAGAGAGGCCAGCGGGCAAATTAAGTTACCTGACTATTTCGACGGCACGGTCGATATGTCGGCGTCAGCGACTACCGTGGAATTGACAAAAATCACTGAGCAAGCGACCGGTAACTCCTCCACTATCATTACCTCTGTCGACCCAGTCTCGGACGGCGTAGCCCCAGATGGGCTGGTGACAAACGGGACAACTGTCTTGGGTGGTCAGTCGGTCACGCTAGCGGCCCTCGCTGATGGCGATCCCGATTTGATCCAGATTCAAACCCTCGATCCCGACGAGACTGTGAGTATACAAATCTCTGGCATTCCCACCGACGCCACTCCAAGGTATCGCGGGGTTGAAGTTGAGGATAGTAGCTACAATTCAACGACCGGCGTATGGACCCTGTCGGGTCTGACTACTGTGACAACGGCAGATGGCGTGACTCAAGTTCAAGGGCTTGAGGATTATTCTCTGGCGATCTCAGATCTCCAGACCGACTTCGCCCTGAGTATATCGGCGACAACGCAGGACGACACAGCCGTCGTCTCGAACGCGTCGACGGGTACGCTATATATTGATACCAAGCCACTGTACTCCCCCGAGCTTGTAGACTCGACCGGGGCATCTCTTACCGCATTGACACTTAATGTCAACGAGGACGGATCAGGCGTATTATCCGGCGCCAACGTACTGGTTGGCGATCAGCTTAACCCGAATGGGACTGAGATCCGGCTGACGCTCAACACGGACCTGGTGCCCGTCTCAATGACAGCGTCCGTGGTTGGGTCCAGTAACGTTCTCGTCCCCGCGACTTCGGCCGGTATCGCGGTATTTACTCTTACCGCCGCGGAGCTGGCGAGGGGTATCGAGTTCAGCGTTGACCCGACCGAACCGGGTAACAAAGACGTATCTGGCGCGTTTGGGTCTGCGATCTCGTTGCAGGCCACCACCAACTACGATGCCGCCGGAACAAAGACCAGCGATGTGCTCGTTGCCAGCGTAAACATAATCCCGGTCGTGGATGGGGTTAGCTTTAATTTCAACAAGACCACGATACCGGTAACTATGACAGAGGATGGTTCCGGGCTCGCGTTAGATACGCTATTCAGTTTTAGCGACACGAGCGAGGTAATTGATTCGCTGGTGGTGGGACAATCATCTGCGCTGGTCTTGAGGTTTGCCGACGATACCGTAGTGTCACTGGCGAGCGGATCATACGAGATCGATTCCGTACAAGCCTCCTCGTTGAGCTCTATCTTCTTGGAGCCCGTTCCTAACGCGAACGGCCCAAGCCGCCTTCAAGTCACGGCGAATGTCAGGGACGCGGGAGAGGACGGTGTAAGCAGTTCGTCGGTGAGTTCACAGACTACCGAGATCGCAGTCAACATCGAAGGCGACAATGATGCGCCTGTCGCGGTTGATGACACGTTGACGGTCATCGAGGACTCTGGTCAGTCATTAGTTGATGTCCTCGCCAACGATAGTGATGTCGACGGTGACGCGCTGACAGTCTCGGAGGTAAGCACGTCTGGATCGGGTACTGTCAGTATCGATGGAGAGACCGGTCAGATCGCCTACAACCCCGCCACTAATTTTTATGGAACCGAGACAATCACCTACAAGGTGTCAGACGGTACGTTGACGGACTCAGCGACGGTCACTGTGACCGTGACGCCGGTCGCCGAGGCGCCTGTATTGATCCCCGGCAGTATCTCGGTCGACGAGGACTCTGGGGTTACTCAAATTGATGTGATCGCGGGCAATGCCATAGACCCAGACGGTGACCCGCTGATTCTGGTATCGGTATCGACCGATGGTCCTGGAGCGGCCTCCGTAAACAATAATCGAATCGCTTACGAGCCAGCGCAAGACTTCGATGGTTCCGAGACGCTAACGTTTGTGGTCACGGATGGAACCACGCAAGTCAGCTCAAGTTTCGTCGTCACCGTGGATCCAGTGTTCGATGCGCTGGCGCTTGACGAGCTGCAGAATCCAGAGGATCCAGCCCAGCTTGATGGATTGCTGACGATATACGCCGACGGTGACCGGACGGCATCAATCTCTGAGGCGATTGTCAACGATGGCCGAGTGGATCTAGGCGCTGACATTACACTGTTTGTATCTGCGGGGGGCTTCAGTACGTCTGACCCCTCAGAGTCTGCGTCTATTGCTATCGGAGGGCAGGGTGTTGTTGCCGGTTCACGACTGATTATCTCGGACGGTGCCCATGCTGGTGCTTATGACGCCACTGAGATTGGTATAGGGATTTATGAATTCGTGGTGCCGGGCATCGATGGAACGGTGAGCAGTTTTGATGCGGAGATCCTGATTCCGAAGCAGAACTCGGGCTACGGTAGCAAGACGCTCACGGTCACGACTCGGGTGAATGATGGTTATACCACGAACGAGGCAATAACCGAGACTGAGGCGTTCTCGATATTCAGCACAATACCACCGGCGCCGTTTGTGCAACTTGCCGCAGACGTAGACCCAGCATCGTTGGACTCCGGCATCATCGCCTTGGACGACCTGATTCGTGTAGAGCAGGGTAATGACAGTCACGTCATAGAAATTTTTGGATTACCAGTAGGCGCAGAGGTTCTCGTCGGTGACCAGGTCCAGACAGAGATACTGTTCCAGTCGAGCTACCAGGCGCGGCTGGAGACGGGCTTCCGTGTGAGCTTTGATGACTGGGATGCCACCACAATCACACTGCCAGAATCGGTGATCGCTGGGGATGAGTTGCTGAGCATCGGTGCCCGTGTGGGTACCTCAGACGGTACGGTTAATGGCGCCACCGACGGCGAAACTCGTTTTGTATATTCGAGGCTTGTCGAGACAGAGATTAGCCTCAGCGGTGGCGGTACATCGGTTGGTGATTTCCTCGTCAACGCTGATGGGTCTGCTGTTAGTTCTGGAGACGGAAATGATACCGTAACAGTCACCGGCCTAGGGTCAGGCGCTCTCGACGGTGGCAACGGAAGAGATACCCTAAACCTCGGACAGCTATCGGTTGCCGATGCGGCCGTGGTGGATCTGAACCTAGGCTCAATGACAGTCATCACCGATGGCAACGCAGATCAATCTCAGATCCACAGAGACATCGAAGGTTTTGAGACCATTATCGGTACCGCCGGGGACGATGTGATTGTTGGGTCCGGGGTCGATAGCGAGTCAATAACTCTCCGCGGTGGCTTGGGCGCCGACCGTATCAATGGCGGCGCGGGCGACGATCTTATCGACGGTGGCGCGGGCGATGACCAACTCCATGGTGGTGCCGGCTCTGACCGTTTCATCGTGGCCCCCGGAGTGGGCTCCGATACGGTCACCGATTTTGATTTTACTGCCGACTCCATTGTGATCAGTGGGTTCGGTCTGTCGCCGCTCGACAGTGGAGCGTTGCCTCCTGAAGTATCCCTGGAGCGGTCCGCCGGTGATGAGACAGACTGGATGCTCCGAGTGACCAAGACAGACTCAGGCTCAGGACAGATATTAACCGCGTCGGTCACGCTGGCCGGCACGGCCACTCTGGTGGAGGCCGACCTGCTGGGGCAACTGACCAGCCCGGACGCGCACGCCTGGGTTACCTACTCGGAGACCCTAGACCTCGCCGGTTCCGACCCGGAGGCCTCGGATCCAGGCTACGGTATCGATCTCGGCCTGATTGTTGGCGATACCACCGGATACGCGAACAGTTTCTTCGGGGCGCTGGATTATGGTGACGAGTATGACCAGATATCTGGGGCGCTAGGTGTGATAGCCGACGCCAAGTTTGAGAGTGCTTTGATCGCGAGGTTCACGAATCAAACCCAAGAGGTCGACCAGCAATCGATGGACCTCTCAGCATACGCCGGACTCTCTGGCTCGATCGGGGACGACGTCCTAATCGGCCTGGACCAAGACTCAGTGCTTTACGGCGGCGACGGTGGCTCGGACAGGATCATCGGTGGGTTGGGTGATGATATCCTGATTGCCTCGGGGGGCAATGATACCGACGATACATTTGACGAGCTGACTGGCGGCGCCGGCGCGGACGTATTCGCGTTTGTGAATCCGGGAACCGTTGATGCTGGTCTTCAGAACGTCCACGATGTTTTGGTGAATGACTTTAATCGTGGCGAGGGCGACCGGATACTCCTCGTTGGATACGATGACCTGAATGATGTCCTGATACATGACGTGGATACTAGTACTAATACCCAACGTGTATCTCTCGAAGACGGTCTGTCTGTAATGTTTGATTTGTCGTTCTCTCGTGAGTTTGACAGTAATTTTGCGCTAAGATTGGCGGACTTCGATAAATTTGAGGGCTAATCTTGGCGCGTACCGGCCTTAAATATTTGCTTGCGGCCCTCGTAGGGCTCTCGCTTTTACCTGACCGTAACGAGGCGCGGGTCTTATCCGAGACTCGGTTTGGGTATGGTGACGCAGATTCCGTGTCGGCGATCTCGTCTGTACCTTCTTCAGCTTCTGAAAATGAGGCCCCGACCTTACCGGAGCGTCCTCGAATAGAAAAAGAGATCATTTATCCTCTGTCATTCCCGGTGAATATTCCCGTACTGAGTTCAGAAACAGACTCGAGTACGGCCCTTGGTCTTCCCATTCATGAGGAGGCCGATGTGTCTCTAGGGTCCGATGATAATAAAAGTCATCCGGTAGCGTCTGAGGAGTCCTATCCCCTTGGGGACGAAAAGGGACTCAGGACAGACAGTTTGCTTCCGCGGGGAATTGGACCGCTCCGTATCGAGGATGAGTCGCTTGAGTGGGTCGAGTTAGAGTTAGCGACTGAGGGAGAATCTGGTGGCGAGAACTTAAACCCAGCAGTTTCTAACGAGATTGATCTGATCGGTCGCGAGATGACCAGGATCATGCAAGAGCTTAGCGATGGTGAGAAGGATCCGACGAAACGTCTACCGATAGAACCAGTAATCAAGGCGGCCCGAGAGGCTGTTGAGAAGTCACCGTCGGTATTGCAGATTGGCTCCTCGTTAGATCTCTACAGTGCTCAGAAAGATGAAATCATTGCAGGTAAACGGCCCCAGGTTAGCGCGTCTGTAGGTGGTGGAAACCGTAAGTTCGAGACCGAGTCATTGGGCACGGTTGTATCCAATTCAGGTACCTACCAGTCACGCTCCGTGTCCGCTAGCCAGCTGCTGTTCGACTTTGGATCTGTCGACAATCAAGTTAATGCGACCGAATCCCGCGGAGAGGCTGCGGTTGCTGAGCTTCGGACGATTAAGGGTCAGATTTTTCTGGACTCCATTGTGGCGTTTTATGAGGTCCAGCGGTCTTTGCTACAGCTCCGACTGGCGCGAGAAAATGTGAACTCTCGCCGAGCGTTTGTTGAATTTGTTCGGGACCGGGCAGATCTTGGGGCGAGCAGCGCTGCAGATGTTGTCCGGGCAGAGTCGCGAGTAGCGGAGGCGATGGACTTAATGTCGAGTGCGGCTCAGTCTCTTGCGCGGGCGCAGGCTGTCTATCGGCAGTACTATGGGAATGAGGCTCAGCCCTACGCGCTGCCGAGGGAGATATCTGTTGATGAGCTGAATTTTTTGGATCTTGAGGCGTATCTCGATTCCCATCCAGATGCAATCCGGACCAGACTGCTTGTTGATGCGGCTCAAAAGGACTACGAGGCAGTAATAGGGCAGCAACGCGGAGCGTTAAGCTTTCAGGCATCCATGTCTCAAACAAAAAACCCGGGATCTAGTAATTTTCTTGACGACCGGACATTGACACTGAACTTCGAGAGTAAACTTTACGCGGGTGGCTCCAAAGATGCGCTCGTGCGCCAATCTGAGGCCCGACTAGCCCAAGCAAAGTTTGAGCGAGACCGGGTGTATCTGGATATCCAACGTAACCTCCGAGATGCGTTTGCCGAGTATGAAGGGAAACTGGCCGGGGTATCGGCCCGCATTTTAGTGACTGAGGGTGCAGAGAACTCGTATGAAATCTCGAAAGAGATGTACGCATTTAGCCGGATCAGTCTCTTCGAGCTACTGAAGACTCAGGAAGAGTTATTTAGCGCAGGCCAGAGGCTGATTGATAGCATCGTAGATCGTGCGCTTTCTAAGTATCGACTGCTGCACGCAGCACAGCAGTTACCGGAGGTGATTTTTGAAGGTTGAGCCCGAGATGGTGATGGAAGACCTTCAGCCGGAGGTTGCTGAAGAGCCTCCTAAGGTCGCGTTGTTCGATTACCCAATCGCCGAACTCGGGGCGCTGGTCTCCGGTGCTCTAGGCCAGTCCATCACGCCGGCAGAGTTTCGTGCGTTGGAGCCGATTGATCAGGTTCACTGGACTCCTGAAGAGTTCGGTTCGGTGATGTCTGACCACGGTTTTGTCATGCAAGAAGGGCAGTTGTTCGAGGTATTGCACCCGAGACAGATTAAATCACTCCGTGAAATAGTTTTAGTAGCCCTCGCCAAGGAAAAAGCGTGGGTAATGTCCTTCGACGAGTCCGCGAACATTTGGAAAGGCATCGGTATTGGTGATGCGGGAAGCTTCCCGTCGGACCTTGACTCCGAGTTTTCCGATGCGGGGCGCTGGACATTGTTTAAGTGCAGTCGACGAACGGCAGAGCATCTCGCAGTCGTGCCTGGTGTCGAGGCTCACTGGTTCTGGTCCACGATCTGGAGTAACAGAGATCTATATTTGCAATCTGGTCTAGCGGCCCTGCTGACCAATATCTTCGCCCTTGGGGTGTCGATGTTCTCGATGATCGTCTACAACCGTGTAATCCCATCAAACGCAATGGACTCACTTCTTGTTTTGGTTTCAGGAATGCTGCTGCTCATGATCGTTGATTATGTTGTGAGGACGGTCCGTAACAGTTTCCTCAGTGTGGCGGGTGTCGACTCTGATTTATCGTTAGCGGACAAGCTATTTGCCCAGGTACTGGACCTGCAGTATAAGTCGAGGAATGGAACCGTTGGTGCATTGGCAAATACCCTGAAAGAATTCGAACATATCAGGGAGTTTTTCGCTTCCGCTACACTGGTCTCCTTGATCGATGTCCCTTTCGCGTTCATTTTCCTCGCCGCTATTTTTCTTGTGGGCGGCTACATGGTTATACCGGTTGTCATTGGCATCGTGGTTATGCTTGCGGTAACGATGTATATCCAGCCCCGCATGAAAGCGTTAGCGAAACACTCATTTGAAGACGGGCAGACTAAACACTCGGTAATGGTCGAGTCATTAACTGGGTTGGAGACGCTGAAGTTACTGGGGGCTGGTGGTTTTATGCGACGCAGATTACGTGAGGTGCTCGAGCGTCAAGCGGATATCTCCGAGCAAACCAAGGATGGCACCCACCTGTCTACCAACGTAGCGCAGACCATGCAGCAGATGGTTCAGATGTCAGTGGTTGCAACAGGAGCGATTCTAGTTGCCGACGGCGAATTCGGTTTCGGTGCTATTATCGCAGCAACGATACTTTCGGGTAAGGCAATAGCGCCGTTTGCGCAGTTATCACAATTATTGGTTCGATTGAATCAGATAGGCGTCAGTTATGAGGCGTTAAAGGAGCTGATGGCGCAACCGGTAGAGCATCCAAAGGAGCGATCGTTCTTGCCTCGTAACCAATTCACCGGATCCGTCGAATTCAAGGACGTCACGTTCACGTATCCTGGTCAGCAAGAGCCTGTACTGCAGAATGTCTCTTTTAAGATCGAGCCTGGGGAACGGGTCGCAATTTTGGGTCATGTTGGGTCTGGGAAAACAACAATTGGTCGGCTCATTGCGGGGCTTTATGAGGCAGACTCCGGAATGGTTCTCGTCGATGGGGTCGATATCCGTCAGATCGCCCCGGCAGATCTAAGAGAAAATCTTGGTATATCCACCCAAGATGTTTGGCTCATGTCGACCTCTATTGAAGAAAATATTTCATTGGGAGCGGTGGACGCCACTGCAGAGCAAGTTGTCTGGGCTGGTGACCTTGCCGGTGTTAGTGAGTTTGCTAATAGACACCCGGATGGTTACAAATTGAAATTGCGGGAGCGGGGCGAGTCTCTCTCCGGTGGTCAGAGGCAAGCGATATCCCTAGCACGCGCTTTGGTCAGGAGGCCTCCTGTACTGATCCTGGATGAGCCAACGAGTTCGATGGACGCAAGATCAGAGCAAACCTTCGTAGCAAGATTCCAACAGGCGAAATTCGATTCTACGTTGGTTCTTATTACACATCGCACGTCGTTACTGAGCTTCGTTGACAGAGTTGTAATCATGGAATACGGAAAAATCGCTGGGATGGGAACCACCGAGCAGTTCCAGCGGGCCCAAACAGACCGGAAAGCTGCCGCAGAGATTGTTAAGAATGCGGTTTCTGCGCAGTCTGGGAAGACACCGCAGCCTGCCTCATCAAAAATTGACACTGGTAATTCGACGCCTGTGGAAAATCAATGAGATCGACGGCCATTAGCAAAGTATTGGTTTTTGTCACTTTTGCGCGAGCGCTGTTTGCGACCACGGGTCGGAAGGGTGCGTCGACGAAGCGGCGTTTCTTGGGGGTTGTGCTATTCGCATTAATGGGTTTCTCAACCTGGGCTGGTCTTTCTGAGTTTGATCAGGTGATTAGCGGAGAGGCAAAGGTTATACCATCACAACAGCTCCAAACTATTCAACACTTTGAGGGAGGCATAGTGAAGGAGATCCATGTTAAGTCTGGTATGGATGTTGAGCTTGGTCAGGCGCTAGTATCGCTGGACCCTCTCGAGTCCGGGGCAGAGTATCAAGCAAAGCGCTCAGAATTCATTCAAGCATTGATTCGTGTTCGACGGTTGTCTGCGGAGCATCGAGGGATCGAGCCAGAGTTCGATGCAGAGCTTAAGAGCGTTGCCTCGAGCCAGATTGATAACGAGCTTCTCCTTGCAAAGGCTCGGAAGGCGAGGCTAGAAGCTTCATTGGCATCATTTGCTTCACAGATACGCCAAAAACGGAGTGAGCTAGAGGGCGCCGTGAGAACCCTGCAGCTTGTAAAAGAGGAGAGAAACGTCATATTGACCCTCGTTAAGAAGGGATTGGAACCAGGATTGGAGGCTGTGAGGGCGGAGAAATCATATGCTGAGACAGTAGCGAGAGTGAATGAGATTCGTGCTGCAATTGATGAGGTTGAAGATCGACGTTCGGTAACGATCCAAGAAATTAATGCTGAAATTCTTGATGAACTCGCGCAAGCGTCTTTAGAGCTCTCGCAACTCGAGCAGGCTGTAAACGTCGCTGCGGATAAATCAGATCGGAGTGTCATACGTAGTCCAGTAGCAGGTACTGTGAATCGGGTATTTACGACGACTGTAGGGGGTGTTATCCGATCTAGTGATCCGATTGCGGAGATCGTTCCGAAAGACTCTGAGCTGTTATTTGAGGCGAAGATTAATCCGGCGGATATTGGTTATGTGAGACCAGGACAAAAGGCATTATTAAAGCTCAGCACATATGATTATTCGATTTATGGGGTCCTGGAAGGGTATGTTGAAGTGGTGGGGTCCGACTCGGTCGAGGAGCAAGATGGATCGACTCATTATTTAGTTAAATTGGTGCCGAGTGGTCAGATTACTTCGACTGGAAAAGTTTTGGAGATGAGACCAGGTATGACGGCGCAAATTGATATCATTACGGGCAAGCGGTCGGTCTTGGCTTATCTCTCATCACCAATTACCAAAACTCTTACATCTGCATTTACAGAGAAATAATTTTTGACATTTTTCGGCGGAGGCCGAGTGATTGCTCGAGTTTACAATCCGCGGACGAGCCACTGGCGACCGAATAGTGTTTCTTCTGTAAACTTCACTTTACTTGCGATTTTTAAGTGACACTAAGTGACACGCGCAAGTTGCATCGGCTAGACAGGACCTTGCGTTTGGCTGCGATGCTTAGGATTCACCATCTTGCACAACTCAAGCAGTCCCGCCGCACAAACGCCGGGGTTGTGGATCAGTGCGATACGGATCATTCCAACCGCTGGGTTTACATTACCTGTCTTCTTGCCGAGTAACTGGCCTGGCATAACCTTTACACCCGTTCGTCCATAAGCCGTAACGGCAAATGCGATATCATCACCAGGAACCCTGATCCACAAATAATGGCCGTACAGTGAATCGCTCGCCGGTAAGGTAGTGTTACATCGCTTGGGTGCATCCTTAAACTTTCCTGCATATTTTTTGTTGTTTTCAACAACATGATCTTCATCTTCCCAAGCCAGTTTCGCCGCCTTTTGATTTGGGACCGGTATGTAGAGCCCATGATAGGCGCGGTAGATGTTGGCTTTTTTGATGAACTCACGATCGCCTGCGATGAAGCCAGACGGCATGCCGGCAAGATTTGATCGGAATGTGAGATCATTCACAACAACACATCGATTCATATCAGGGTTATCGTTGGAGTCCGCCATCTCTAATAATCCGGGAGGTGGCTTGCCGCGATGGATGGAATTCAACCGCTCATCCGATAAAATGAAAAAACCGTATTCTTCTGACTGCTTAAGGAGGAATTCCCAAGTCAGAACCGGGAGATCCGCACCATTTGGGTCCGCAGGCGAGTTGACTACCAAAACCTTGACTTGTTCCCATTGCTCCTCCGAAAGATCTCGGTAGGTGGGTTGCTGCGACGTCATCGTCGAGCAATAAATAGGCTCGAGTCCTGCGATGCGACCCGCCGTCTCGTAAATCGGATCGGCCGGATTTGGTAGAACGATATAGCCGTCCCTTGTCCCCTCGGCCAGAATTTGAATCGTGGAAAAAATCGCCTCAGAGCCGCCATTCGTGGCGATGATGTTGTTTTCCGTGAAAGTTTTTGACTTCACCGCGTGACGGGTCTTGGCCCATGAAAAGATGGTACCGCGGAGTTCGCGAAGGCCACCAAAGCCACCAGCACCGTTGATGGCCTTGCCGATGGTTGGGGAATATTTCTTATACTCTTCCACTACAAATGTTGGTGGCTTGTGCAGGGGCTCTGTGACACTGAAGTCAATAATGTCCTTATCTGGCTCAGACACTCGAGACAATAGGTGATTCAAACGAACCCCTGGTGGTGGGTCGAGTGAGTTCCAGAACGTCTTTTCCATATTGTTCCTTTAGTAAGTACTATCAGTATATCGGCTAGAGCATTCATTATTTTAGCAGTCAAAACGATTCGAGCGTCCATTGTTTTCGATATTCTGAGCGATGGCACTAAAGACGATGCAGAGTTGACCGATCCCATGACTTAGGTTGTACTGGTTTCCCTAAGTAAAAAGGACGCGAGAAATGGCGATATCACATACCGCGTCGTGGATTATTGGTAGCTTGGCCGCTTCTAGCGTTGTGGTCAGTGGCTTATTCGTCTATTCACTTTCCGACGGTACGCCATCAAATCCCTACGAGCGCGTGTCCAGCTTCTCTATTATTCCAGATATATGGGTTTGCCGAAAAAATACCAATATTCGCGGGCATGAATACACCTACGCAGTCAATTTGCGAAATGGTGCCACCGGTCCTGCGCGTTTTGCCTGTGAGGGAGTGAAGCCGATCAGTGTTAGCCCGATGGATGCTCGCGCTCGGATGGGTCCTAACGGCAAAAGACCACCCATGATGCGGGTCGATCCGGATGCGAAATAAGCCATAGGAATGGATGGCTCGGATCGTTACACTTCAATGCTAGATTATTGAAGGCGTTTGGTCGCTTGTGAGCGAAGACAGACAGAGTTTTGGAGACTTATGTACTTAATTGCATTCGAAATCGACGCGATTGAAACAGTCAAAGAGATAAACACCGAACATGGCTGGAAGACTTGGAATTGGGCAACGGCTGTGCGTCTTTGCCGGGACTATTTCGCAGAATGTGTTGAGATCGCGAGGCCCGGTATCTCACCAAAGATCGATTTTCAGGTGTTACACACAGACGTCACCATCGATCGCTGGTTCAAAGATGGTGATTCAACCATTTTTCGTTTGATTGATTATGCAGAGACCCGGTCAACATTCCGTAATAAGGTGATGGATGACTGGTTTGATAACGCACTGCATCGTGAAGAGTATGTCTTGTCGCTGCTTGCGACCGTAGGTGGTGATGTTGGCTATGACAAACTTTGGGATCGCTTGATCGCGAACAGTTTGAAGTGGCGTGGAAATGTCTCTGTCGTCCATTTGCAAGACGAGACGCTCGATTTGGCGACCTTGGATCACGCGACTAACAAAATTCTGGGAACCGCAGTGGGCGACCTAAGTTACCGGATTGATCCGTCCAAAATCGATGCGGAGCGCCAAGAAACTTTATTTCAAGTTGAGTTTTTTGGTCGTATTTTTAAAGAACTTGAGCGTCGTGAATTAGTTCGTCGTCAAGCTGAAATGGAAGCTGAGTCAGAGTCTCAAGAAGTTGAATCCTTCACAATTCAATTATTATCCGTCGGGAATAAGGTGAAAGCGGCTAGGGTAATCGCTAAGCAGTTTGAGATTCCGGTGTCGGAGGCTCTTGCGTCACTAAAAGAACTGCCCCTCGTTCTGGCAGAGGGCGCGACGCTTGAACAGGCTCAAGCGTTTAAGGGCGACCTAGAGGAAGCTCGAGCTCGAGTCGAAATCATTGAAGAATAAATCATGATTAATCGATTACACGCGCTTGTCTTTTGATCGGAGCTGTTCCATTTCGATATTTCTGATCAACCGCTCTAACTCTGCTGCGTTCTTTTCTTCTTTGAAAGAAAATGTTCCACCAAGACGCCAGCCTGCGCCTCGCTTGGTTTGATTAATCCAAATGCACTTGAACTCAAACTCAGCCTTGAAGAGATCCCAGATCAAAATGCCAGGGGTGGTCGCCTTGATGGCGATACCGTAGTTGATGGGTTCTCGAAATAGCCAGAGGCCAATCCCTGCGGTTGAGATATCTCTGATTTCCACATCAACGAACTCTCCATAACTTTCAAACTGTGCTTTGACTGTTCGGTGCATCCCTGGAGCGATTCGGTATGACGTTCGTCGTTGAACATAAGACATCTCAAATGGGCAGTGCACGACATAGACCCATGAAGAGTGTGTTTTACCAGACTTTGAGACGAGCTCTTCTCCCTGTTCGACCCGAGTTACGATGCCGTTCCAGAATGATTTTACACCGTCTACCATGCCATACATTTTGAGTACCGTGCCTTCCTCGATCTGCTCGTGAGCGCTGTCTTCCATCTGGTCTAACTTGTACTCACCGGTTTTTCGGTCAACATCAACGATGATGGTTGAATATTCTTTTTTTGATTGATCGATTCTGACGGCAACCATTGTTTTGGTTTTAGACGCCCGCACCATTTTACCGATGAGAGCCGGGCGTTCCTCGAGAAAAATCCATCCCTCTTCTTTAATCTTTCGAGCCTGAGCACGCTCAATGTTTGCTGATTTGATTGGGCGCTTGGGTTCTGCGATTTTACTAAGAATCTTTTTCATCGTATTTTGCCATGGATGGAGTGTCTTGACCGAAGGGCTAGTATGCAACAATTTAGCTGGATGAGCTTGGTTGACACTATGTTTTTAGAGTCGAGTTTACGCCGTGATGTAGTGAAGATTCTCATCGAGGGCCTTGGATTAGAACCGAATCAGCCACCCTTTAATCAGCTCGTCCACTTGGGTCAAGCATCGTTTGAGCGCTCTGAGCCAAATGATCTTCTCGTTACCATTCCATTGTCATCGTCGCGATTGATCAGCATACAAGCGAATTGCGCATTAAACTTACCCGAACTTCGGTTATTTGCCCATCTTGTTCAACTAGCATTAAAGACCGCAGACCGGCGAGAATCGCTCGTTTTTGAATCGATGAGTGACCCCTTGACCTCGGTCATGAATCGTCGTGGTTTTGAGCACTACATGGCATCCATACAACCGCGGCGAGGGACCTTGGTATTTTTCGATGTCGATCGTTTAAAGCAAGTAAACCAAACATCCGGCTATCAGATGGCTGATGAGAAGTTGAGAGCGCTGGGTTTGATTTTGGGGGATGCATTTCGTTCAACAGATTGCGTATGTCGATGGGGCGGTGATGAGTTTTTGGTGTTTCTTCAAGGGGCAGATCAGATCACTGCCGAAAGACGTGTTGTTGAAGTGATTGATCAAATTAGGGGTGTGACTACATTAACGCTGTCTTACGGGATCGCTGCCGTCAACTTTGATTGTGGTGACCCCAATGTGCTCTCGGATTTGATTGTGAAGGCTCAACGGGCAATGGAGCAAAACAAGCCAGGCCTTAATCGTTAGGATCGCCTGATCTTGGGCTTTTCGATTTAACCATTTTTCGACTTTTCAAAAAGATCAGAAGCGTTTTCCTTGATGATTTTCTTTTCAAAAATCACCTTGTGGTACAAGCCATCCTGTAATTCGCCAATTGGGATATTGCCCTCAATTTTCTTTAGACGAGGAACGAGAGCGGCGAGCTCTGGGTACTGAGAATCCAAGATTTTATCGACGACTTGTTGATCAGTCATGGGAATCAGTGCTTCGCGTTGATCAGCTAATTTATGCCGGATCGAACGTCTCACTCTCTTGAGATAAGCGCCCGCTTCGGGGTGATCCTCGCCTGGCAGCAAAGTAATTTTTTCGAATAACTTGAGGATCACACCATCCTCTGACAAATATCTCTCTCGAGTTTGCTCTAGTAACGCTAGTGTTCGAGACATTTCTATCTGGTGAATTGCATCATCCTCGGCGCGATCGGCATCGCTAAGAAAACGGTCTAGGGTCAACAGTGGTTTTTGATACAGCACTTTGTACTCGGTCATCAGCAATGAAGCGATCAGCGCGTAACCGACGATCCATGTTCCGTAAAGCACTAAAAGCTCTGTAGGCGGTAAGATACTCATTTTTGTGCTCTGTACAGTTTAGCGATCCGACCCTTGTTGCTTGCTCGTAAGGCTTTTATCATTCCCTTGGTTGGACTACGTTATACGTTAGTTTATTTTTGAGGCTATTTCTATGACCAGATATTCGAATAAATGGTCGGCCTATGCAGACATCAATTTACATCGCAGAAATACTTTGGTCGTTCGAATCTTTATCCTCTTGCCTCAACGATTCCAACTCTTAAGCACAAGTATCACTGCTCTCAGCGATAATACAGGACGCTGGCGTTGTAATCTGTTCAGTCAACTGTGAAAGTAATGCTAAATGGAGATGATTCGAGCTCACTGTTGGATGAGTTGACCATTAATCCATCTGAAATTCGGATTCCTATGTCAATCTTTGTGGTATCGGCGGAGAAAGTTACAGCTGAAGGAAGTTGTTGGATAGCTACAATTTTATCAGCATTTGCCGTATTGCTAATTTGCATTCCCGCTGAATCAACAAGATAAACGGTGACATTGTCTTC
>Ga0255771_1001786_pt1 | contig 22587 bp, 18 predicted proteins | sample 011ome_19_FD_179969 | JGI IMG/M metagenome (GOLD analysis project Ga0255771, IMG submission 179969) | Coastal salt marsh microbial communities from the Groves Creek Marsh, Skidaway Island, Georgia - 011510BT metaG (version 2) | ecosystem: Environmental > Aquatic > Marine > Intertidal zone > Salt...
AACCAGGGACCTTGTAGGACGTCCCGGTCATTTTCGCGCCGTCATGCACCACATCGCGGAGCCAGACACGGGTGAGCCATTTCTGCGAACAGGACCCGGGCCACCCTGGCACGACCAGACGCAGCGGCGCCCCGTTCATGGGATGTATTTCCTTGCCGTTCATGCCGAAGGCAATGAGATTATGCGGATTCATCGCCTTGTCGATGGGCACACCGCGCGACAGGGGGAACTTGCCCTCTTTCCCCGACAAATGCGTATCCGCGCCCTCGTGGGCGGTGTAAATCGCATTCTTCTTGACGCCTGCGGCTTTCAGAACGTCGGCAAGCCGTACGCCGGTCCATTCGGAGCAGGCGACGGCACCGAGGGTCCATTGATTGCCGCTCGCAGGCGGATTAAATGCCGCGCGCCCGTTCCCGCCGCATTCGATCACAAGACGCTCGGTAACCACCTCGAACTTCTGTTTCAGATCGCTGATGCTCAGGGTCATCGGGTTGTCGACAAGCCCGTCAAGCCGGAGTTTCCACGTCGCAGCATCCAGGCTTTCCGGCATGTTCCCGTTATTGCGGATGAAGTGGCGTGGCGTCGGGGTCACGTCATCATTCAGAAGATGCGCCGGTGTCTCGGCATTCACGGGCCTGTCATTCAGGATCGTCAGGCCGTCCTTGCCCTCGATCTTCATCGGATTGGCGGCGAGTGCTTCAGGAATGAAACCGGCGGGCATATTGCGGTGAAACGGAATGGCGGTACCGATCAATGCGCCCATGCTGGCAAGCCCGGCACCCCTCAGAAAGCCTCGCCGGTCTTTATGAGCTTCCCTGCCGAAAACGACCTGGTCGGCCTTCTCGGGATTTTCCGCATATAATTCAAAGAGATCGGCGCGCTTGTCATCGATTGGTTCAGACATATCGTTTCCCCTCCGGAATTGTTTACTCCGGCGTTTTAGTCGCCGGATAAGGAGAAGACGTCCGAACGTCCCGGATTATTCCATCGGGGACAGGATTATTTCGATTTCCGTGCTTTCAGGCGCGGCAGGGCGGGCTTTCGGCGCGCCCTTTTGCAAGCGCCACCCGGGTTTCCGAACGCAGGGGGAGATGTCTCAGATTGGTCTCGCGAATACCCTCGGCAATGCCCTGAAGGCGCGACAGGTCCATGCCATGCGCAACGACGTAGAAACCAACATTCCCGATCCGCCAGGCAAAGCCCTTCATGGACTCCGCGATCACCGGTGCCAGATGCTCTGAAAGGCCATCGACCCTTCGGGTTACCGCAAGCGTGACCGTGCATCCGCGCGTGCCGCGATAGCCGGCGACCAGCGCGTATTCCTGCCCTGTTCTGCCTGTCCGGCCGACATGCACCAGATGGAGGCGTGCGGAGGATAATTCAGGAATATAAACCTCATCGAATCCAAGGCCCTTCGAAGCGATTTTTCGCGAGACGGGCGTCGGATCTTCCGATGCGGCCCCGAGCACCCATTGGTTATGAGCAGCTGCAACCCACCGGTTGTCTGACACCAAAGTCTCATGAGGCGTTGGGATGCCAAGAAAGAGTCCAGCCGACACAACAAGCGCCAGAACGGCGGCCGACGCCCATCTGACACGGCGGGTTTTCCGGGCCGGCGGTATCTCATCGGGCACCGCAATATCTGGCGCCTCGATACTGTCGGCCAGCGTCGCCTTTACCTGTTCAAGGGCCGCCAGATCACGCGCAACCGCGGGGTCCTGCGCCGCAGCGGCAGAGACTTCCGCTGCAGCATCGGCATCAAGTTCCCCGTCAATATAGGCGTTAAGTTTTTCCCAGCGGGTCAGTTCAGACATCAAAAAATACTCACTTCAGAATTCGTTGCCCCGGCGCCGGAATCCGGCCATCTGTGGCCTGGTCCTGGCCCTGCGGCAATGAACGCACGTTCGATTCTTCCACCAGCGCAAGAAGCTTGCCTCTCGCACGTGAAACCCGGCTCATTACCGTTCCCACGGGCACACCCAGCACTTTTGCGGCCTCCAGATAACTCAGCCCCGCGACATCGACAAGCGCCAGAATCTCCCGCTGGCGGATTTCCAGTTTCCGGAACGCCAGTTTGACATTCAGTCTATCGACCAAACGCTCATCCCCGCCCGAATATTCCACTGCCCCGGATTCCGGGGCATCGTTTTCAAATATATAGGCCGCTCGCCGATCCCGGCGGAGCGTGTCAATGAAGCTGTTGCGCATTATCCGGAATAGCCAGGACCTGTATGCCGGTTCATCGACCGGAACCTTCACGGCGGCAAGCGCTTTTACGGCGCAGTCCTGGGCAAGGTCCTTCGCGCGATCCGCGTCGCCCGTCAGGCTGAAGGCATAGCCGTACAGCCGCTGCATATATGGCTCTATCCGTTGCCGTTCATCAGTCATTCCGGAACCATATTCGAAGTCTCAGGGGAACGTCACCCCGTTATTGTGTGACAATCTCTGCGGACAGGATTGATGACGGGCCAGCGGGCTCAGTTTTTCGTGCTGCCGTCTGCCTGCATCTGGGCCTGGGCCTGAGCGATTCGGCTGATGGCCGTATTTGCCCGGTCGAGTTCCTCGAACTATTCACGAATACGCCTGAGATCATCGAAAGCGCCGTGAGACACCGGCTGCTGTTTCGAGATTGCCTGACCGATATTCACCGCTGCCTGGAGCCAGGCGCGCTGGAGCATCGCGGCCCCGGCCATCAGGGTCTTGGATGCATCTTCCGGCGAGATATTGGTCTCGGGGGTGCCGGATTCGCTGTTCGGATTGTCTGTCTCGGCCATGTCGTCCTCTTCTCGGTCGAAACCGCCTCAGTTATTTCAGGCGCTATGTCCGGTCAGTATACCTCATCGACGAGGAGACATCAGCGGCGTTAGGGATTCAGGGACGAATACCTAAATGTCGAACCTGAGCCGCACGCCGTATCGGCGGTCGAGACAGCAGGAATGGCGATCGACGGGATGGGTGTCCCCTTCTCGAGGGTGACGCCGGCATAACCTTCATGGCAATCATCGAAGCATACGCGGCGGGAGGCAGGACGACGCCCGCCGAAAGTCACCTTTCGGCGGGCGTCATTATTTTAGTAGCCGCCGCCGATAAGTTTCCGCAGCTTCGCGCCGTTCACGGGGTCGAGCTTCATGGCCTCTTCCCAGCCCGACTCATAGGCAACTCGCAGATATTCCTTTTCGACTTCAGGGCTGAACCGGATCGACTGCACGCCGGCTTCGTCCTGCTGCTTTTCATAGAACTTGTTCAGCTCTTCAGAGCGTTTCCACATCACGTCTTCCATTTCGCGGAAGGACGATTTGAGAAAGTCCTGCTGCTTTTTGTCGAGTTTGCGCCAGGTCGGAAGATGGAGAAGAAATGCAGGGGTCGTTCCGTAAAAACCGGGATCGACCCGATATTTTATCTGTTTGTCCCACCCGAACGATTTGATATCCCAGATCGGCCAGCCGAGCCCGTCGACCGAACCGCGTTCGAGCGCGGTATACACATCGCTTGGCGGCATCTGGATCATGTCGGCGCCCAGCGCGCGGAAAAACGCGCGATATACCGGCGTGATCCTCAACTTCAGCCCTTTGAGGCTCAGCTCGGTGATTTTCTTGTCACGCAAGTAGATGTGAAAAGGAATGTTGAGCCCCCACTGCCCCAGATATTCCGCGTTGAGCTTTGCATTGTGCAGCTCGTTCATGAACGCGACGGTGCCGTTGTCACGCAGTTCCTGCGGCGTCATCCGGTTAAGCTTCATCGCATCGCCGATGGGCAGCAGGTTCTGATAAAACGCATGCGGCAGCTGCACCAGATCGACGACGCCGTTCTTCACGGCGTTGCCCATCGTAAACGGCGACATGGACCCGGACGCTTTCTGGTCGATCTGGACAAGCCCTTTGCCCTCTTTGTTGATCTTCACAACCCAGTCGGCAAACGGCTTGCCGAACGCCGTATGGTTCGGAAGGAAGCTGAGCGCCGACAACTTGACTTCAGCGGCATGGACAGGTGCCCAGGAAACGCAAAGGGCAACTGTCGCCGCAACTTTCATGGCCGAAAAAGCAGTAATCTTCATCGTAATCTCCCGTTGGTGTGCACCCGGCTGCCGTTGGCACCCGTCTTTCCGTTCATCCCGATACAAACTATCCCAACGGCGGCTGAAGCCGTCAACGCCGAGAGCGAAAAAACTAGACCCGCAGGAACGTCGGCAACCATGTTGCTATCGGCGGGAAGATCATGATCAGGACCACCGTCAGCAGCATCAGCATGATGAACGGCAGAGCCGCGGCAAATATCTGCTGCATCGTCGTGTCCGGCGGGGCGACGCCTTTCATCACAAACAGCAACAGCCCGAACGGCGGCGTCGTAAACCCGATTTCGAGCATGATCAGCATCAGCACACCGAACCAGACGACGTCGACCGCCGCCGCATTGAGTAATGGAATGAAAAACGGCAGCGTGATCATCATCATGCTGAGCTGATCCATGAACGCGCCGAGAAAAAGCAATACGCACAGCATGAAAATTACGAGGACCAGCGGGGTCGGCTTCAACGCGGTCACAAGCGCGAGCAATCCGTCGGTCGCGCCGGAAAATGCCAGAATCTGGGAAAAGGTAATCGATGCGCAGATGATGAACAGGATCATCACGGAGATTTTCGCGGTCTCGCGCAGCGCGAACATAAAGTTGGACCAGGTCAGCGCCCTGTAGGCCGCCGCCGCCAGTAGCGAGGACAGGCTTCCGAGCGCTGCCGATTCAGTCGGCGAAGCGATACCGGCCAGAATGCTGCCGACGACCACGACGAAGATGCTGAACAACGGCACGACGTAGATCAGGAACGGAAGGAAGCGCTCCCGCAGGGTCATCTGTTCGATATCGTAGGCCGGCGCGAGACTGGGGTTCAGGTGACAGCGAATGATGACATAGGCGAAAAAAAGCGTCGCCATCATCAGCCCCGGCAGAATGCCGGCGACAAGAAGATCGGCGACGGAAATCTGACCGAGACTTGCGAGGATAACCGCCAGTGCGGACGGCGGAATCAGCATCGCGATGCCGCCGGTACCGAGAATGGGGCCCATTGCAATCGACGGATGGTAGCCGCGCTTGCGCATCTCCGGCATCAGGGTCGATCCGAGGATCGCCGTGTTCGCGAGGGTCGATCCCGACAGGGTCGAAAAAACGGTCCCGCCGACGATTGCGACCAGCGAAAGCCGCCCGGGCACCCGTGAGATGAGACGGTCCATGGCGTCGATCGCGTTATGGGCGATCCCGGTCCGGAACATGATCTCGCCCATGAGCAGAAATAGCGGTATCGGTGCCAGCGAAAACGTGGTGACGGAATCGACCGCATTGCGCACAACCTGTCCGAGGCCGGGCTCGCCCCCGAGGAAGTAAAACGCGCCTATCAGATTTACCGCAAAGAACGCAAAGACGACCGGCAGTCCGAGCAGAAGCAGCGTCACCAGCGATCCGAGCAGGAGCAGGAGCGCCATGTACCATTCCATCTAGACGCCTCCCGGGACCTGGCGGTGCGGGGCCGCGTCGGGCGCTGACGTGACGGCATTGCCGAGCCGGATCAGGAATTCGAGGCACATCATGGCGGCTGAAAAAGCGACCACGGCGAAAATCCACCATTCGGGGAAAATCAATTCCTTGATTACAAGGGCGCCGTCCGCCCGCGCGACGAGCGCCACGCTGGCGCTGTAATAGAGGATCGCGGCCGAGACGGCTAAACCCGTCACATCCATCGCGATCTCGACAATGCGTCCCAGCCGGCGCGGCAGCTTGGTCACAAACATGTCGATCCGGACATGCTCTCCGAGATGCAGGACCCACGGCGCGCCCAGAAACGTCGCCAGGAACAGACAATATTCCGCCGCCTCAAGCATCCATGGCGCGACCCCGTACCCTGCATTACGGACGATCACGTCCATGCTGATGCCGCCCGCAATGAACAGCACGGCGGCGGCAACAAGAAATCCGAGACATTTGTGAAGCCAGTCATAGGCGCGACCGAACCCGCGTCGTGGATTGCCTCGCCCCTGATTTTGCCCCGTGCGGTTCAAGACTTTTGCAACCTCACCCAAAAATTCGGTCTCCTGCGACTCACCGAAGCGAGGGGCGGGAGCCTGCTGTCGATTGTCTGGAGGAACTTCTCCGCGACGCGGTCAAAGCCGTTCATCGGAAATGACTTGATCAGCTCATTGAACAAGAATGTTAGCAGTCGCGGAATTCACTGGAAAGGTTGAAAAAGGCGATTGGCCGCCCCGGGTCGAATTCGGCTAATGTTGGGGTCGGTGCCCCGGGCATCCGTGTCGAAAAAAAACAGCGAGAGAAACAGGAAAATGGTGGATCACGATCTCGCGCGGCTCACCGCCCGGCAGATGTCCGATCTTCGGGCGGCAGGGGAAACGACGTCGGAAGCGCTGGTGCAGGCATGTCTCAAGCGGATCGCCGATCGCGAGGACACGGTGGGCGCCTGGGCGTATATCGATGAGCAATCGGCCCTCGCGCAGGCGCGCTCGGCAGATGCCACCGAAGCACGCAGCCGGCTTCACGGCATTCCCGTCGCCATCAAGGACATCATCGACACCGCCGACATGCCGACGGAATACGGGTCCGGAATTTACGCAGGCCACCGCCCCGCCGCAGACGCGGCCTGCGTCGCGCTTTTGCGCGAAGCCGGCGCGATCATCCTCGGCAAGACGGTTACGACGGAATTCGCCGCGGTTACGCCGGGGAAGACCCGAAATCCCCACAACACCGCCTTTTCGCCGGGCGGGTCGTCATCCGGCTCCGCGGCGGCGGTCGCCGATTTTATGGCGCCGCTCGCCCTCGGCACGCAGACCGTCGGCTCCACGGTGCGCCCCGCATCCTATTGCGGCGCGGTGGGGTTCAAGCCGACCTGGCAGACATTCAGTCTGGCGGGCATCAAGCCGCAGGCGGAATCGTTCGACACACTGGGGCTGTTCGCGCGCTCCGTCGGCGATATCGTGCTTCTCGGCGATGCCCTGCTGCAGGGTTTCGCCGGCGGGGTATCGCCTCAATGGGAGGGGCCGGACCGCGCGCCCCGCCTCGGTTTCGCGCGGACACCCCACTGGCCGCAGGCCGATCCGGCGACACTGCGCATGATGGACGAGGCGATGGCGGTTCTGAAAGCGGCCGGCGCCGAAGTCGTCGATTGCGACGCCGCCGACGGGTTCGACGACGCGCTGGAAGCCCACTGGACGATACTCTGTTTTGAAATCGCCCGGGTTCTGTCCTATGAGCGCACGGCGCGACGCGACGGGCTCAGCGAGGCGCTGCGCGGCCTGCTCGACCGGGGAATGGAAATCCCGCTCGCCGATTACCGCGCTGCGCGCGACGTGATCGCACGCCGCTGCCGGGATATCGGCCCCGCCTTCGCAGATTTCGACGCCCTGATAACGCCATCGGCGGCGGGCGAAGCGCCGAGCGATCCGCGGGCGCCGAGCGACCTGCTTTTTCAGCGGCTCTGGACCGCATTGCGGCTCCCCGCGATCACGCTGCCGGGCTTTACCGGCGATAACGGACTTCCCCTCGGCGTACAGCTTGTCGGGCCGGCGGGCGGTGACGGTCAACTGCTGTCTGTCGCGCAATGGGCGGAAAACGCGTTCGCGCAGGCCGCGTCTCCCCGAAGCTGAAGGTCCTGTCAGCGCAGAGCCGGCCTCCTAGCCGCCCGCCGGGGTGAACCAACGTAGCACATTGACGGCGCTGGAGGCCAAATGACCGAAGGCGGTCTAAGCGACCGCCTTCGGATGACCTGAACTCTTTCGCGGTCCCGCCGGACCCCATCAGGGGTTTGTCGACGGGACCGCGTGTTTTTCCTACCGGTTTTTCGCAGCGATTGCCCGGATCTTGTTATAGGCAGTCTCGAGGGCAGGATCCTCGGCGATCACCTTCTGGACGGCCGGCGTAACCGTCTCGATCATTCTCTTCTGCTCGGCGTCGGACAGCGACCGGACGGTGCCACCATTCCCCCGCCATTTTTCGAGCGTCTCGACATTGGCCTTTTCATTCCAGTCGATCAGGCTTTTCTCGATACCCTTCGCCTCTGTAAGCATTGTCCGGCGGAGGTCTTCCGGCAACTTCTCCCACCACACCTTCGACACATATACGGGTATCGAGGAGTGGAACAGGCCGGCAATCGTGATGTGCTTGGCCGTATTGAACATTTTGAGATTGTTGAACAGGATCGGGATGGAGCTCACGCCGTCGATCACGTTCCGCTGCAGCGCGGGAAGCACCTCGGTGAACGGAATCGGCGTCGGGCTGATCCCCAGCACCTGCATCTGTGCGCGTTCCAGCGCACTCGCCAGCACCCGGATTTTAAGACCCTTGAGGTCGTCGAGCGACTTGACGTCTTTCTTGGTCAGGAAGGCCTGGGTCGCACTGCAGATCGTGCTGATAACCGTGATGCCCTTACCCTCAAGCATGCCGAAGGTATAGTCCCGGAACTCCTGGTCGGCGACGGTGCGCCAGCAATGATCGACACTGTCGAACACGCCGGGCGCCCAGGCTGCCTGCGCGCGCGAATCAAGACCGACGAGAAAGACCGATGGCGTGACATAGGCTTCAATCGTGCCCAGCTGCATGCCCTCGACGGCGCGCGGGATCGTGCCGAGCTGTCCGAGCGGGAACAGGTCGATCTTGAGCTGATCTCCTGCTTTTTCCTGCATGCGTTTCTGAAAGCGCAGCATCCATTCGTGCTGGGTGTCTTTCAACGTGGCCGTGCCGATTTTCATCTTCACCTGCTGGGCAAACGCCGACGGCGTGCCGGTGAGGCAGAGGGCGGCGAGAACGCTCGCCAATAGGGAAATTCTGTATCTCTTCAAGAAAGTCTCTCCTGAGTGTGGGTTGATAGATGTTTCCGTCTCTCGAAAGATCAGTGAACGCGTTCTTGGACGATACGCAGGGCCTCTCTGATCGTGCCCTTTTCGTGTCGCTTCAGAGCTCTGTTCAAGATGTGCCCCACAGAATTAGACCGCAGGACTCTGATGCTCGAGTAACACTTCTTCCCTATCGCGCGCAGATCGGAGGATCGCGAGAACGATTTCAATACTGCCCATGCCCCAGTAGGCATCATGGCGATCGCCGATGCCGTCCCGGGCCGCTTTCCAGAGCGCGTCGAGCGCATTGCCATGCCCCGCCCAGCCGTCTCCGCGCGCGACCGGATGTTCGCGCAGGCCGTCCGGCCCGTAGATAAGCAACCCGTCGGGCGACAACCGGATATCGCCGCGTTCGCAGGTCACAATGAGGATACCGAAATGCGGCAGATGCGGTTGCGCGTCCGGCAGACCGCGACCGCCATATCCCAGGTTTTTCTGGCGTTCGTCTTCCGACGCTTTCTCTGCAAGATACAGTCTGCGCGTATCGCCTGGATTCCGGTCCGGCTTTTTATTGCCGCCCTCGGCGATCCAGCCGTGAAATTCGTCGCTGTCGAAAAAATCATAGGCGCTGTAGAGCAGCGTCGCAGCACCTCCGGCTTCGAATTCGAGAAATGCCGTACAGTTGCCTTCCGTCGGGCGACCGGGATCCATGATGCCCGTATTGGCGCGCACGCTGCGGACGGGACCGCCGATCGCGCGGGCGATTTCGATCTGGTGCATCACCTGATTGAAGGTAATGCCGCCGCCGCGCGCGGTATCGAGCTCTTCCGGCCGCCGCGGCCGGTAGAGAAAATCCGTGTAGTTGAAGTTCAGGAGCATCGCGAGCCTGCCCATTTCGCCGCCCGCGACGAGGCGGGCGATTTCCTGGATGTTCGGATCGAATCCATGAGTGTGCCCGACGATCAGATGGGCATCGGACCGGTCCGCGGCATCGACCACGCGGCGGCAATCCGCCAGCGTCAGCGCCAGCGGTTTCTCCACCAGCACATGCTTGCCGTGTTCAAGCGCAGCGATCGCCTGATCGGCATGATATTCGTGCGGCGAGGCGATATACACGGCGTCGACGGCGTCGTCGGCGCAAAGCGCAGCGAAGTTTTCGTGAACGCGGGCGCCGAAATCCCGCCGGAAGGTTTCCCGCGGACGCTCCAGCGGATCCATGCCGGCAACGAGTTCGAAAGCCGGATCGCGCTGCGCGGCGCGGATCATCATGGCGCCCGCAAGCCCCAGGCCGGCGATTCCGAGCCGGACGGGCCGGGCTTCTTCGCTCACAGCAGCGTACTCAGCGTGCCGCCAAGCAATACCGACTGATCCAAACGGACAAGACGGCTGGCAATCCTCAGACTGCCGTCGACCCGGCGCAGCACGTCCTCGCGTTCGCCGGCATATAGGTCGACCTGATCGTTTCCGGTCCGGTTCTTGTAGACAAGCACGTTGGTTTTCACGGCGAAGGTATCGGCAATCTCCGTCGTGTCGGCCCGGATGTTCGTCACGAAGCGGCGATAGAGCGACGCCGGATTTTCGGAGACCGTGAGTTTCGGATTTGCGAGTTGATCGACGCGCAGGCGCAGATTGTCGCTGTCTTCATCGATGATTTCATGGACCTGTTCGCGGCTTCCCCGCGACCGCACCTGGTGCACGGCGACCCGGTAAGAGATATCCGGCGTCAGCAGCGCGAACCATGCCGCATAGTCGTGGCGATCGAGCAGTGCGGCTTCGTCCGCGAGGAACCGCTGGATGTCATAATAGATTTCGGCGCTGACGGCGCCCGTGGTCGGGAGAACATTCATGCTGCCGCGCCCTATTGCGCCGCGGCCAGAATGTCAGCCTCTTCGCCGCCCTGAAGCCGCCGGTCCCACTCGCGCATGAATTCGAACTGGGCCACTTCGGTGTCGGACGGCCTGTAGGCCCGACCCGGCCATCCGTAGGTGTTATCCTGCGTATCCTGATAGGGCAGGCTGGTATGGAAACTATAGGGATATTGCGCGGCGATCGGGTTGTTGCTGGCGTCCGTGGCGGAAATCCACAGCTCCATATCGTCCTGCTCGAAAACGCCGGCTGCGCCGAAATTGTGAAATCCCTTTCGCAGGACGCTCTCTTTATAGGCCTCGTCTGCTTCCCGTTCGGCAAACACCCAGCTCAGGACTTCCATGCTCCGGGCGCCGGTCGGTTGCCACAGGCGGAGAATGACCGCCTTTTCCCCGGGAGCCACCTGGGTTTCAATGAATGAAAGATTCGGAAAGACATTGCCCACACAGACCCGCAAATGGTGGAGCATGTTCATCTGATCGTCCGACAGATGATCCCGGAAAAGCGTGCTCGGACCGGCATCGTGGGTGTTGTAGTTTTTCTCGGGCATGCCCGGCGCCAGGTAGGTCAGGGTGCATCCGTGCCCCTGCTTTGTGACAACCTGAAAGCTGTCCTGCCCGGCCTGGGTGAAGCCTTCCCGGGCGGAACGGACCGCGTCGAGCGTCAGCGGGCCGATATGGGTGGTGCCGATATGCTGGCTGTCGCCGATGAAGTTGAGGGCGCCGATCTTCCAGTTCGCCGCGACCTGCCAGCGGTGAGGCGGCGACAGCACCTCCATGCCCAATGGCGTGCGCGCGAAAAACGCTTCGAGATACCAGCCCATATCGTTGAGATAGTCTTCAAGAGGCACAACGTCGGTATTCCAGCTGCCGAAAATCAGGCCGAATTTGATTTCGAGCCTCGGCACCTTGACCAGGTTGAACTGGGAAAAGTCGGTATCTTGCGGGAAGTGATGATCGAACGTCGTGGTGATCAGGCGCCCGTCATTCGCGTAACTCCAGCCATGATAGGGACAGACGAAATTCGTCGCCCGACCGGCTTCGTCACGGCACAGCTTCGGGCCGCGATGCCTGCAGCTGTTGAGAACCGCCTGGACCGCGCCGGCAGGGGTCCGGGCAACGATGACGGGGGCGCTCCCCAGCTGGCGGGTAACGTAATCCCCGGCATTCGGAATCTCGCTCTCATGCCCGAGATAGATCCAGGTGCGGTCGAATATCCGCGAGACTTCCGCCGCATAAATCTCGTCGCTAGTGAAAGCTTCGCGGCTGACAAGTCCCGCATCTGCATCGACGAGACCCTTTGGAATTTTTGGCGTCATGATGTCCGGCTCGCATTTTCCAGTTTCAAGCCCTGCCCCGGGATCGAAATCCGAAACCGAAGCGCATAGGCCTTGACCTTGATTGTAGCGAATGTGTTAAATGCGTAAAGTGCATATTTTGGAATCTATGAATGCATTGGACGCATGTTAAGAATGCAGATCTGAATCTGCTTCCCGCCCTGCAGTTTCTGATTGAAGAGCAGCAGGTCAAGGGTGCGGCCGACCGCTTCGGATTGAGCCAGCCGGCGATGAGCCGGGTCTTGCAACGTCTCCGCCACACGTTCGGCGATGAACTCCTCATCCGCACCAGCGACGGCTATGAGCCGACATTGCGCGCCCAGCGCATTCAGAAAGAACTGCACGACATCCTGTGGCGGCTTGAGACGATCCTGTGCGAAGTGCCCTTCGATCCGCAGACAGCGGCGGATACGTTCACAATCGCCTGCAGCGATTTTTCGACATTCATGCAGGTGCCGGGACTGTCACGCCTGATGTCGGAACACGCGCCCGGCGTATCGCTCGACATGGTATCCTTTTCGAACGCCACCTTTGCCGAGGCGGAACGCGGGATAACCGATCTCGTATTGTGGGTCGACCACGCGCCGGCGCCGTTTCTGTCGGAAGAACTTTTCGTCGAGGAATATGTCTGCGTGATGTCGAAAGATCATCCCTCGGGCGGCGGCGCGTTATCGCTTGACGCTTACCTTCGTTATCCGCACGTCGCGGTCAGTATTCTCGGCGGGCGGCAGGTACTGCTGGATGACCGGATCGGGAAGCTCGGCGGCAAAAGGACTGTCCGGCTGAAAGTGCCGTATTTTGCGGCCGCGATCGCGGCGGTGCCGGAGACGGACCTGATCGCAACGGTGCCGCGCCGGATCGCACAGCCGCAGGCGGATGCGGGTCTGGTCTCTGTGACGCCCGCGCCGGAGGGGATCGATCCGATTTCCTACATTATGGCGTGGCATCCGCGGCTGACAAACGATCCGGCGCATGAATGGCTGCGATCCATCGTCCGCGACTCCGCGGCCGGACTGTGACTTTGATAATGACAACCATATGGGAACAAGCATGAGCAAGCTCGATATTTCGATTGCGTGCGGCGATTACGACAGGGTACGCGCGATCAAGGACCACAGGGTCCCCGTGGATGGCTGCAACGTGAATTTCATTCCGATGGGGCCGGAAGAGTTGTTCTTCCGGGCGCTGCGCTACGCGGAATTCGAGGTCGCCGAACTTTCGTTCAACAGCTACATGATGCTGACCTCGCGCGGCGAATGTCCCTATGTCGCGATACCGGTCTTTCCCTCGCGCATGTTCCGTCATTCGGCGGTCTATATCCGGACCGACCGCGGAATCGAGAAACCGGAGGACCTGAAGGGAAAGATCGTCGGACTGCCGGAATACCAGCAGACCGCCAATATCTGGATGCGCGGCATTCTCGCCGAGGAATATGGCGTCCGCGACAGCGACATCATCTGGCGCACAGGCGGGCAGGAAGAACCCGGACGCGACGAAAGAACGCCGCTGGCGCTCGATAACGGGGTCGACGTTCAGCCGATCCCGTCGGACCGGTATCTGTCCGAAATGATGCTGGCAGGCGAGATCGACGCCTTCATGACGGCCCGGGCGCCATCGGTCTGGCTGAATCGCGAACCGAATATAGGCCGGTTATGGCCGAACTACATGGATGTTGAGCGCGACTATTACAAACGCACCGGCATCTTTCCGATCATGCATCTTGTCGGTGTGCGCAAGGATGTCGTCGAAAAGAACAACTGGTTGCCGGCAAGCCTGCTGAAAGCGTTCACCGCCGCCAAGGCGATTGCGATGGCGGAGATTCCGGAAGTCGCGGCCCTGAACGTGACCCTGCCATGGGTCGATGTCTTCCAGGAGCAGGTTCAGGACCTGATGGGCGAGGACTACTGGCGATACGGCATCGAAGACTGCCGCCATGAGATCGAGACCCTGAAGAAATATTCTTTCGAGCAGGGCCTGCTTGCCCGCGAGCTCTCGATCGAAGACATTTTCCACCCGGCGACATTCACCGTCTCGAAAACCTGAAGCCCCGGAGGCTGAATATGAAACCCCGCAGTTACGGCCCCTTCCCCTATGTACCGATCCACCAGCGGCCCAAAATCAGCTGGCCGGACGGTGCGCATGTCGCGCTCTGGGTGGCCCCCAATATCGAATACTTCCCGCTCGATGAAAAAGTCCTGTTCGGCACCGGCCTCGTGCCGGATGTCATTTCCTGGGCGCCCCGGGATTACGGCGCGCGGATCGGCATTTTCCGCATCATGGATGTCCTGTCGAAATACGGCATCCGGGGGACCGTCGCACTGAACTCCGATGTCTGCGATGTCTATCCCCAGATTATCGACGAATGCATGCGGCTCGACTGGGAGCTGATGGGACATAACCAGACCAACAGCCGGCCGCTTACTCAGATCGATCCGGCGAGCGAAGCCGACGTGATCGCCGGCACTTTCGACCGGATCGAGGCGGCGACCGGGAAACGGCCGCGCGGATGGCTGAGCGCGGCTCTCGGCGAAACATGGGATACCCTCGACCACCTGATCGATGCCGGGGCGGATTACGTGTGCGACTGGGTCAACGACGACCAGCCCTATCTGATGGATGTCGACGGGCGGCAGCTCGTCTCCATCCCGTATTCGTCGGAAACCAACGATTTCGGCCCGTTTTTGCGGTTCGGCCATTCGCCGGAACAGTTCGCCGACACGCTGCGCCGCCAATTCGACGTTCTGTACGAAGAAGGGGCAGAGTCCGGCCGGGTCATGGCGATTTGCCTGCATCCTTTCCTGATCGGCCAGCCGCACCGCATCCGCGCGCTTGAGTCCGCGCTCGAATATATCTGCGGTCACGACAAGGTCTGGAAGGCCACCGGGAGCGAGATCATCGATCATTATCTCGCCAGCGGCGCGACGTTCTAGAAATGATCCGGCCAGGTATCGGAAATCCTGTTCTCCGTCGCGAGGACAGGCGTTTTCTCGTCGGCGCCGGGCGTTACATAGACGACGTCACCCTTCCGGGGATGGCTTACGCGTTTGCCGTTCGCTCGCCTCACGCCCATGCGGTCCTCGGTTCGATCGACACGACCGAGGCCGAGGCGATGCCGGGCGTCCTCGCCGTTCTGACGGGCGCCGATGTCAGAGCGGACGGGCTGGGCGAGCTGGGTATTCGCGGCATCCCGCCGGGGTTCGGCGGCGCCGGTGCATTCCTGCCGACACGGCCGATCCTGGCCCAGTCCCGCCTCCGCCATGTCGGGGATATCGTCGCCTTCGTCGTTGCCGAAACATATGCGGCGGCGAAAGATGCGGGCGAACGGATCGCGATCGATTACCAGCCGCGACCCGCCGCGGTATCGGCGTCATCCGCGCTGTCACCGGAGGCCGCCCCCATCTGGGACGAGGCCCCGGGCAATGTCTGTCTGACACACCAGGCCGGCGATGCCGAGGCAACGAACGCCGCCTTCGCGGACGCGGCGCATGTCGTTCGCATCGAGGCGCATAACAACCGCTTGTCCGCGAACCCGATAGAGCCGCGCGGCGCCATCGGCGCATACGATCCCATAGATGACCGTTTCACGCTGCGCATCAGCGCCCAGAATCCGCACCGGATACGCGAGGTTCTCGCGGAAAGCGTTTTCAGGGTCCCGGAGACCTCCATCCGGGTAATCGCCGGCGACGTCGGCGGCGGATTCGGAATGAAAGGGCCGGTTTTCCCGGAAGAAGCCCTTGTCCTGTGGGCCGCGAGGCGTCTCGGGCGGCCCGTGAAATGGATCGCGGACCGGAGCGAGAGCTTCGTGAGCGACGTCAATGGCCGCGACCAGAACTGGCAGGGCGAGATGGCGCTCGACGGAGACGGTCGCATCCGCGGACTGCGCGCGACCGTGGATTTCGCACTGGGGGCCTACCTCGTGGGCACCAGCCATGTGCCGCTGCTGCTTGCCGTCGGCATTTTGCCCAGTGTGTACCGCTTCCCGGCATTGCATGTCACAGCCCGCGGCGTGTTCACCAACACCACCCCGACATCGCCCTATCGCGGGGCCGGACAGCCGGAGGCGATTTATCTTGTCGAGAGACTGATCGAGCAGGCTGCGGCGGTGACGGCGCTTTCATCCGAAGAGATTCGCCGGCGCAACTATATCCGGCCGGCAGAAATGCCGTACGCGACGCCGGCCGGCCACACATATGACGGCGGAGATTTCGCCGCTGCGACCCGCAAAGCACTGACGCTGGCCGATCATGCGGGATTCGCGAAGCGTCGGGCGGAAGCGGGGCGCCGGGGCATGTTACGGGGTTTCGGGTTTGCCTATTTTATCGAGATCACGGCGCTTCACGGCGACAGGGTCGATATTCGCATGGACCCGTCCGGCGGCGTCACGGTAACGCCGGGAACCTTTTCACACGGCCAGGGACACGAAACCGTCCTCGCCCAGTTGACCGCGGAATGGCTGGGCGTGCCGATGGAACGGATCCGGATTCTCCAGGGAGATACCGACCAGGTCGCTTTCGGTCGCGGCACCTACGCATCCCGTTCGGCGACGGTGGGCGGCGCGGCGTTGCGCAACGCGGCCGACGAGGTTATTGCGCGCGGCAGGAAGTTCGCCGCCCATCTGCTCGAAGCCGCAGACACCGATATCGAATTCTCAGAGGGGGTATTCTCGGTGGCGGGAACGGACAGGTCGATACCGATTTCCGCCGTCGCCGCGGCGGCCTATGCGCCCGCCGGGTTGCCGCCTTCGCTCGGCATCGGTCTGGAGGGCGCCGGGGTCTTCGCCCCGGAAACGCCGAACTACCCGAACGGGTGTCATGTCTGCGAGGTTGAAATCGACCCTGAAACCGGCCGCATCAATGTCGTCGGCTACGCCGCCGTCGACGATGTCGGGCGCGCCTTGAACCCGCTCCTGCTTGAGGGACAGGTACATGGCGGCGTCGCTCAGGGCGTCGGCCAGGCCCTGATGGAAGAAATCGTCTTTGACAATGAAACGGGCCAGTTGCTGACGGCATCTTTTCTTGATTATGCGATGCCGCGGGCGGACGACCTGCCGATGATCCGGTTCGACCATCACGATGTTCCCTGCACCACCAATCCGCTTGGCGTCAAAGGCGCCGGTGAGGCCGGTTGTGTCGGGGCGCCACCGGCCCTGATCAATGCCGTCCTCGACGCGCTGAAACCCCTGAACATAGACGATATCGGGATGCCCGCCACACCGGAGCGCGTCTGGCGCGCCATTCAGCAAGCCCGGGCCGGATGAATTCGGACAAGTCGGGGGCCGCCGTTTACCAGCTGTAGCCCACTGTCCCGCCGCGAAACTCCCGCTCCTCCCCGGTTTCAAGGTCTTCATTCACGTAGGACTGCCCTGCCTCCAGCGACAAGTTGGTCTTGGCGCTTTTGAAAACCTGCAAGCCGGCACCGGTGCCGATTACCGTCCGCGGTGTGAAGTCGTGCGGCACGGCTGGCGGATCATCTTCGCAGACGAAGGATCGCTGCCAGGGCACGTGCGTCACGGCTGCCTGAGCATCTCTCCCGACGGTCGTGACGCGGCCCACCAGGCCGCAATGAGGCCAGTGGCCGCAGGAACTGCCACCGCCGCGGCCAGCCAGGGAAGTATCGTCGCGAACGCGGGACGAAAGCCGATGAGGCTCCCGATCATGGCCCAGGCCGCCAGGTTGCCAAGCACGAGGGCTGCCAGCGCCCCCATGAGCCCTGTGAGCGCGAACTCGATTGCCGTTGCCGCCAGCACCTGCCTGCGCGTGGCGCCGACGACCTTGAGGAGGATCGCCTCGCGCAGCCGTCGGCGGCGGCTGGCGGCGATCGCCCCTGCGAGCACGAGAAAAGCGGCAATCCCGGTCGCCGCCGACATCGCGCCGAGTAGCCGCCCGGCGCCGACAAGCACGGCTTCGAGGAACGAAATGACCTCCGCGACGAGAACGCCCGCCGCCTCGGGAAAAGCGCGCGACAGCCCGGCGCGCAGGTCTCGCACGGCCTGCGGCCCGGCGGACGGGACGGTCCAGACCGTCGCGATCTCACGATGCGGCGGCGGCGCGGCGAAGGGCGAAAGCAGAATCGGAAAATCGAGGCCGAGCCCGGCGCGATCGACCCGCCGGAGACTGGCGATCCTGCCCCGCAACGGCGCCCCCGGCACGTCAAGGGTCAGGCTGTCGCCAATGCCGACACCGAGCCGGCGGGCGGCCCACGCATCGAGCGAAATCAGCGGTGGGCCGGCATAATCCGCGGGCCACCATTCCCCGGCGACAAGCCCTTCCGGCGGCGGATCGGACCGCCACGAAATCCCGCGGTCGCCGCGAACAACGAACGCCACGTCTGCCGGTATGTCCAAATCTCCGATAGCGCGATCCCCGATACCGGTAATCCGGGCATGCAGGAAGGGTGCGCGCTCCCACCGTACGACCCGGGGCGATGCCGCCATGAAGGCATCGAATTCTCCGCCCTCTCCCGGCACGATATTCAGCACCACCAGGCCCGGCGCCGAGACAGGCAATGTGGCGGCAAGATGACGTTCGGCATTGTGTCGCAGGGATTCAACGGCAACGACGAGGGTGGCGCAAAGCCCCACGGCCATCACCAGCGCCACTGTGGGCGCGCCCGGGCGATGCATGTTCCCCAACGCCAGTCGGAGCAGGGGGCGTCCCTGCAATACCGGCAGGCGCGCGGCCCTCCGGGCGGCGATCGCCACCAGCCGGCCAAGCACGAGGAACGCCGCCACGACGATTCCGGCCGCCGCCGCAAATGCTGCCGCCACGACCGGAAGCGGCGCGGACCAGACAAGAAGCGCCCCGAGTGCCGCCGCAAGCGCCGTCACAGCCAACAGCCGGCGCGGCCGCGGCGCTGGCCGCGAACGCGCCTGTGTCAGATCGTGACGGAACAGCAACTGGGGCCGCTGTACTTCGGCCTGTGCCAGCGGCCAGAGCGAAAACAGGAGCGTCGCGAAGAACCCGAAGCCGCCCGCGATCAGCAACGGTGTGCCGCGCAGGCTGCCGGACACCGGCAGCCATTCGGCGAGGACCGGTGCAAGAACGGCGAATGCCGCGCTTCCCGCGGCCAGGCCGAGTACGACGCCGGCAACACCCGCGGCCGCGACCTGGGCAAGGTATATATGAAGGATCAGGGCGGGCGTCGCACCGAGACTCTTCAGGATGGCGATGTTGTTCCGCTTGCGGTCGAGCCAGGCGGAGACGCCGTTCGCCACCCCGACGCCGCCCACCAGCAGGATGCCCAGGGCCACGAAGGTCAGCAGCGAGGAGACGAGCGCCAGCGTCCGCTCCGCCCCGGGAACGCCCATGCCGGCATCGACAATACGGAATCCGGCATGGGGCGTCGCACGCTCAAAGGCGGCGATCCAGTCTCCCGCGACAATGCCGTCCCGGAGCCGAATTCGGCTGTACCAGTACACCTGGGCGCCCGGTGCGATCAGTTCGCTGCCGGCAAGCGCCGGCAGGGCCACGATTATCCGGGGTCCCAGGGAGAAGGCCCGCAGCGCGCGGTCGGGCTCGTCCGCGATCAGCGCGCGCAGTTCGAAACGATGGTCGCCGAGCGTGACGGTATCGCCGATCCCGGCATCCAGCGCCGTGAGCAATTCCGCCGCGACCGCCGCACCCCAGATCCCGTCCCGCGGGCCAAGCGCATCGGCGGGCTTCGTGGATGGCGTCATGGAAGATGACTGAGGCGCATCCAGCCGGAGGGCGCCGTAAAGCGGGTAGACATCATCGACCGCCTTGAGTTCCACCAGCGCCGAGCGGCTGTCGCGCCGGGCCAGGGTGCGCATCTCTGCCGTCAGGCTGACCGTTCCTGCAGCCTTGAAGGCTGCCAGGTGCTCGGGCGCGGGAGGGCGATGGAAGCGCCGGAGCGAGACATCGCCGCCGATGCTGGTCCGTGCGCCTTCGCGCATCCCGTCAAGGACGGCCGCGGACAGCAGCCCGATCGCCGCGATCGCCGCCGTCCCGAAAGCAATGCCGACCAGCAGAAGAACGAAGCCGCCGGCAGAGCCGCGCAGTTCACGGACGGCGAGGCGCAGGGCCGGCAAGGCGCATTCCTTCGAAAGACTTCATCCCGCTACATACCATTCCCGACGGTCGGATGGCACCCAATGTCTTTCTCTGAAAGTTTGTGGTGTTTTCGGTTCACATCCGCGCCGTCAAAAAGACTATCCTCTTTCTCAGCACACCAGAGTTCCCGCACAGGAAGAATACATGTCGCCCAAATCGCTCTCCCCGTCCGGAATCAATCCGGAGATTTCCAACTGGACAGGCCCGCTTGGGCTTCCGGACTTCGCCCGGATTGACGACCGGGACTTCGGTCCTGCGTTCGACGCCGCCCTCCCCGCCCATCTCGCGGAGATCGACGCGATCGCAGACAACGCGGAGGCGCCGACCTTCGATAACACCATCATCGCTATGGAAACCGCGGGCGAGCTTCTGGCGAGGGCATCGCGCATATTCTGGAACCTCGCGGGCGCGAATACCAACGAAGCGCTGCAGGAGCTGGAGCGCAAATTATCGCCCGAGATGTCCCGACACCGCTCGGCGATCATGATGAACCGCCGGTTGTTCGCGCGGATAGATGCGCTTTACCAGGATCGCGAGAACCTCGACCTGGATGCCGAAGCCGGCCGCGTGCTGGAACTGACATGGAAGTCCTTCGTGAAATCGGGGGCGAGGCTCGACGAGGCCGATCAGGCCCGGCTTGCGGCCATCAACGAACGCCTCGCCTCGCTCGGGACGATGTTCTCGCAGAACGTGCTCGCCGACGAGCGCGATTACGCCCTGATACTCGAAACCGGTGACGACCTGGCGGGGCTGCCGGATTTCCTCATTTCCGGCATGCGGGCGGCGGCCGAAGAGCGCGGCCATGCGGACAAATACGCGGTCACGCTGTCGCGATCGATCATCGAGCCCTTCCTGACCTTCTCCCCGCGGCGCGATCTCCGCGAGACGGCGTTCAGGGCCTGGGTCGCCCGGGGCGAAGGCGCCGGCGACCGCGACAACCGCCCGCTGGTCGCCGAAACGGTCAGGCTCCGCGCCGAGAAAGCCGCCCTGCTCGGCTATGCCAGCTTCGCGCATTTCAAGCTGGACGGCACCATGGCGAAAACGCCGGAGAACGTGCGCACCCTGCTTGAAACCATGTGGGACAAGGCCCGCGATCGCGCCGCCGAAGAAACATCCGATCTCGCGCGGCTGATCGCGGCGGACGGCCATAACCACGATGTCGCGCCGTGGGACTGGCGTCATTATTCGGAGAAGGTCCGGGCGGAACGCTACGATCTCAACGAAGCGGAAATAAAGCCCTATCTGCAGCTGGAAAAGATGATCGACGCCGCATTTCACACAGCGGAGAAATTGTTCGGCATCACGTTCCGCCGCCATGAAGACGTGCGCGCGTGGCACGCGGACGTCCGGGTGTTCGAGGTGCTGGATGCCAACGGCAAACGCATCGCCGTTTTCCTGGCCGATTACTTCGCCCGGCCGTCCAAGCGGTCCGGCGCGTGGATGAGCGGGCTGCAGGATCAGCACAAACTGACGCCGGATGGCGCGGGCCAGACGCCGATCGTCCTCAACATCATGAATTTCGCCAAAGCCCCGGCAGGCGAGCCGGTCCTGATCACCATGGATGACGCAAAAACCCTGTTCCATGAATTCGGCCACGCGCTGCACGGCATGCTGTCCGACGTCACCTACCCTTCGATCTCCGGCACCTCCGTCAGCCGGGATTTTGTCGAACTGCCCTCCCAGCTCTTCGAACACTGGCTGACGGTGCCGGAAACCCTGCAGCGCTTTGCCGTCCACCATGAGACGGGGGAAGCGATACCGGAGGCCCTGCTCGGGAAAATGCGGGCCGCGGCGAAGTTCAACAAGGGGTTTGCGAACGTGGAATTCACCTCGTCGGCCCTGGTCGACATGGCGTTTCACGCGCTCGATCCTGAACAGGCCGCGGCTGTCGATCCGATGGCGTTTCAGGCGGAGGTCCTCGCCGGTCTCGACATGCCCGATGCGATCGTCATGCGCCACGCGACCCCGCATTTCGCCCATGTGTTTTCGGGGGATGGGTACTCGGCCGGGTATTACTCCTACATGTGGTCGGGCGTGCTGGATGCCGATGCCTTCAGGGCCTTCACGGAAGCAGGCGACGCGTTCGACAGCCCGACGGCAGACAGGCTGCGGCGCTATGTCTATGCGTCCGGCGGCTCCATGGACCCGGAGGACGCCTATATCGCCTTCCGCGGCAAACTCCCGGCTCCCGACGCGCTGCTGGAGAAAGAAGGCCTGGCGTAGGGGCGGTATTGGCACTCTCAACCGTGCAGGCCGCGGCGGGGCAGAGAATCCCGGGCAGGCCGCTCAGAAGCCTCCCATCCGCGGGATTTCGTGGCAATCCGAGCGCCTTTTCTGAAGCGACCGACATGGTGCGATAGAGAGAATTGGCGGACGGGGTGGGATTCGAACCCACGATACGGTGTTACCGCATACACGCTTTCCAAGCGTGCGCCTTCAGCCACTCGGCCACCCGTCCACGGCGGCGGATAATGACGAAGTGACCCCGTCG